>OCVV011350212.1_pt1 | contig 25351 bp, 34 predicted proteins | sample 1539721 | NCBI WGS metagenome assembly OCVV01 (sample SAMN02144230, study PRJEB22623) | gut metagenome | biome: sheep rumen | host: Ovis aries | place: New Zealand
GCGCAGCGGGTACCGCTGCACCCGGCGAAGAAGGCAGCCGTCCCCATCGGGGAACCGCTGACCGCCGGTGCGCTGCAGCAGCTGCTGGGCCGGATCCCGGGCGATACACAAGTCCAGATCCTGGGCCCCTCAGGCGTGGCCACCTCGGCCCTGTTCCTGGAGCGCGTGGACGCCGCGGGCTACAGCTTCACGCTGGAGATCCAGAGGGAGGCGTGAGCATGCCGATCAGGATCTTAATATGCCGAAACGTCCTTGCGGGCGTCCGCCGCGGGATCGCCTCCCGGCGCTGAGGATGGCAGGCGAGAAAGGAAGCATTGAAAATGTACGAAGGGAAAAAGTGCGTGGTCCGCTGCAACGGTGCGGGCGTGTTTTTTGCGGAAATCAAAGAGTGGAAGCCCGAGACCGGCGTGGCCACGCTGAAAGACGCCCGGCGCCTGTGGCGCTGGTGGGGCGCCAGCGAGTGCCTGCAGCTCGCCCAGGAGGGCACGAAGGATCCCGACAACTGCAAGTTTACCATCACGGTGCCGGAGCTGACCGTCGCCAATGTCCTGGAGGTCACCCCCTGCACCATGGCGGCTGCGCTCAGCCTTGAGAAGGTGCCGGCATGGAAGATCTGATCAGGCGTTTTCTTAGTTTAAACTCCGGCTACGGCTACGGCTACGGCGACGGCTCCGGCTACGGCGACGGCTCCGGCGACGGCTACGGCGACGGCTCCGGCTACGGCGACGGCTCCGGCGACGGCTACGGCTACGGCTCCGGCTACGGCTCCGGCGACGGCTCCGGCTACGGCGACGGCTCCGGCGACGGCGACGGCTCCGGCGACGGCTTAGTAACATATAACGGCCAGCGCGTCTATAGGGTAGACGGGCTGGAGACGATGATCGATCAGATCCACGGCGACGTTGCAAGGGGCCATATCGTCAACCGAGATCTGACACTCACCCCCTGTTACATCGTAAAACAGGATGATCGCTTCGCCCACGGCGAGACATTGCACAAAGCTCGGGAAGCGCTCCTGGAAAAGCTCTTTGACAACATGCCCGAGGCTGACCGGATCGCCGCCTTCGTGCAGGCGCACAAGCCAGGGCAGGTCTATCCCAACACGGACTTTTTCTCATGGCATCATCGGCTCACCGGCTCCTGCGAGATGGGCCGGAAGCAGTTTGCCCGGGACCATGAAATTGACGTGGAGCATGGCAGCATGACGCCTGAGGCTTTTATTCGGCTTACGGAATCTGCTTATGGCTCATCCACGATCCGCAAGCTCAAGGAGTTTTATCCAGAGGAGTAAAAGCTATGACCTGGACAACAAAATGCCCCCGCCGGGTAAGGGACCCCGGCAGGGGCGCATGGTCAAAGACCATGAAGACACTGGTAATATAGCACGGATCCAGCAAATTTGCAAGGGGTGAGACAGAGATGGGTGTGATCCGCGTTCCCCATAACGAGAACTTCACAACCATGAGCAACTACCACCTGCGGGACAAGCAGCTGAGCCTTCGGGCCGTGGGGCTGATGAGCAAAATGCTGAGCCTGCCCGACGACTGGGACTATACCGTTTCTGGCCTGGCCTCCATTTGCCGGGAGGGCCGCGAGGCTGTGCGGAAGGTCCTGCAGGAGCTGGAAACCGCGGGCTACCTAGAAAGGGAGCAATCCCGGGGCGGGGCCGGGACCTTTGCCGGATATGACTACACGCTGCACGAAATGCCTCGGGCTGTCGAGGGCGCCGGACCCTACGAAGAGACTGACGCTGCCCCGGTACCGTTGCCCGGAAATCCGGGCGACGGTGAGGCACCGTTGCCCAAGAATCCGGTGCCCGGAAATCCGGTGCCCGGTTTTCCGCCACAACTGAATACTGATAACCAAAGAAAGAATAATAATCCCCCCAAAGCCCCCCAGGGGGCCGGGGCGGATTTTGTGCCCAAGGCCGCACCGGACTGGAACCCGGAACGCTTTGCCGCCTTCTGGGCCTACTATCCGCTGCATAAGAGCAAACAGGCCACGATCCGTGCCTGGGACAAGCTCAAACCCTCAGACGCGCTGCTGGCCGTAATCGGCAAGGCCCTGAGGAGGCAAATAGCGGAGGAGGAGGCCAAGGCGAAAAAAGAGCGCCGGCCCTTCGAGTGGAAGATCTACGCGTCGACCTACCTGAACAACGCCAGGTGGACGGACGAAGAAGAGGCCGAGGGCGCAAGTTCAGAGACGCGACCGCAAGCGAGGAACGGAGGCTATGACCTATGGACGTAGAGCTCTCCGCCCAGACTGCGGTGCTGGGCTCCATGCTGATCGACCCGCGCTGCATCCCCGTTCTCATGTCCCAGCTGGATCCGGATGACTTCCCGGATGCTGCCAACCGGCACATCTTCGAGGCGGTCCGCAGCCTTTACATGGCAAACAAGACCATCGACGCGGTCACCGTCCTTGCCGAGCTGGGCTCCGATGCCTACGGCCCGACCCTGGCCGACATGATGCGCCTGACACCGACCTCGGCCAACTGCGAGGAGTACGCCCGGATCCTGCGGGACTCCAGCCAGCTCCGGGCGATCCGGCAGGCCTGCTGGCGGATCGGCAGCAGCGAGCACATGGACCTCGCCCAGGCCCGAGAGCTGCTTTCCGACGCGGCCCAGCTGCTGGTCAAGTCCGGGTCCCGTGTCAAGCGCTACAAGTACACCGAGCTGATCCACCGCTTTCTGGATCGGCAGAGCTCCGATGCCCCGCGGGACTTCCTGGATTTCGGGATCCCGGTGCTCAACAAGCGGGTGCACGTGAGCAAGGGTGATTTCGTGATCCTGGGCGCCTACAGCTCCGTCGGCAAGACGGCCTTCGCCCTGCAGCTGGGCTTGTCCGTGGCCAAGCACGGCAAGCGGGTGGGCTTTTACAGCTACGAGACCAACGAGGAGCACGCTGGCGACCGCATGGTAGCCAATGACGCCGACGTGGATCTGCAGCGGATCAAGGACAAGAAGCTCTCCGCCGCGGACATCTTCCGGATCACGGACGCGGGCCAGCGCTCAGAGCTCTATCCCTTTGACCTGATCGAAAGCGCCCGCATGACTACGGCGGATCTCCGGCTGGACATTCTGTCCCACCGCTACGAGGTCATCTTCCTGGACTACGTGCAGCTGGTCCCGGGCGCCGGTACCGAGCGCAAGGATGTGGTTACCCAGGTGAGTATGGACCTGCACGCCATGTGCCAGGAACTGGGCGTCACGATCATTGCTCTGAGCCAGGTGACCTTGCCGGAGCTCAAGGCGGACAAGTCCCGCAGATGGGTCTGCATGCAGGATCTGCGCGAAAGCAAGCAGCTGCTGCAGGACGGCGAGACCATCCTGCTGCTGGACCTGGAGTACCCCCAGAACCGGGCCAGCGACCGCGTCCTGATCATCGACAAAAACAAGGACGGCCCCACGGGCAATTTCTTTCTGACCTTCGATCCCCGGCATATGCGCTTTGCCTACCGGGATCCGGACGCAGAAAAGCCAGGAAAAAAGAAAAAGCCTCCGGAGGACAAAGCCGAGGAGATCCCCGGCCAGGGGAAATTTGAAGAGCTCCCGGAGGGTGAGGGCGGCGTTTTGCCGTTTTAGGAGGAAACCATGGTAGAGATCGGCGACAAGATCCGCTTCACGCCCAGCGCTTTCTCGGAGATCAACACCGACAAGAGCAGGGAGATCTTCGGCGTGGTGACCCAGGTCACCGGCACGGTGATCCAGATCCACGAGGAGCACCGCTGGTACCGCGTCCGCTATGAGCTGGCCGGTACCGTCCAACACGAGACCTTTAAGTTTTGACACATAAGGAGGAGACCATGAAGACAATTGCACTGTGCAACCTCAAGGGAGGGGTTGCCAAAACCACCACCACGGTGAACCTGGCCGCGGACCTGGCCCACTTCCACGGAAAGCGCGTCCTGGTCGTGGACGCCGACAGCCAGGCCAACGCCACGGAGTTTCTGGGCGGCGGCCGGGAGGGCCACAGCCTGGCCACCCTGCTGCGGATCCCGAAGAAAATGTGGACCACCTTCACTGTGTCCTTCGAGGCGGCCCAGAGCATCTCCGCCAGCACCGTCCCAGCGGTGGATCTGCTGCCGGCGGACGACAGCCTGATGGACCTGGATCTTTCCCAGGCGGCCAGCGGAGTCGCCTGGGTGGAGTGCCTCAAGGCGCTCAAGGCGTCCGGTGCCCTCAAGGACTACGACTTCGTGCTCATCGACTGTCCGCCCGCCTTCAACGCGGCTGCGGCCGCGGCCCTGCTGGCTGCGGATGAGGTGATCATCCCCATCAAGCTGGACGCCTTCGCCCTGCGCGGCATGGGGAACCTGCTCCGCCAGATCGGGAATATGCAGAAGATCAACCCGGCGCTCCGGGTGGCCGGGGTGCTGCCGGTGATGTGGTACCCGGCAAAGGAGGCCGAGGAGGCGCTGCGCACCCTGCGGGAGCATGGCCTGCACGTCTTTCAGCGAATCCGGCGCAGCACCATGGTGGACGCCATGACCTACCGCCAGGCGCCGCTTTACATCACGAGCCCCAAGTCCGGCGCCTGCCACGACTACCGGGCCTTTGCCGCCCGGATCGCGGAAGGGAGGTATTGAGATGGCCTTTGATCTGAGTGAAGTCCTGAAGGACGTATCCGGACCGGACACAGCCGGACGCGACGTGATCAGCTATCTGCCCTATGCCTCTCTGATCCCCGATCCCAAGAACGGCTACAGCATGAACGGCATCGAGGAGCTGGCCCGCAGCATCGAGCTGGTGGGCCTGCAGCAGCCTCCCCGCGTCAAGTATCTGGGTGCCGGCCACTACGGTCTGATCTCCGGCCACCGGCGCTATGCAGCCATCGGCCGGATCCTGCAGCGGGATCCCGGCGCTTTTGCCAACGGCGTCCCCTGCATCATCGACCGGACGGACGGCAGCGTCGCCTTCCGGGAGCTGCAGCTGATCCTGGGCAACTCTGAAAACCGGGCCAAGACGCCGGCGGATCTTCTCCGGGACGTGAACGGCCTGGCGGACTGTCTCCGCCGCCTGGAGGCTGAGGGCTATCACTTCCCGGGCAGACACCGGGAGTGGATCTCCAAGATGATCGGCCTGAGCAAGACCCAAATCGGCAGGCTGCAGGCCATCGGCAAGCACCTGGCCCCGTCTCTCCTGGAGCACTTCAACGCCGGCGAGCTGGGGATCACCGCAGCCTACCGCCTCAGCCAGGAGCCGGAGCAGATCCAGCACGATGTCTACCGCACCCTGGGCAAAGGCATCAACGATCTGACCGAGAAGCAGCTGGAGGAACGGATCAACCGGGCCAAGACTCCGCGCCAGGATCCGCCGGCTCAGCTCACCCGCAGCAGCTTCGACGCCGAAGCCTATCTCAGGGAGCGCGAGGAAGAGGATGACGAGTTCTTTGAGATGCTCTCTGAAAGATCCAAAGTCTTTATCAAAGAGCTGGGCTCTGTCAACAGCCGCGGCGAGGGCGTAGAGACCCTTAAGCGCCGCTTCGGATCCTGCTATAGCGGATCATCCGGCCCGAACATGGTATGCTACGAGTCTAAGCCGAAGGGCCTGACGCTGGAACACTCCGGAAAGCGCTCAAACAAAATCTTCCGCACCTGGACGGAGGTCTATGACATGCTTTGCACCATCGCCCTCAACCGTGCCGCCCTCGGCGAAAGCTGGGACAAGGAGGACGATGAGGGCAAGCCGGAGGAGGAACCGCTGCCGGTGATCCGCTGGGAAGGCCGCAGCGTCACCCCGCCGACCCGGGAGCTGCTCCTGCTCTATGGGCTCACCAATGCCGGCCCGAAGTACACCCCGGCGGTCTACTGGGGCGGCAGCGTCTTCCGCAAGCCTGCCAGCATTCTCGGCAGGATGGCGGAGGGCACGGAGCTCACCGGCATCGCCCAGCAGTTCACCAACTGGCTCCGCCTCCCGGATCCGAACGCATTTGACGAGACCTTCCAAGTGGCGCCGCCGGAGCCCGCAGTCGTACCCGGAACGGACACCGCCAATGCCGGGCCCATCTGGCAGACCGGCGAGCCCCATGAGGCTGGCCCCTATGTGACCTGGTGCTCCTACCGGGACTTCGATCCCGACTATGAGGTGCTCTGGTGGGATGCCGGCGGCTACTGGACCGCCTTTGAGGGCGGAAGCCCCGCCGAGGATAAGGTGCTGGCCTGGAGCCCGGCGCCATCATCTCACGCCGCCCCGGCTGATCAGAAGGAGGGCGAGTGATGGGCGTATACATCCCCGATATGAAGATGCCGATCTCCTGCCTTGCGTGTGATATTCCTGTCAGAGTTCAGCCTTGTCCAGTGGATCACGACAACGTCAGCAACTATAAGACGTCAAGGCACCTCGACTGCCCCTTCATTTCCGTCCCGCCGCATGGCCGGCTGATCGATGCAAATGCGCTTTGGGTGGAAATCAACAAGATTTGTGATCGTCGCGACGCAGGGATTATTACTGATTTGACTTGCCTCCAGCAAATCCTATCAGCATTAAGACACGCGCCCACCATCATCCCGGCAGAACCTTGCAACAGCCTTTCAAAGCCTTGCAAAGAGGAGGACGAGGAATGAGTAAGTGGTACCCCTGTATCTACTGCACGGAGGACCTGCACTGCACCAAGTTCGCCGAACCCGGCTATGAGTCGTGGTGCGTCCTCGGCCCGTGTACGGCGGAAACGCTGTCCGTGGGCGATATGTTCCGGCGGATGAGCGACGAGGAAATCGCCGAGTACATGGCCTCCAAGGAGACGGCCCTGACAGATCTTATCTTTCTCAAAGTCCAGGCCGAGCTCAAGAAGAAGGGCCTGCTGATCGACTTCTCCTCCCGCTTCCATCCCGATCTGCTCAAGCAGCGGGACTGGTGGCTTGACTATCTGAGACAGGAGGCGCCCCATGACTGAGACCATTTCCACCATCCTGATCATCCTGGCCTGGCTGGGCCTCTTCGCCGCAGCCCTGGCCAATCACCTGCACTGGCGCCGGCGTCTGCTCCGGATCCGGAAATACTGGAGCCAGGAGATCCTCACCCAGCGCCACGACTACGAGCGGCAGCTCGTGGCCCAGTCCATGGACTTCAATAAACGGATCCGCAGCCTGGCGGAGAAGAACATGCTCCTCCGGGCCCGCCTCCAGGAAAAGGAGGAGCAGACCGATGCTTGAGTTATGGATCATTTCCGCTTGTGCCATCGCGTCCATTATCCTCGCGCTCTGCAACGACGCCGCGTGGCGCCGGAAATATCAATCGCTGCTGGACCTTGCCCACGAGATGAATGAAACATGGGCCGATCTGTGTCAGCGCCAAAATGAGGCATGGAAGGCCAAGTGCATGGACCTGAAAAAGGACAACGATCAGCTGCGCGAGCAGCTGCAGAAAGATGGTGAGCCTAATGTACATGTTTAAGAACGGCGACCGCTGCCCCTGCTGCGGGCAGACCCTGGAGGGCAAGAGCCGGGACTGGCTGGAGCTCTTCTCCCAGACGGTGCACGCCCTGGGCCTGGATCCCGGGCCTTACTACCGGATCCCGGAGGTTCCCGATCTCCGACTGCTGACCCCGAGTCCCTTCCTCAGCGCTGCAAAGCCGCCGGCAGACGAGCTGGAGCGCATCATCCAGGATGCCCTGGACAAGGCCTTCGAGCGTGTAGAAAAGGAGGGCCGCTGATGCCTAAGGCGATCCGCGACTTTATTACGCCGGAGACTTCCCGCCGGGTGAAGGGGATGAGCCTCTCCGCCCTCAGCGATTACCTCTGGAAGCTCTACGCCGCCGGCTACAGCGCCGGCTTCCGGGACGGACAGGCGGCCGCCCGGAAGCCGGCGCCCGAAACGGACGCCGGCAATCAAGCATGACGAATGCCTGGAGGGCTACGGTCTGATCATCTGCAAAGGAGTATCAGACCGTGGCCAAAACTCTCAAGAAGATCTACGCAGGGAGCATTGAGCTCTCATCCCTCACCGTCCGCGGAGACCGACGGGACACGCCGCAGCAGCGGGCAGCCAAGAAGCAGGCAAGCTCGGACGCCCAGCGCAAGATGAACCAGATCTACAGCTACCAAAAGTTCGAATTGATGCTGGCCGTGAACTTCCCGACCGCCGGCAGCGGCCTGGTGGTCTGCCTGACCTACGACGATGCGCACCTGCCGGGGAGCCGGGCCCAGGCCCAGCGCCGCCTGGCCTACTTCCTCCAGAAGCTCCGCGCCGCCCGGAAGGCCGCAGGCCTGCCGGCGCCGGTGGTGGGCTTTGCGCCGGAGGTGCTGACCTCGGAGTCCGGCCGCTGGCACCATCACCTGGTGCTGGACAACACCGGCCGGGACTATGACATGATCCGCAGATGCTGGATCTACGGGACCGACATCGACATCAAGCCCCTGCGGGTGGACAAGGAAAAGAACCACGAGACCCTGGCCAAGTACATGACCAAGGAGGCCCGGGAGTGCCAGGACGAGGTCTCCAAGCCCGGGCTGCACAGCTGGAGCTGGACTCGCAACGCCAAACGACCGGAGGTGGACATCGTCACCGTCCCGGACGACTATGAGCTGCAGCCGCCGGAGGGCAGCACCGTGCTCCTGGACGAACGGAAGAAGACGGAGTTTGCCTCCTGGCAGGTGCTCAAGATCCGCTACGACGGCATGCCGCCGGCTCGTATCCCGAAGCCCAAACGCCGCCGGAAGCGCCGGAGCTGAGGATCCTTTTTGTTAGGTTTTTCTGGCTTGGAATGTATGTTATCAATAGAACAAAAGGAGGGGAAACCCTTGCAATCACAGGCGATTCATGGTAGAATACTAAGCGTAGAGGACGGCTACCTGGTGTGTCCAGGCTGCCGCCGAAACCGAAAACTTTTACCGGTCGAGCCGGACACCGAGGCCGTGAACCTCTCGGTGTACTGCCGGGTGTGCAAGCGCCGGATCAAACTGGATATAGCCAAGGGCCAGTGCTTTGAGAGCCAGGGCCGATGATACAACGCAGCGAATGCGTGATGTCATCGGCCCTGGCTCTTTTTGCGTTTCCGGATCCTTTGCGGAGGTGATAGCCCGTCATGGGATTTGACTACAGCAGGAGGAACAGGCGCTGGCGGCGGCTGCGGGAGCGCGTGCTGCGCGAGCAGAAATGGTGCCAGGAGGCCGAGCGCTACGGCGTCAGGCTTCAGGCCGAGGTGGTTCATCACGTCTGGCCAGCGGAGGACTACCCGGAGTTCGCTTATGCCAGGTGGAACCTGGTCGCTCTCACCAGGGAGAACCACGACCGCATGCACGACCGCCTTACGCGCAAGCTGACGCCGTTGGGCGAGCGCTGGCGGCGTCGGACCATCCCCCCGGGGGTCTGATCCTCAGAACTGGGGCCGCTTGCAGCTGGGCGGGGGACACCGCGCACACGCGGCGGAAAAATCCGGCGGCGGAAAAATCTGACCCCGGGGCAAGACCAAAATCAAGCATAGAGCCCGCGCGACGCCCCGGCCGCGCGCCCGGATCGCGCGGCTGCGGCGCACGGCAGCGCGCCGCGCCTGGGAGGTGGCAGCATGCCGACGAATCCGAACCCCTGCACGCGGGACTGTCCCGACCGACGGCCCGGATCCCGGGCGGCGTCGAGCTGCCATGCCGACTGTCCGCGCCGGGCTGCCTGGCTTGCCGAGGAAGCGCTCCGGAAGGAGGCCCGCAGGCAGGCGCGGATCCCGGAGCTATACGAGATGCGCCGCAGATCGAAGAACCACAGCTCGACGGTGCAGCTGCTGCAGCGCCGGCGCGAGCGCACCAGGAGGTGACGGCCATGGGCCGCAAGGAAAACTACATCGCCCAGCTCAAGGAGCTGGACGTCTACGAGCCGGCCTTCCTGCCCGCGGTGAACGACCTGGTGACCACGGAGCACGAGTACAGCCGGGCCATGAAGGCCTGGCGGGAGGATGCGAAGCGCCGGAACGCTCCGGCCCTGACCTCGGATCCCGCCTATGGCGAGGTGCTGCGCCTGCGCAAGGAGATCTCGGCCCAGCGGGAGGCCCTGGGTCTGACGCCCCGGGGCCTGCAGAAGATCCGCGGCCGCAGCGCGGCGGAAGGCGTGGCCGGCGAGGGCCTGAGCCGCAAGCTGGACGCTCTCCTGGCCCGCTGCGAGGCCTACGAGGGCCTGGAGGCGCCCCATGCGAGCACCGCACCTTGACGCCGTCCTGGACTACGCGGAGCGCACCGCGGCGGACACGGGCCTCAGCGAGCTGACGCGCCTGAGCTGCCGGCGCTTCCTCCGGGATCTGGAGGACCCGCGCTTTGAGTTCCGCCCGGCTCTGCCGGAATTCTGCATCCACTGGGCCGAGGGCTGCCTGACCCTGCCCCAGGGCGAGGACATCGAGGGCCGGCCTCTCCGCGGCACGCCCTTCCTGCAGCAGCCCTGGCAGCTCTTCGCCACCTACAACATCTGCGGCTTTTACTGGCGGGGCACGAACCTCCGGCGCTTCACGGAGGCGGGGATCTTCCTGCCGCGCAAGACGGTGAAGACCACCTGGGCGGAGGGCCTGATCGAGGCCCTGGCCTTCCGGTACCGCATGTCCGGCGCCAAGGCCAAGTGCGTGGCCGGCTCCCTCAAGCAGGGCATGGAGGGCTTCGACTTCCGCCGCTACAACTTCGAGCAGCTGGGCCTGATCAAGGACGACAACCCGCCCGGCTACCTCCGGGTGTTGGACTCCTCCCTGGGCCACAGCATCGAGGGCGAGATCTGGCGGGGCTACCTGGACCTGGAGACCCTGGCCTACAAGCCCGACCTCTTCGACTCCTTCAACGCCTCCCTGGTGCACCTTGACGAGTTGGAATTATACAAAAACGCCATTCCCTACGCCCGCCTGAGAGACGCCACCAAGGCCTACGGCAACAAACTGATCCTGGCCACCTTCACCGCCGGTGATGACGCCATGGGCTTTTCCGCCCGCCACAAGGACTATCTGGAGAAGATCCTCCGCGGCGTGATCACCGGCCCTGACGCTGACCGCATGTTTGCCTTCATGGCCGAGGCGCCCCTGCAGCCCGACGGCAGCGTGGACGTGACGGACCCGGCGGTGCACCGTGCGGCAAACCCCGCCTACGGCGTCACCATCCGGCCTAACGACATGCTGTCCGCGGCCCTGCAGGCGGAGAACGATCCCCAACTGATGATGGAGTTCAAGACGCGCTCCCTCAATCTCTTCGTCTCCAGCTTCAAGGCCTGGTTCAACCTGGATGAGTTCCGGCGCTCCGACGCGCACTACAGCTGGACCCAGGCTGAGACGGCCAGGCTGGTCAAAGCCTGGTACGGCGGCGCGGACCTCTCCAAGCTCCACGACCTGACAGCCGCCGCCATCGCGGGCGAGGTCCCGCAGAAGACGGCAGCCGAGCTGCTGCAGAAGGCCGGATCCGACTGGACGCCCCCGGAGGACGTGCTGGTGATCCTGCCGCACGCCTGGTTCCCGGTGACGGCCGCGGCCCAGAAGGCCAAGCAGGACGATATCCCGCTTTTCGGCTGGCAGAGGGACGGCTGGCTGGACATGCCCAACGAGCCCTCCATGGATCCCCGGGAGCCGGTGAAGCAGTTCCGCAAATGGCGGGACACCGGCTTCCAGATCCGCAAGGTGGGCCATGACCGGAAATTCGCCCGGAAGTACGTCTCGGCCATGAAGGCCGCGGGATTCACCGTGGTGGATCAGCCCCAGCTTTATCTGCAGAAGTCCGAGGGGCTGCGCTACATCGAGCACAAGGCCAAGGTGGGCTGTCTCTACTACTTTGGGGCCGAGCCCTATGAATATTGCGTCTCAAACGTCCGGGGCCAGGAGAAGGTGGACGACGCCGTCCAGTATGAGAAGATCTCCGACACTCTGCGCATCGACGTCTTTGACGCCTCCGTCTTCGCGGTGATCCGCATGCTGATCGACACCGACAAGCGCGAGGCCGCCGGCCGCTGGTTTTCCGGCTCCGGCGAGGAACAGAAATGACGTGCCCGAACCGGGCACAGAAAGGAGGGCCGCCCGTGAAGGTCGTGCCCGTCAAACGCTCCGCAGCGCCCAAGTCCACGCTGCTGGGCTACTGGCTGTCTTCTGACGGCAGCCTGCCCTCCGGCTATCACAGCCTGCTGGACTCTCCGGAGGTGGCCTCCTGCATCAACCGGATGGCTGCCATCATCGGCTCCGCCACCATCTACCTCATGCAGAACAAGAAGGGCGGCGACGTCCGGCAGAAAACGGCCCTCAGCCGCTTCGTGGATGTGGAGCCCTGCCCCGGCATGACCCGCCAGGTCTGGATGACCTGGATCGTGGGCCAGCTCCTGGGCAAGGGCGACGGCAACGCCTTTTTGCTGCCCTTCTTCCGTGGCGAGCTCCTCTCGGCACTGCGCCCCATGCCCGGCGCCGTGCTGACCCTGGCCCATGCGTATGACGATGACCGCTATCAGGTCTCCTGGCGCGGCCGGGTCTATGAGCAGGACGAGCTGCTCCACTTCCGCCTCTTCGCCGACCCGGATAACCCCTGGAAGGGCCGGGGCTACCGGATCCAGGCTCAGACGGTGGCCGACGCGCTGCAGCGCTCCGGCGCCATCCGGGAGACCCTCAGCTCCCCAGATTACAAGCCGCCCGTGGTGATTTCTGTGGACTCTGACGCTGATCTCACCGGCAAGGAGGCCCGGGACAAGTTCCGCAAGGACTACATCGAGGACAACGAGCCCGGCCAGCCCTGGATCCTGCCCGGCGGCCTGGTGAAGGTGCAGCAAATCAAGCCCCTGACCCTGAACGATCTGGCCATCAAGGATACCGTGGAGCTGGACAAGAAGACCGTGGCCGCTATCTTCGGCGTTCCCCTCTTCCTCCTGGGCATCGGGACCTTTAACCAGGGCGAGTACAACAACTTCATCAAAACCGTGATCGAGCCCATCTGCGTGGGGATCGAGCAGGAGCTGACGCTCAAGCTCCTGATCTCCGACCAGATGTATTTCCAGTTCAACCGCCGCCGGCTCTACAGCTACGACCTTCGGAGCCTCATCGACATGGATCTGGCCATGTCCGACCGCGGCTATCTCAACGGCGACGAGGTCCGGGAGGACGCCTTCCGGGATCCCGCCGGCCTCACCGACTATGTCCGCCTGGAGAACTACATCCCAAACGACAAGGCGGGCGACCAGAAGAAACTCTACAAGGAGGACGACAACGATGCCGAAACCGACCACGCCGACGAGTAACCCCTACGTCACCCGCGCCCGGCGTACCGAGTTTCAGACCCGGGCCGAGGGCGAGGACCTGATCATTGAGGGCTACTTTGTCGTCTTCAACCAGCCCTATTACATGGACGACTTCACCGAAGAGGTCGTCTGCCCCGGGGCCTTCGACGGCTGCGATATGTCGGACGTCCGGGCCCTTGTGGATCACCTGTCCCACCTGGTGCTGGGACGCTCTACCGCGAACACTCTGACCTTTTCCATAGATGAGACCGGCCTCTTCGGCTCCATCCGCATCAACTCCCGGGACACCGACGCCCTGAACCTCTACGCCCGCACCCAGCGGGGGGACGTCGACCAGGCGAGCTTTGGCTTTACGGAGGCGGAAGACGGCGTGGTCTGGGCGCAGCTGCCGAACGGACGCGCTCGGCGCAGCATTCTTCGCATTGCAAAGCTGTGGGAGATCAGCGTGTGTACCTTCCCGGCCTACGAGCAGACCTATGTGGCTGCCCGCGACCGGATCGCCGCCGAGGCCCGGCGCGAGAAGCAGCGGGCCCGGAAAGAAAATCTGAAAAGGAGATTCAAACACCATGCTTAAACAGATCATGCTGCAGAAGAAGCGCACCGCGCTCAATGCCAAGCTCAAGGCTCTCCGGGCCCAGCGCAAGACGCTGGCCGAGCAGGAGAAGAAGCTCCAGCGGGACGTAGAGGGCTCCGACGAGGTCTCCAAGGAGCTGGAGGAACAGGTTGAAACCCTCACCAACCAGCAGACCCAGCTGGATGACGAGATCAACACGGTCCTGGACGAACTGGATACCATCCAGGAACAGCTGGATGCCATCGGCGAAGCCACCGACGCCGAGCCCGTGGACGACGAGACCGAGGACGAGGAAGCGCGCTCCCGCGAGCCTGCCCCCTCCCTCCGTTCCCGCCAGGCCCGCGGCCTGGAATCCCGCGGCTTTAACTGCCGCAGCCGCATGTTCGCCACCCGCGCCCAGCGGGACGCCTTCTACCAGAACGACAATGTTAAGGCCTTCCTGGGCCGCGTCCGGTCCATGCTGGGCGCAAGTCCCGCCAAGGGCCAGCGCCGCAGCGTTACCGGCGCGGATCTGACCATCCCCACCGAGGTCCTGGACATCCTCCGCGACAACGCCAACGTCTACTCCAAGCTGGCCAAGTACGTCCGCAGCCGCCAGGTCAAGGGCCACGCCCGCCAGCCGATCCTGGGCGATATCCCCGAGGGCGTCTGGATGGAGATGGCCGGCGCTCTCAACGAGCTGAGCTTCACCATCAACGAGGTTGAGGTCGACGGCTTCAAGGTCGGCGGCGTCATCGTCCTGGACAACTATTTCCTGCAGGACTCCGACATCGCCCTGGGCGAGGAGGTCCTGTATCAGCTGGGCCAGGCCATCGGCTACGCCCGCGACAAGGCCATCGTCTACGGCAAGGGTAAGGCCTACAAGATGCCTCTCGGCTTTATCACCCGTCTGGCGCAGACCTCCCAGCCCTCCGACTGGGGCGAGCACCGCCGCCCCTGGGTGGACCTGCACTCCTCCAACATCCTCAAGCTCAACCTGGCCTCCGCCCGCGGCGCCGATTTCTTCGTCCCGGTTCTGGGCGCTCTGGCCAAGGCCAAGACCAAGTACACCAACGGCGAGCGAGTCTGGGTGATGAACGAGGCCACCAAGATCGACGTGCTGATCAAGGCCCTCGGGATCGACTCCGCGGCTGCCATCGTGGCCGGCATGAACGACACCATGCCCATCATCGGCGGCAAGATCGAGACGGAGGAGTTCATGCCCGACTACACCATCGGCGGCGGCTGCCTGGGCGCCTACCTGGAGACTGAGCGCGAGGGCGGCACCTTCGGCTTCTCCGATCTGCCTCTGTACATCCAGGACAAGACCGTCTTCAAGGGCGTTGCCCGGTACGACGGCCTGCCCACCGTGGACGAGGATTTCGTGGTCATCAACTACGCCAACCAGGACGTGGTCACCGAGCTGCCCTTTGCCACCGACTACGCGGGCGACGGCCTCAACGTCCTGATCTGCACCGCCGCGGCCGGCGCTGCCTCCGGCAAGACCGTCGTCACCGTGGCCGGCTCCGTCAGCGGTACGCCCACCCTCAAGTATGCCGTCCGCTTCGGCGGCAGCATCTCCGCCGGTGACAAGCTGCCCGATGGCTTTGAGGATCTCACCTCCGGTACCACCGCCATCACCGCCGCGGCCGGCGCTCCCATCACCGTGGTGGAGCTGGACGCTGCCGGCCTGGTGATCTCCGCGGGCACCGTCAACTCCGTGCCCAAGGCCAGCTGATAACCGCATCTGCTCATCCATTCCCTCCTTTTTCACGGTGCGCCCTTCGGGGCGCATTGTGAGAAGGTGCCCGGAATGGACACAAACCACGAAAGGAGCTGACCGCCATGGTCAATCCTGCAGCCCTGGCGCTGCTGAAAACATCCCTGGGCCGCACCGGCCAGATCCCCGAGGCCGTGGAGCAGATGATGGCCGGCAAGCTGGAGCAGGCACAGGCCCGCATCCGCCGCTATGGCCTGGAGCTGGATCTTGCCGACATGGCGGACCTGCAGTTTTTGGTCTCCGTGGCGGACTACCTGTACCGCAAGCGTGACGCCGGACCCGGCCTGCCCCGGATGATCGTGGATGAGATCCACGACCGCCAGGTGGCCAAGTGCACGGGAGGCGGCGCATGATCTACGACCACCTGCTCACCGTCTGTACGCCGCCGGAGGGCTGGGGAAAACCCTCCGACGGCCCCCTGGCCCGGGACGGGCAGCATTTTTACGGCGAGCGCACCGTCTACCACCGGCGCTTCTGGGAGGCGCAAACTGCCGGTACCCGGGTGGACCGCATGGTCCAGATCCCCGAGGGCTACGGCATCATGGCCAGCTCCTATGCCCTCCTGGAGGATGATTCCCGGCTCTACCGCATCGAAGAGGCCCAGCATACCACCGACGAGGACGGCCTGCCCGTCACCAACCTGACGCTGCGCCGCATGGAGGCAAACTATGACATTTGCAAACCTGAGGACCTTGCTTAAGACCCTCACCCCGGAGGTCTACCGCTGGGCGGCCCCCGCCGGCAAGATCCGCTACATCGTCTGCCGCAAGTATGGCTACAGCCTCCTCCGCGGCGATGACAGCGGCGTGGGCCGCTTCCCACGGGTCCAGCTGGACGTCTACTGGCAGGATGAGGAGGACGAGCTCTTCGACAGCGTCCTGGATCTCCTGGACGCCAACAGCCTGGGCTACGACCTGCAGGACACCGTCTGGGACGACGACCAGGCCCTCTTCCGGGGGATCATCACCATGGAGCTGATGCCCGGATGATGAATTTCCACATCGACGGGCTGGACCGGCTCAGCGTGTCCTACGCCAGCCTTTCCCGGATCTCCGACGACGACCTCTGGGCCATCATCGAGCCGGCGGCCAACACCCTGCGGGACCGGATGAAGGAGAGCATTACCCGACTCTTCCGGCAGCGCACTGGATCTCTACGTGAAAGCATTGAGGTCAAACGCAAGACCGCAAAGTCCGGTGCAATTTTCGCCCTGGTGGGGCCAAATCAAAAAGAACACAGCGGACAGCGCGGCCGCAGAGCCTCCGCTTTTGAGAGTGGAAGCAAAGGCTTTGGCAAGCGCAAATCCCGTGCTCAAGGCGGCAAGGGCGGCTCCTACAGCGGCACCAACGCCGAGGTGGGCTGGATCCTGGAGTACGGCACCAGCCGGATCCCCGGCCGCCACTGGATGGAGCAGGCCGTCACCGCCACCGAGGAGGAGATCCACGAGATGCTGGATGCCGGCTTCAACGCCGCCTGCGAGGCCGTGGGCCTCTGATTTCCTCAACACTATAACGAAAGGAGAACGCTTATGTCTCTTTTTTCCCGACGCAAGACTTACACCCTGCCCGTGGGCATGCAGCGCAGCGCATGGGCGCCTATTGCCACCGAGCCGGAGAATGCCATCCCTACCTACGGCGATGCCGAGGAGCTGGGCGCCGCCCGTCTCGGCACCCTGACCTACACGGTGAACGAGACTGACATCGAGGGCGACGACCAGGTACTCGACCACTTCGAGCAGTTCCAGGCTGGTACCTTCGCCAGCGAGACCACCGAGAACGACCTGGAGGTCAACGCCAAGATGTATGGCCACGACTATACCGAAGGCGAGGAGGCCTCCGGCGGTGACGACAAGGCCCCCTATGGCGGCTATGTCTTCATGGAACCTGTCCTCAAGTCCGGCGCATCCGCGCCGGTCTGGCGGGCCACCTTCCTGCCGAAGGTCAAGGCTAACCCTGCCAATGAAGCCCAGAACGCCGCCACCCGGCAGGGCGGCCAGATCAATCCCACCTATAACAACGTCACCCACTCCGTTTATCTCTGCAACACCAACAAGTGGCGCTATCGCAAGGAGTTCCCCTCTGCGGATGCTGCCTGGGCCTACCTCATGGGCAAGCTCGGCGTCTCTCAGTCCTCCAGCCAATGATCTCTCCGGGCCGTGCCCATCCCGGGCACGGCCCTCTGCCGATGCCCGCGCCCCTGTCCTTCCCCCAGCGGGGGAAGGTGCCCCAGTGCTCACACTGGGGCGGATGAGGGAGAACACACCCACCAACGAAAGGACTCAGTCATGACACACATCGACTTTGAATTTAACGGCCGCACCTACGCGCTCAGCTACACAGCCGAAGCGCTCTTCCTGACCTTCGATAAATTCGGCGTTTGCGACGACGTTATTGAAGCCACCCACTGCCTGGAGCCCACCGCCGAGGGCTGGCGCAACTGCTGCTGGCTGGCGGCGCTCATGGCGAGCCAGGGCGAGCTGCAGCGCCGGGCCCTGGGCTATGACAAGCAGCCCATGCTCACGGCCGAGGAGCTGCGCGTGGGCGTCATGGCCGTGGACAATGCCCGGCTCCGCATGGCGGTGCGCCGTGCGCTGGAGCAGGCCTTCCACCGGGATGTCCCGGATCCGGACACGGACAAGGAAGTCAACCTGGTGCTCCGCCAGCGGGAAGAGGCTCAAAAAAAAACGGAGGCGCTGGCCTCCGTCCTCGATACCTGGCGACGTGTGCTCGAATCCTGGGCCTCCGGCCCATCGACGCCCTCCTCCTCTGCCCCGGAACCGCCTTCGACATGATCCGCGCCGCCCTTCCCCGGGAGGATCCCGAGGAGGCTTCCCCGGCCGCGGCCGAGCCGGATCTGAGCGAGGAGCTCGCAGACTAAACTCACCAGGAGGTGAAACCCCATGGCCATCCGCGAGATCGGCGCATCCATCACCCTGGAAGCCTCGCAGTTCCGTGAGCAAATGGCAGCCGTCAATTCTAACCTCTCTGTACTCCAGTCAGAGATGAAGGCGGTCACTGCGGAATTCAGCGAAAACGCAAATAGTGTGGACGCCCTGACCGCAAAGCAAAAGAACTTCGATCAGCAGGAAGCTCAGCAGGCCGAGAAGGTCAGGGCTCTGACCCAAGCCCTGTCTGATCAGCAGGCGCTTTATGCTACCATGCCCAGCAAGATCGACGAGGCTACAAAGGCTCGAGACGCCGCAAAGGCGGCTTTGGAAGCTGAGGCTACAGCTGGAAACAAAGGTACGCAGGCCTACGAGGATGCGGCAAAAGCCCTTGAGAAGGCAGAGGCTGCTCTAAAGAAGACCGAGAAGGAATACAAGACGCTCGGCATTAGCATTGACTCCACGGAGAAATCCCTCAACAAAGCCAGAGAGGCCCATGCCAAGGCAGCCCAAGCGGCAGATGACAATAGCAAGGCTCTTGCAACTGCCAGGTCCGTCACCGAGCGCCTGGCCAACGCCAAGGAGCAGCTGAAGAAGAAGCTGCAGGACGTGGCGCCCCGCTTCCGGGATCTGGCCACCGCGGCCCACATCGCAGGCTCGGCCCTGGGCGCTGTCGGCAAGGCCGCGGCGGCCACAGCCAAGGGCACGGCCGCCCTGGTCACCGCCGGGGCCGCCGCCACCGCGGCCATGGGCACCCTGGCCGTGGCCGGACTGAGCAAGCTGGTGGACTTCGCCAAGGAGGCGGCCACCGCCGTGGACGCCGACGGCAACCTCATCAACCAGCGCTTCTCCACCCTGGCCGCCAACATGACCAGCCTGGACGCAGGCGCATCCGCCGCGAAGGCAGCCCTGGGCGGCCTGCTGCTGCCGGCCCTGGAGTCCATCTCCGGCGCCGGCGCGGATCTGCTCAACGGCTTCGCCAAGGACCTGGAGTCCGTCTCCGGCGACACCCAGGCCATGGCGGGCGTCTGCAAGAAGTATCTCCTGCAGGCCGCCAACGTCATCCGGGACGAGCTGCCGGGCCTGGTCTCCCTGGGTTCGGACATCCTGGAGGCCCTCATGGAAGGGCTGGAGGTGGCCGGTCCCTATCTGCTGGACACCGCCGGCGACCTGATCCAGATGCTCCTGGACGGTCTCACCGAGCACGCCGGCGAGATCGGCGACGGGGCCGCCACCATCGTCACCATGCTGCTGGGCTTCCTCGTGGAAAACGCCCCGCAGCTGCTCACCGCCGGCATCACCCTGATCACCAGCCTCATCAACGGCATCACCTCTGACCTGCCCGCCCTGATCCCCGTGGCGGTGCAGGCGGTCACCGAACTGCTCAACGCGCTGGTCGCCAACGCGCCCCAGCTTCTGGTGGCCGGCGCCCAGCTGATCCTCCAGCTGGTGAACGGCCTGATCACCCACATCCCCGATCTGATCGCGGCCATCCCCAAGCTGATCTCGGACTTCATCTCCGGCTTCGACGGCAATCTGGACGGGCTGGCTGACATCGGCAGCCAGATCGTGGAGAAGATCCTGGCCGGGCTCAAGGCAGCATGGACCGGACTCACCTCCTGGTTTTCCGACGCCATCGCCAAGCTGACCAACGGCCACATCACCGTGAACGGCAGCGGCCACGCCGGCGGCCTCAACTATGTCCCTTACGACAACTACCACGCACTCCTTCACCGGGGCGAGCGCGTGCTCACCGCGGCGGAGAACGCCTCCGGCGCCTACGGAGGCGGCGGCAATCGCACCGTCAACATCACAGTCAACGCGAAAGAACTCAACCGATCCCAGACGGACCACCTGATCCGCCGGGCGGACACCGAGCTCGGAAAGGGGGTCTGACCATGGCAAGAGTCCGCCAGTTCTGGCTACAGAACGCGGCCGGGGACCGCTTCGGTCTCAACGGCGAGAGCGGCGCCTGGCTGACCCTCCCCGAGGGCCTGGGCTTTGAGCTCTCCCCGCCCTTCGGCGATCTGGGCCGCGGCTTCTTCGCGCCCCTGGACGAGATCGCCGAGCCCCAGGGCACCGTCGCCGGCGAGCTGGTCTTCACCCCGCCGGCCTACGCCAATTACAGAGTCTTCGTCAACTGGATCGCCGCGGCCGGCTCCCTGCTCCTGATCTACTGCCCCTACGGGGACCAGGAGTTCCAGAAGCGCGTCTATGTGGAGAGCATCGGCAAGGGCGAGCTGGACAAGACCCGGCTGCTGCACTGCCCCTGCTCCTTCTTCTCCCTGTCTCCCTGGCGCCGCCCGGTGCCCACGGAGATCTCCATGGACACCCAGGAACCCGGCGGCAGCGCTCCCCGCTACTCCGGCCGCTATCCCGGCCGCTACGGCCATGACGCCCACGGCACCATGTCCGCCCGCATCGCCGCCTCCGGGCACATCCCGGGCGCGGTGCTGCTGCGCATCTACGGCGGCATCGAGGATCCGGAGATCCGCCTCACCGGCCTGGACTCCGGCACGGTCTACGGCATCTGCCGCCTCACGGAAGTGAGCGTCGCCTCCACCGAGGTCCTGGAGCTCTCCACCGACTGGGAGGACAGCTATGTCCGCAAGATCGCCGCCACCGGCGAGCAGACAAACCTGCTGCCCTTCCTGGACATCTCCCAAAATCCCTACTTCCACCCTCCCACGGATGAGGCCAGCGTCCTCACCGTGGCCAGCGACAGCCCCTTCTCCGGCAGCGCCGAGCTGCTGGTCTACTCTTATTTCAGGACGGTGTGATTATGCAGGCCTACATCAAGACCGCGGCTGCCTTCCGCACCGCCTACGACCGCAAGGTCCTGGACTACGAGATCACCCTGGAGAGCCTGGAGAGCCTGCCCTCCACCGTCACCATCCTGGGCGGAGACATCCCCCGGGAACTGGCGGGCGGCTGGCTCTGGATGGCGGACTCCCTTTTCCTGATCGCCGAGGTCTCCCCCGGCGAGGGCATGACAGAGCTGCAGCTGCAGTCCCCGCTGGACGCCTTCTCCCGGCCCCGGATCTACGAGCCTCCGGCGGAGGGCACCACCATGGGCGCCTTCGTGATCGCGGAGCTGGCGGACGGCTGGCGGGATCTCACCGATACCGTCTACGCCCTGCCCTACCTGGAACTGGAGGCCGAGGACAGCATCCCCTTCGTCCCGCCCACCGTGGACGACCAGGGCTTCTACGTTCTCAGCACCTACCTCCGCACCGCCCGGCGGGACCACGGCCTGGAGCTGCGCTTCGTCCCGGACGGGGACAAGCTCCGGATCACGGCCCGCGCCGCCGTCACCGGCAGCCACACCCTCATCGCCGGCGACGGCCACACCGAGCTCGCCTCCAACACCTTTTCCCGCACCGCCGTGGCCAAGGTCACGACGGTGCAGCCCGTGGACACCGGCGAGGTGGACGAGGAGGGCCAGAAGATCTTCCGCACCGACGTCGTTGACTGGTACCTTGGTCTGGACGGCTCTGTGAGCTCACAGGAACCCGCAGGGCGCGCTTCCGGCTCCTGGTCCGTGGTGACGGTCGCCGCGAAGAACGACGCCGAGGAAGCCGCCAGGAGCGTCTTCGGCAAAAATACCGAGACCCACAAGGTGGAGTTCTGGACAGACTTCCGCCCGGGCCTCCTGGACGACTTCCGGCTGCGGCTCCCCTCCGGGGCCGCCTTCGAGGGCCAGGTCCAGGCAGTCCGCAAGCTCCGCGGAGACCGGCGCTGGCTCTGCCAGGCCGGCACCTGGCCCGTCACCCTGACGGACAAGGTCCGCAAGTCCTCGGGCGGAACCTACGGCGGCAGCCGCGGATCCTCCTCCCAGCTCTATGCCATCGGCGACATCTTCATCACGACCCGCGCCGGCGATCCGGCCCAGCTCCTGGGCTACGGCGCCTGGACGCGGATCGAGGGCTGCTATCTCTACTGTGCAGACACGTCCACGCCCGCCGGTACCCACGGCGGCGAGAGCAGCCACACCCTCACCGCGGCGGAGCTGCCCTCCGACGTTTCTGTCGTGAATCCGGATGACCTGTACCTCACCGGCGTCCGAAGCGGCACCGACCACAACGGCGTGGCCAGCTGGTCCGGCGGAAGCGTCCCCACCAAAGCCCTGGGCTCCGGCACCCCGATCCCTCTGAAACCCCGCTGCTTTTCGATCTTCGTCTGGCTGCGTAAAGCCTGAGAAAGGAGGCCCTCATGCCTACCACCTACGCCCTCAACGGCGTCAACTTTGAACATCAGGAGTTCACCCCCAGCTCCGACTGCGCCATCTGGCGCCGGAACGTCCATGACGGCATCCTCCAGGGCATGGCCATCACCGTGGCCGGCTCCGGGATCAGGGTGGCCGCCGGCTGGCTCATGGCCGGCGGCAAGGAGCTGCAGCTCCCCGCGGCCATCTCTGCGCCCGCCACCGACCAGGCCAATGGCTTCGCCCGCCTGGTGGTCAACGTGGACCTCTCCAAGACCTCCACCGAGGAGACCTTCTCCCAGGGCTGGATCAGCATCGACTACGCCAGCTCCCGGGCGGGCTTCGAGCCTCTCACCAAGGGCGACCTGGCCGGCTCCGGCACGATCTATCAGATGGCCCTCTGTGTGGTCTCCCTGCAGAACAGCACCATCTCTGGCATCGTCAGCACCTGCGGCCCGGCCCACGCCCACGCTCTGGGCGTCCAGCTGACCCTCCCGGCCTCCGGCTGGGTCAACAATCAGCAGACGGTGCGCTGCGACGGCGTCACCGACGACACCAACGTCACCGTCACCTATGCCCCGGCCAGCAAGTCCGCCTTCATCTCCGCGGACATCGACTGCGTGGCCCAGGGCGACGGGACCCTGACCTTCGCCTGCAGCGTGGTGCCCACGGAGGCGGTCACTGTCAACGTGCTGCTGCTTTAAGGAGGCGCCGCCATGATCTTCAACCTCAAGCGCCCCGGCTTCTCCCGCGGGGCCTGGACCTTCGTCCCGGCCTCCGGCTCGCAGCAGCCCGACTGGGCAGAGGAGGGCGCTGACTGGATGATGGCCATCCCCGTCAGCGGAACCCTCACCCTCACCGTGGGCATCGTCCACGCGGATCTCTGCCTGATCGCAGGCGGCAAGCCCGGCGGAGACGGTGACTACGACGTGCAGACCAAGCAGGGCAAAGGCGGGAACGGCGGCGAGGTCCTCAACCTCACCGACGTCAGCCTGCCCGCGGGCGACTACGCCGTCACCGTGGGCGTATCCGGATCGGACACCGTCATCGTCGGTCCAAACGGTGAGACCTGGACATCCCACAGCGGCAACGGCGCAGCAGGCGGCAGCGGCAACGGGGATCCCGGCGCGGCCGGCAGTTTCGCCTGGGCCGACGCCGACACCCTGCTCAACGCCGGCTGGTGCTACGGCTCAGGGGGCGGCCACGGCTATATCCTCTCGAACAACTACCAGGAAATCGACGCCGGGAGCGGCGGCTCCGTCGGCACGGCGAGCTCTGACACGACCAACGGCCACGGCGGAACGCCTTCCCACGGGAACGGCTACGCCGGCCTCGCCGGCACCGGCCAGGGCGGCGGCGGCGGCGCGAGAATCTGGACCGGCTCCTACTACGACAACTACTCCGGCGGCGAAGGCGGCTCCGGCAACGTCCTGATCCGAAAGCATAAGGAGGTCACCTCATGATCCACTTCAAAGCAAACACCCGGCGGGCTGTGGCCCTGTCGGACGACCTGATCACCACCAACTCCATCGGCATCGAGGTGGAGATCCTCTGCTCCGAGGCCTGGGACGGCCTCACCAAGACCGTGCTCTTCCGCGGCAGCGGCAGCAGCGTGGACGTGATCCTCACCGGCGACAGCTGCACGGTCCCGCCCGAGGTCCTCACCCTCCCCGGTGGCGAGCTGCTCATCGGCCTCTACGGCTCCGACGGCTCCGGGGCCCTCGCCATTCCCACCGTCTGGGCCGACGCAGGCCGGATCCTCCAGGGCGCTGCGCCCTCCGGCATCGCGCCGACCCCCGCCCAGAAGTCCGCCCTGGATCAGGCCATCGAGGCCCTGCAGAACGCCACCGAGGAAATCCCGAACCAGATCGACACAGCGCTTGCTGCGGCAAAGGCTTCCGGTGAGTTTGACGGCGCTGACGGCGAGACCGGCCCACAAGGGCCAAAGGGCGATAAAGGCGACAAAGGTGACACCGGCGAGCAAGGCCCGAAAGGTGACACCGGCGCGACTGGCCCAGTCGGCCCGCGAGGCGAAAAGGGCGACACCGGCGAAACGGGAGCCACCGGCAGCACCGGCCCGAAAGGTGATAAAGGCGACAAAGGCGACAAAGGCGACACCGGCCCTGCTGGCGTTGGCGTACCATCTGGCGGCATCACGGGTCAGTGGCTTACAATTGTTGCTGGTGTACCAACTTGGGAATGGATGCCAACTCCTGATCCCAACTTAAAAATCTTTGAGTTTACCGTTGCTGAACAAGACGGACCATATGAAGTGACTTCTGGTCCAGCACCGATTACAATTATGAGTTGGGTAGAAGATCTGGATGAGCAGTCTCCGCTCCCGATTGCAAAGGTATCACTTAATGGTGAAGTTTACTACATCCCAACAAGTGCTTACAAATATGGTTCACTTGATGCATTTGTAGAATTCTGCGGATTTACAGCAAATGGATACATGCTTGATATCCGTGGCCAAGTTGCGAACAATACCTGGACTGTTAACTACTCTAATCAGCTTGATACTTGTCTGGAGGAGCTATATTACACCACTGGATATCCAAACGACTTAACCACAGCAGATAAATCTAATCTTGTAGCTGCGATCAATGAGCTGAACGCTGGCAAACAGTCCAAGAACCTTGGTGCGGCCAATGCCGGGAAGTTCCTGGTGGTGGGCTCTGACGGCGACATCACGGCTGTCACCATGAGTGCATGGCAAGGGGGTAACTACTGATGGCTCTGGATAAACTCGTGGACAGCAGCC
>OCVV012872845.1_pt1 | contig 25335 bp, 24 predicted proteins | sample 1539721 | NCBI WGS metagenome assembly OCVV01 (sample SAMN02144230, study PRJEB22623) | gut metagenome | biome: sheep rumen | host: Ovis aries | place: New Zealand
CCACTACAAGACTTTTAATATGGTCGAGGCGACAGGGATCGAACCTGCGACCTCATGGTCCCAAACCACGCGCGCTACCAACTGCGCTACGCCTCGACGAACGATAATACATTTGAATTTCTCTTCTCAAATGCCTAAAAAATTGCTATCTGAATTTCCCTTCTCAAACAGCACTATTTAACTATAACATAGATTTTAAACAAAATCAAGAGTTTATGAAAAAAATATTATGTTGAAAAATATCAAGAAATTTGATAAAATGTACAAAATTAAAGATTTGAGGAGAAATATGGGGAAGAAAAAAAGTGCAAAAAAAGCAGGTAGAAGTATTCTAGTTTCTATACTACTAATAGCAATTATTTGTGCTATAGCCTTTGGTGTCCAACATAAGAGAATCACTCAAAAAGAAAACAACGTTATAGATGAGAATTTAGTAACAGAATTAGAAAACTTTGTTTCAACAGATGAATTAAATGACAATGATGTTGATATGGAAGAAGTTTTAGATATCATGGAGCAAGATGAAAATCTTGTGGCAAAAGATATAAAGAACTCAAACTTAGAAAACAAAAAAGATGTTAATTTAAATACGGGAACTGCTACATACAAGTTAGAAGTAAATGTTGCTTGCAATGTAGTAAACGTTTATGGCAAAGATGCAGATGGAAACTACACCAAATGTGTTAAAGCTATGGTTTGTTCAACAGGCGGACATACTCCTCAAAGTGGAACATACTACTTAAAATCAAGATGGAGATGGAGAGCTTTATTTAATGGAGTATATGGACAATATGCTGTGCATATAACTGGTAATATATTATTTCACTCAGTTCCATATACTAAAAATGGAGATCCAGGAAGCTTAGAATATTGGGAATACGATAAATTAGGAACAGCTGCATCGCTAGGATGTGTAAGACTTAAAGTAAGCGATGTATTATGGATATATAATAATTGTGCCAAAGGAACAATGGTTAAGTTTTATTCGGATTCAAATCCAGGACCACTTGGAAAGCCATCAGCACAAAAGATTTCTTCAAATGAAACTTGCAGAGGATGGGATCCAACAGATCCAGCAAGCAATAATCCTTGGAAAACATATAAAGAGCCTCCTGCAACACAAACTAATACTACAACAAATACTAATACTACAAAACCAAATACAAATATAGTAACAAATACTACTACAAATACAACAAATACTAATAGTACAAATACAGTTACCAATACTACAACTAATACAGTAAATACAAATACAACAGTAACAAATAGTGTAAAAAATGAAGTAGTAGTTACTAATTCATTAGATGATTGATATTAAATAACAACTATTTTTAATAAATAAAGAACCCACCAGTTTTCACCGGTGGGCTCTTTTTGTGGTGAGGCCAATTACAGCCTTCAGTTGTTAATAGTCAATGCGCATGACGGCATATGTCTTGTATTCGATAAAGCCGTCAGGTTTTTTGTCGGGATTAAACGCGAAGTAAGAAGCTCTGGCATCAACCTCATATTCACTCTTCAAGATGTGAGGCCTTAAATCCACTCCCATAGAGTCAGCAATCTGTTTGATGTACTCAATGACTTCAGCATGAGAAACTCCTGCAGGTATAGTTCCTGTGTTAATCAGCTGATTGAACTGCTCCTGAACAGGATCGACCGTTTCGAGATTTCTCATGAACACTTTGGGTGGGTTTTTCCAGCCGAGTACATGAATCCAACGTCCAGAAACATCATCCAGGCGAGCAATGTGGAAGTTCATGTGAGAATCACCGAACATCACTTTTACCCAATAGGTATTGGGCGCTGCCTTGGGAAGAGTTTCAGGAATATCATCAAACATGATGACTTCATGAACTTTCCGCCCAAGTACTTCTAAATCACGAGAAATCAAGGTAGTAACTTCTTCTTTGCTAAGGGGATATCTTTCAACCAAAAAGCCAGGAACATAGTAACCAGTATTTTTGGCATCATAGATGATACCCAGAGCAAAGGCATAGCAGTTTCCCATGAAGGGCTTGACGATGAACTTGTACCATTTTCCATCTACACCTTTGAAAGTGCAAGTAGGATCAGGGTTAGACTCATCGTAGTCATTGTTTGCGTGATTAGTTTTCACGACAAGCTGACGCTGAGTGCGCTTCTTAAAAATCTTGGGGTTTTCAGGAACGGGGGGTAAAATACCATTGGATGCATATTTTTCCATATAGAAATCCTCCATGTGCGATGACTTTATCAGTCATTTACTATTAGCGTCTATTTGGGTCAATTGCTATTATACCAGATTTTACCTAATAATTCAAGTTTAGCAAACTTGAGGCCTTGATAATAAAAGTTTTTAATTATTTGTTAGAATAAATGTTGACTTTTGGCATATAATTGTGCTATTATATTCAAGTACGTTAAATGAATTAACGACATGGGTGAGTAGCTCAGCTGGATAGAGCAACAGCCTTCTAAGCTGTGGGTCGGGGGTTCGAATCCCTTCTCACTCACCATAAAAAAAGACACACTTCGGTGTGTCTAATTTTTTTGCATATATTCTTTTGCTAAATTTAATGCAAGTTTTGATGATAAATCTTTGATATAACCTAAGTTTACTAATTCTAAAGCCTCATCAAATGTGCATTCAAAATTTTGAATAATTTCATCTGGATCTAAATGTAAAGCTCTTACTTTTTTGCAACCAGTTGCTAAAAAAGTATGAATTTTTGTTCCACCAGCCCCAATGTCCTGATAACTCCAAGTAAGATAATTTAAACTTTTGGCTTCCATTCCAGTTTCTTCAGACAATTCTCTTTTAGCAGCTTCTTCAGGTGTTTCATTTTTATCTATATATCCAGCAGGAATTTCTACTCCAACCATATTATCAGTAAAGCATCTAGGTTGGACTACTAATTGAATATTATTATCCTCGGTAATAACAATAATATTAACTGCATCACCAACTTTACCACCTTTAAGAAGCTTATCTCTTCTAATAACTTTTTTTCCTACGCCAAAGTAATGTTCTTCAGAAGATATAAAAGAATAATCTAATTCTTTTGGCCAATCATTTGGCTTTGGAACCTCAACTGGTTTTACTAATGTAATTTTTCTCTTTAATTCATCAAGTTTTTCTTGTCTCATTTTTTCCTTTCGCTGCTGTCCATAATAATTGTTACGGGACCATCATTTAATAGACTAACTTTCATTTCTGCACCAAAGATTCCTTTTTCAACATTAAATCCACCATCTCTGCATTTATCACAAAAATATTCATATAATTCATTTGCTTGTTCAGGTTTTGCAGCTCCGATAAATGAAGGACGATTACCATGTGAACAATCAGCATAAAGAGTGAATTGAGAAATAATTAACAATTCACCATTTATATCTTTAAGTGCAAGATTCATTTTATCATTTTCATCACGAAAAACACGTAAATTTAATAATTTCTTAGCTAGATAATCTGCATCTTCTTTAGTATCTGTATGAGTAACTCCGAATAAAACCATAAAGCCTTTTTGAATTTTACCAACTATTTTGCCATCAACTTTTACACTAGCATCGGATACTCTTTGAATAACTAATTTCATAAAACCTCTCTATTAGCCTGGATTTCTAGCAACAACTTTATTATGAGCTTGATATCTATCTGTAGAAAGTAATTGTTTTTCTACTAATTCGCCATTTAAATATAAGTTTCTGTAAGCTACTGCAGTAGCGCCAGCAGAACCACTAGAAATAGTTCTTGTTTCTCCTGGAGCTAAAGAACTATCATTTTGATAAGTAGTTTTTGGAGCAATACTACCAGTTCTAGATGAAGTGATCTTTACATCATATTCAACATCTTCTTTATGTCCATATACTCTAACATAGCAATTTCTCTTATAAGTTGTTACTTCTAATTTTATTGGATATTGTCTAGTGTTTTTGAATACTAAGTCACAACCGCCATAAGAAACTGTAGCATCTCTTCCAATAGGAGCATATCCTATAACAAACATATGGTTATGTCTTTCAACTATTCCTAAATTAGCAAGTAAAACTGCATTATATAATGTTGTTGAAACTTGGCAACTTCCACCGCCATATCCCATTTCAGTAGTACCATTATTGTAAATAGGAGCAGATTTAAAACCTCTTCCTGGAGTTCTTGGACCAACAGTCTTGTTATATGATAATGTTTCGCCAGGCATTACAACTTTACCATTCATAAACTTAGCACATAATTCAACATTAGTTGCTCTGTTATAATTGCTAGATGCATAATTAGTAGAATACTCAGCAAGTAAATCAGGAAATGCATCTTTGCTTATGTCATCAGTTGTTACTGATGGATGAAGAATCTTAAGTGGTATTTCGTAAGATTCTTTAGGTTCTGATACAATTGTTTTTGCTTCATCTAAAGAAATATTAAAATCTAAACCTTCTTCAGAAGCAGTTATTTTATAAGGTTCAGCAGTAAATGTAGCATCAACTGCTGGTTTATATATTTGTTGATAAATTTTTGCTATATCTATTGAATTCATCTTTGTAAGACTTACAGGAACTTCAACTGTTTCTTCTGCATTAAATGTTATCGCTGTATACTTTTTCTCTAAAATATCTTTTAATTCATCTTTTAAGATAGTATAGCCATCTTTACCATTAGTAATCTTTAATTTAGTACCTTTAATTTCATATTCTGCTTGTTTTAAACAATCAGCAAAATTAGTTTCCATTTGAGAAACGATACTATCAAAAATTTCAACATTAGAAGTAGTTTCTGGAGTAATATTAACTTTGTTGAATTTAGTTTTTATAATATCTAAATTTTTAATAAATATATTACCTTGGCGACCATAGTCATAAGCTTCATTGACAACTTCTTCAACATTGTATTTAACTTCCATGTCTTGAGCAATTATTTGATATTTTTCATCATTATGAGTAAATACTAAATTTTGAGCAAGCCTGTTATCGATTTCTTGGGTTACCTTTTCTATAGCAGCTTCTTTAGTTAAATGTGAAACATCTACACCCATAATTGACACACCTTCAATTATTTCAAGGGAATTTCTATTTAAAAAAGCAAAAATAAAAGAAAGTATAATTAATGCAACTAAAAGCATAAATACAAGAGATAGAGAAATTGTTGCAGCGACATTTCTTTTTGCTTTCTTTGGAGTTTCTTTTACATATACTTCTTTTGGCTCAACTGGCTTTAATGATTTTTCTTCTTTTATCTTATTTTCTTTTTTGCTATTATCTTTTTTCTCTTTAGTATCAACTTTAGGTTCAGGAACTTTATTGTGTGTACCATGTTCAACATTATCTATAGATACTTTTAATTGTTCATCTACAACATCTTGAATATTCTTTAACTCTTCTGCATTAGAAGGAACTTTTTTTTCTTTTTTAGGATAAGTCTTTTTTACCTCAGATTTTTTTGTAGATGAAGATGAATGATTTTTTTTAGTATTCTCATTTTTCGCTTTTTTAGCTTGAGAATCCTTTTTTTGTGTCTCTTCTTCCATGATAGACCCTTTCTAAAGTTTATTAATATCAATATTATACAACTAAATAATTTTTTTTAAAATAGCTAGGTTTTAATTTTTTAAAATATATGATATAAAGTAGATAATAAAATACTAAGGAGGCAAAAATTGAGCGAATTAAAAAGTGGATGGGAAGGACTAAACGAAAACCAATTAGAAGAGATAAATGTTTTCTCTAATCAATACATGGATTTTTTAAATAAATCAAAAACAGAACGAGAGATAATTAATAGTAGTGAAGCCATAGTAAGAGAACATGGCTTTAGAGAAATTAGTGAATTCGAGTCAATAAAGCCAGGAGATAAAATTTACTTTGTAAACAGAAGAAAGAATATTTTTATAGCTGTAATTGGAACTGATCCATTAGATAAAGGAATAAATATAGTTGGAGCTCACGCAGATTCACCAAGATTAGACTTAAAACCAAATCCTTTATATGAAAAAGATAATATGGCTTTATTAGATACTCATTATTATGGAGGAATAAAGAAATATCAATGGACAGCAATTCCTCTTGCAATTCATGGAGTAATTGTTAAGAAGAATGGAGAGAAAATTGCTGTAAGTATTGGTGAGGCTGACAATGATCCAGTTTTCACTGTAACAGATTTATTGCCACATTTAGCCAAGAAACAACTTGGTGAAAAATTAGGAGATGCTATTAAGGGCGAAAAACTTGATTTATTAATAGGTAGTATTCCTGACGAACATGAGGAAAAAGAAAAGATTAAGAAAAGAGTTCTTAATTTATTAAAGCAAAAATATGGAATGGAAGAAGCTGATTTCCAAAGCAGTGAATTTGAAATAGTTCCAGCCTTTAAAGCGAAGAGCGTTGGACTAGATAGCAGCATGGTTGGAGCATATGGACAAGATGATAAAGTATGTGTTTACACGGCTCTTCGTGCAATTTTAGAGGTTGAAAACCCACAAAGAACTGCAGTATGTCTATTCTCTGACAAAGAAGAAATAGGAAGTTTAGGAAACACAGGAATGTGCTCAAATATGTTTACAACATTTGTTACTGAACTATTAGAGAAATCAGGATATAATTCAATTAATGCAGCAAACAGATTATTTGCAAATTCAAAGATGTTAAGTGCAGATGTTGATGCAGGAATAAATCCTTTATATGATGAAGTTCATGACAAAGGAAATTGTGCTTATATTGGCTATGGAATGAGTGTTAACAAATATACAGGTTCTGGTGGAAAATACAATTCATCAGATGCAAATGCAGAGTATGTAGCAGAAATAAGAAATCTATTTGATGAAAACAATGTTAGATATCAATTTGCTGAATTAGGAAAAGTTGATGAAGGTGGTGGAGGAACAATAGCATATATTCTTGCTAACCAAGGTGTTGATGTTATAGATTGTGGAGTTCCAGTAATATCAATGCACTCACCATTTGAAATTACAAGTAAATTTGATATATATACTGCATATAGAGCATATAGAGCATTCTTAAGATAAAATAATTATTGCACAGAAGACAGATAAGTGATAAGATACATTTTGTACACTCTTGTTTTACAAGAGATTGGAGGACATAGTTTTGATAGAAGTTAAGAATGTTAGCAAAAAGTATGGTAGCTACGTAGCTGTCGATAATATTAGCTTTCAAGTAAATGATAATGAAGTAGTAGGATTTCTAGGACCAAATGGCGCTGGAAAGACTACAACAATGAACATGATAACAGGGTATATTGAACCAACAAGCGGTAGAATTATCGTTGATGGTTTTGATGTTATGAAAAACCCAAGAAAAGCTAAAAGACAAATAGGATATATGCCTGAAAATGTACCAATGTACAAAGATCTAACTGTCAAAGAATTTATAAAATATATGGCAGAGCTTAAAGGTCTTAAGGGCAAAGAAAAGAAAGATGATATTGAAAGAGTAATTGAAGAAACAGGATTATCAAATGTTACTTCAAAACTTATTAAATATATATCAAAAGGATATAAACAAAGAGTTGGGTTAGCTGCTGCGTTAGTAGGTAACCCAGATGTTCTTATCCTTGATGAGCCAACAGTAGGTCTTGATCCTAAACAAATAAAAGAAATTAGAGGGCTTATTAAATCTCTAGGAAAACGCCATACAGTAATACTTAGTTCACACATTTTGTCTGAAGTAAGTCAAATTTGTGAGAAAATAATTATTATTAATGGTGGAAAAATAGTTACTGTTGATACGGCAGAAAATCTTGAAGAGGGAATGAAGAGCACAAATAGTATATATGTTACAGTTAAAGATCCTAAAGATAATATGCCAGAGATCAAAGCTAAACTAGGGAAAGAAATTAGTAAGGTTAAACTTATAAAAGATAATAAAGATGGAACAAAAGAATATGAAATAACAGGAACAGAAGAAGATGTTATTAGAAGCAAAGTATTCGAAGTGTTCCCAAAAGAGAATATAGACATTATAGAATTAAAGAAAAAAGAAGTAAGTCTAGAAGATGCTTTCTTAAAAGTTGTAAATGAAAAAGAAGCTCAAAAAGAGAAAGAAACTAAGAAAAAACAAAAAGCAACTAAAGAAAGAAAAGAAGAAATTAAGGCTTTACCATTTAAAGAAAGAATAAAAGAGAAACTTAAAGACAGAAAAGAAGCTCGTAAAGAAAGACAAAAAGAATTTGACGAACAATATGAAGAAAACAGATTATTAGAACGTAAAGAAAAACAAGAAATAAAAGAAGAAAAAGCAAAGAGAAAACAAGCTAAAAAGGTTCGTGCTGAACAAGAAAAAGAAATAAAAGCAGAAAAAAAGAGAATCAAAGAAGAAGAAAAGAAAAATAAAGGAGATGTACTTAAAGTTTCAATCACAGGTAAGGCAAAAGTAAAGAAGACTAAGGAAACGAAGGAAAAAAATAAGAAGATAAAAGAAGAACGTGAAGCTAAGCAAAAAGCAGCTAAAGGAGGCAAGAAATAATGTGGGCAATTATAAAAAAAGAGTTTAAATCTTATTTTCTATCTCCTATTGGGTATATCTATATTGGTATTTTCTTGTTTATTACAAGCTTATTGTTCTTAGTTGAAACATTCTATGTTGGAAGTGTTGAATTCAATTATATGTATTCATGGACAAGTTTAGTTATAACATTTACAGTTCCAATTTTAACTATGAGAATGTTTGCAGAAGAAAAGAAAACGGGAACAGATCAATTGTTATTAACTTCTCCTAGAAGTGTGACACAAATAGTTTTAGGAAAATATTTAGCAGCATGTGCAGTAGTACTTGTAACAATGCTAATGCAATTTGGATATTTTATAATATTAACTTTCTTTGGTGAACCACAAATGGCATCATTTTTGGTTTCATTGTTAGGAATTACTTTAATATCAATGGCATATATAGCATTCGGAATGTTTGCATCAAGTATTACTGAAAGCCAAATAATAGCTGCAGTTATTTCATTTGTAGTATTCTTTATAATGCTATTTATCCCATCAACCAATAATGTGGTAGGAAGTCTATCTTTATCAGCTGCATTATCAAATTCATTTTTGATAGGAACTTTAGTACTAAAAGATTTAGTATCAATGATTACATTTTCTATAGTATTTATTCTATTTACTATAATAGCAATACAACGTAGAAAGGGAAGCAAGTAGGAGGTGTAGTTATGAGAAAAATAATTGATTTAATAAAACAAAAATGGCTTAAAGATACTTCTCATACTATAATACTGATTGCACTAATCATTTTTGCGTATCTTTTAGTAAATGCTGGAGCAGTGCTATTAAAAGCAAAAACATTAGACTTTACAGCCAATAAGTTATATACATTAACAGAAGACTCAAAAAAACAAATAGAAAATGTACAACAAAATGTTGATATATATTTTTGGGGATTTGAAGAAAGTGATGCCAAAGTTTCACTTGCAAAACAATATACAGACATAAATGATAAAATTCAGGTTCAAGTAGTAAGCTATATGAATAGACCAGATTTAGCAGCAACTTATGGAGTTTCATCTACAACAGAGAGATTGGTAATAGTAGCTTCAAATCAAAGAAATAAACTAATTAATGCTAATGATATGGTTACCTATGACTTATCTACTTATGAACAAATAGATATTACAGAACAAAAATTGACTAATGCAATTTTAGATGTAACTATTGTAAAGAAACCACAAATATATTTCTTGACAGGACATAATGAATTCTCAATAAATAGTTCGGGACAATTAAATACATTAGCTACTTATATTCAAAACGAAGTTAATGATGTAAATCCTTTAAATTTAACAGTTAGTGAGATGCCTAATCCATGTGATCTATTGGTAATAGCTAATCCAACTAAAGATTTTTCAGCAGAAGAAACTGTTAAGATAAAGAATTATATTAACAAAGGTGGAGATATCATGTGGCTTCAGGACCCTGATGTAGTAAACAATTGTAATCTTCACTCATTTACTAATATTAATTCTATACTATCATTATATGCGGTTTCACTATCTTCTGGTATAGTTTGTGAAACAGGAGGAAGCTACACAGCTTCTACTGGATCAGATTCTTCAGGATCTGCAGCAAGTACTAATACAAATCTTATTATTCCAAGACTATCATATAATGGAATAGTTAAAGATCTTTATACTGATGGACAAATAATAATGCTTAATGCTGGAAGTATTAATGTTGACACAAATGCTTTATCAGCACAAAATGTTAATGCAAATATATTTGTTAGATCATCAGACACTTCATATTACACTGAAAATGTAAATAGTCTTTCTACAGTAACTGATAATATGGGTTCATTTAACATAGGAGAACTATTTGAAAAGAAAATAGATGAAAACACAGCTTCTTCAATGGTTATGTATGCAAGTGCAAGATTTGCAACAGATTATGCTATAACAAATGCTGGAGATACATTTATAGGGCTAGGAAATAACTTAGATTTATTATTAAATACTGTTGCATTTTTAACTGATAGAGGAGAGACAGTTAGAATTAGAAAAACAACAGAAAATGTATTTATTACTGAGGCAACAAATACTCAAGCTAGAATTGTTGTAACTGTAATATTTAGTATCCCATTAATAATTGTTTTAATAGGATGTATAGTTCCTTTAATTAGAAGAAGAAGAAAATAATTAAAAAAGAGCAGTAGGATTTAATTTCTACTGCTTTTTTTTATACTAATTTGGCATTGAAAACCTTATTGTTTTATAGTAAAATATTTTAAATATAATAGGATAATTGTGTTAAAGGAATTTAATGAAAACAAGAACAAAGAATATTTTAAAAAGTGTAATTACGATTATCATAATAGCATTAATATCTACAATTTCTGGATTATATGTGGGAAACAATGAGGCTAAAAGTTGGATTGACAAAAATGTACTAAGAAAAGAAATTACTAATGAAAACCTTAAAGTAATCGATCTAGAAGATGAAACAGCAAAAGTTATTGCCTATGATTCAAAGATAGCCACTGTTGCAAAAAATGTTTTGACTATATATGATTCAAATGGAAAAGTTGTAAACACTATAGATGTTGAAATAACCTCTCCATATTTTTATGCCAATGGAGATTATTTAATTGTTGCTGATTTAGGTGGTTCTAATATTTACTTAATAAATGGTACTGAATTGAGCTGGTCTAAAAAACTTGAAGGCAATATATCTAAAACATATGTAAATGAAATTGGAGAAGTTGCCGTAGTTTTAACAGATACTTCGTATAAATCAATTATTGCCATGTTTGACTACTATGGAAAAGATGAGTTTAAAACTTATTTATCAACAACACTTGCTACAGATATTAAAATCTCAAGAAAAGGTGAATACTTAACATATGTAGAAACTGATTTTTCGGGAGCATTAATTATTTCAAAGGTAAAGACTATTGATGTTAATGCTGCTAAATCAGATCCAAACAACTCTTTAAAATATTCTTATGAATTTGATTCTGATGAACTAATACTAAAATGTGAGTACAAAAAAGAAAACTTGGTTGCATTATCTGATAAAAAAGCTTATCTTTTGCACGAGGGTGAAAAAACAGAACTTTTAGAATTAAATGAAAATATTTCTTTTGTAGAAATATCATTAAAAGAACAAGTGGCCTTTGTTATGGAAAATGATGAAGGAAAACAATTATTGAAAACTGTTAATATAAATAATTTAACTGAACGAGAATATATAGTAGATGAAATTATAAAAGATATTTATAGCAATTCAGAGATAGTAGCTATAAATACAAGTGGTCAAGTTTATTTTGTAAAAAAGAATTGTAGCTTGAAGAAAAAATTTATTACCAATAGTAATATTCTAGATATCAGTTTAGGAGATAAAGTTGCAGCAATTATTTATAAAAATAGAGTTGAAATATTAAAAATATAAATGAGGAACAAATGATTGTTGATATTATTATAATAGTATTAATTGTATTATCGATTATCATTGGTGTAGTAAGAGGATTCGCCAATACTGTTCTAGCTGTTGCTTCGATAATCCTATCTGTTGTAGCTGCCTTCTTTTTATGCGGTCCAGTAGCAAATTTGATTACTAATTTAACACATGTTGATGAAGATGTAAGAGCTAAAGTAATTAGTTTTATACCAATGGGTGAACAAAATATAGAAATAAATGTAGATGTAAATTCAGTTCCAGAGGTTGTACAAAACTCAATTGATAATACTGTAGCTGAAACAGAAGAAACCATTAATAATAAGAAGAAAGAAATTATAAATTCTACAGCAGATAAAATTACTACTAATGTAATGAAAGTACTATCATTTTTATTGATATATTTAGTTGTAAGGATTGTCTTATTCGGATTAAGTATTTTAACACAGATAGCTAAAAATCAAGAATATATCGATAAAGTAGATAAAGGATTAGGCTTTTGGTTTGGACTAGTTAGAGGATTTCTTTTAGTTTATGTTGCTTTAGGTCTAATTAAAGTAAGTGAAGTTATGTTTAAATATAATTCAATTGTAGATGACATTCATCAGTCAACTATTGGAAACTATCTATATGAAAATAATTTATTAACACAAGGTATAGAAGGCTTAACAAAACAAAAATAGGAGATTAAATGAAAGAAAATAAAAGTAATAAAAATAGTAAAAAGAAAGTTAATAAGAAAACTGAAAAAATTCTTAGAGAAAGCAAGATTTTGTCAGAAGACGAGCTAGATGAGCTAAATGATTACCTACAACAAAGTGGAAAAAATAACAAAGAGTATAAAAAAGGTAAAAGAATGAAGCCTGATCAAGATGCTTTTGAAGTTGAAGGTAAAATTAAGAAGAAAAAGAAAAAGAAGAAAAAGCATAAGATTTTAAAGAGAATATTCTTAACGCTTTTAGTTCTTATTTTGATAGCTGGAATTGTTTTTGGTACGCTAATAATGAAAAATGGTGGAGGTCTTACAGGTCTTGTTACAACAGTAGTTGGAAGTAGTAAGAGCAAAATCAAAACTTTACCAGATATTTATGCACTATGTATAGGTGTTAGTCAAAATATGACAGATACAATTATGGTTGCAAAATATAGTCCACAAAATCAACAAGCTGCATTGCTTTCTATTCCAAGAGATACATTCTGTGGAAAGAGTAGAGCATCAGCTTCTGCAAGTGATAAAATAAATGCTATTTATCCAATTAGTGGACCTGCTAAAACTATGGAAAAAGTAAATGACCTTACTGGATTAAATATTAAATACTACATTGTAGTAGATACCAAAGCTTTAAGAGATTTAGTAGATTGTATAGGAGGAGTCTATTTTGATGTGCCAATCAAGATGGATTACGATGATACATCGCAACATTTAGCTATTCACTTAGAGCCTGGTTATCAATTATTAAATGGTACTCAAGCAGAGGGCGTTTGTAGATTTAGACATAATAATAATGGAACATCATATCCAACATCATATGGTGATAATGACCTAGGCAGAATGAGAACTCAAAGAGAATTTATAAAAGCTACAGTTAAGCAAACTATGAAAGTTAGCAATTTAACTAAAATTGATGACATTATGAAAATAGCAGAAGAGGAAGTTGAAACTAACATAGATTGGGGAGTTGCTAAAGACTATATAGCAGCAGCAACTGGTTTTAATACAGATAACTTAAAATCAGAGCAATTACCAGGATCAACTGGATATCTAAATGAAGTATCTTTCTTCTTTGCTGATGAGACTAGAACGAGACAAGTTGTTCAAAGTGCATTCCTAACAGTAGAAGATCATTCAACAGAAACAAATACTACTGATGAAAATGTGGTAGATGAAAATGGAACAAATGAAACCGAAACTAATTCTACTTCAGGTAACACAACTAAGACATCAAGCTCTACAAAGACGGATTTATCTGATGCAAAGAATGCTTTAAAATCTAACTCAAGAGTAAAAGTAGAAATAATAAATGGAACTGGAACAAGTACTAAACTTAATACGGTTAAGGAACAATTACAAAATATGGGATATAAAGTTGTTTCTACATCTTCAACAAATATAGTAGATAATACATCTGTAATATGTAGAAATACTGATTACGAAGAGAATGCAAAATCACTTCAAGCATTACTAGGCCCAGGATCTGTTATTAAAGGTAAAGAAAATCAAAGTGTAGATATAACAATTATTTTAGGAAAAGATTATTAATATTAATTGATTAAAATGTCGAAATATATAGAATAATAGTGAACGATTTTTATTGTATATACAACAAAAAAGATATAATATTAAAAATATTATATCTTTTTTATTTTGCTTTTTATTTGTTGTTTTATACAAATTGTTTGTTTTTAATTAGTGTTATTTTCTACTTTCTTTTTTCAACAATAATTACAATTATAAGTGCTACTAAGAATACTCCAAAGATTATTCCTATATAGATATAATAATTTTTTACTGCGACATCATGTTCTGCCAGTAAATCGGTTTCATACTTTACACCATTTACTGTATATGTCATAGTTCCAACTTTTTGTCCTGCTGTTACTGGAGCCATTTTTTTAGTAATTCTAATTTCGGGATTTATATCTACAGTTTTATCTTCTTCCAAATTAATTAGTACTTTTATTTCATCTTTTGCAATAACATTTAATTGTTTAGTATCAGTTGTTGCATTTATCATTGTAATGGTTTGTACTATGTCATTTTGAGATACTAGCTTTGAATATGAATATGTATTAAAACCATATTCAAATAATTTCTTACAATCTGCTTCTCTTTCTGTTCCTTCAGCATATAAGACTACGCAAAGCAAATGGCGATCTTCTTTTTCTGCAGTTGCTATTAAGCAACTCTTGCCATTAGAAGTGTATCCAGTTTTAAGTCCTGTTGCGTATTGATAATATGTCGCTTTTCCTTCCTTTAACAATAGGTTGGTTGATAAAGATGTTCTTTGTGTACCAGTATATTTTTCTGTGTTAGGTATAGGATAAGAAGGCATTTTTACCATTTCTTTTATTAGGTCTATTGAGTGAGCATATTGACCTATTAAAGCTAAATCGTATGCACATGAATAATGGTTATCTAAATGCATACCATTTGGATTTAAGAAGTTTGAATTTATGCATCCTAGATCCTTTGCTTTTTGGTTCATCATAGTTGCGAATGTAGCAACAGATTCTTCAAAATATGTTTTAGATGTATCAGAAGAATCAATAGGGTATGTATTAGTACAATTATTTGCTATAAATTGTGCTAAAACATATGCGCTATCATTAGCACTTTCTATCATCATGCTATAAAGTAAGTCTTTTACTTGTAAAATCTCGCCGGCAACTAGTTTTGCTTTTGAATAATTGTTTCCAACTGAATGTACTGCCCAATAGCTTACGGCTACTTCTGATTCTAAATTACATTTTTCAACGGTAAGGATTGCGGTTAATGTTTTAGTTGTAGAAGCGGGATACATTTTTTGATAAGCATTTTTTTCATATAGTATTTTGTCTGCATCTTCGTCAATTAATATTGCACCGCTTGAGTTTAGATTTAATTTATCTTCATAATTATTATATGGGTTTTCTTGAAGTCTTGTATTAACAGCGTATGAAAGTGAATTCGTTGAAACAGAATTATCTGAAGTCGTATTACCTGACGTTTTTAAATTATGATCTACTAATGTTTCTGATACAACAGCATCTGCTGTTGGAGTAATAGCATAAACGGTATGTCCAAGTAATATTAGAATGATTATAAGAATTCCAAAATAATATTTAATTCTTTTTTCTTTTAATGTTTTAAAATTTTTTGAGTTCAAATTAATCTCCTAAAGAATTTTTTTATATTATATCAAATGTGTTAGAAGAAAATCAATAAAACAAGAAATGAGAGGAGTTCTAATGAAAGAGTATTTTATGAAACTAAGTAAGAATCAAAAAATAATGATTATAGTGATAATTGTGATTATTCTATTAGTATTTTTATTTCTACATAACTATTTTTATAATAATAATGAGTTAATTATTACTAATGAAGTTAATGAAATAAGTGAAAATAAATGGGAAACAATTGCTTCTAACTCTTATGCTAAAAAAGATGGAAAAATTGTAATAAATGTTGTAGGTGAAGTTAATAATCCAGGGGTAGTTACCTTAGATGAAGGTGCTAGAATTATTGATGCTATTAATGCAGCAGGTGGAAAAACTGAAAAAGCTGATATTAGTGAAATAAACCTAGCATATGTATTGGATGATGGTATTAGATTATATATTCCAAGTTTTAGTGAAATGAAGGAGAAAAAATTAGAGAACTCTACTAATTCAAAAGATACTATTTCATCAGATGCAGGTATTAGCAATATAGTAATGGAAGAAGTTGCTGTAGAAAATAAAAATACAAATGAAGTAAGAAAGATTAATATTAATAAAGCAAGCAAAGAAGAACTAAAACAACTTTCGGGAGTGGGAGATTCAGTAGCTCAAGCTATAATAGATTATCGACAAAAGAATGGAAAATTTAATACTATAGAAGACATTAAAAAGGTGCCACGGCATAGGAGAGAGTAAGTTTAACAATATAGAAAAAATGATATCCGTTAAGTAAATTTTTTATTATTTATTTTGTTGAATTTTATAAATCGTAAATATATAATTATTTTGTATATTTATAACCAAGGAGTAAAATTCTTTAAACTAAAAAGTATGGGTATTAGAGAAGACAAGGAAAAAGAACTAATTGGAGAAATCTCAAGCATGAAAAAAGAGCTTGTTGATAAGCAAGTTGCTTTGATTGAGAGCTTTTTTACTGAAGGCCCAGCCAATGATGGCCAGGGTGTATTTACCATGCTTGATGACTATTTAGTGGCTATGAATAAATCTATTGGTAGCATGTCTTTTAATTCTAGAATGAATTTTGGTATAGATGATACAGTATATTCTATTAATAAGATTATAGCTGAATTAAATGGAAATGAAGAGGAAGCTTCTATTGCTAAAGTTTTAGCTAATAAAGCGAAACCAGTTATTTCTGAAAAAGTTGAAAACCAAATTGATCAAGCGGTTTCCATAATTAAAGAAATCAATTCAAATAGTAGAAAAATAGAAGAAGAAAATGAAGCTATTACAGGTATAACAGAAGAACAAAGAGCTAATAGAACTAGAAAACAAAAAGCAGAGAATATTGAAAAAGGTTGTAAAAATATAGAGAATGCTATTAGAACAGTAAAAATTAATAGAAGACCTTTTGATAATATAGTAATAAACAATAAAGCAATTAAAGAGTCTACTGAACCTGCCAAGCGTTATCTTTTAAATATTTCTAAGAATGCTATGCATTCTATGTATAAAGGAATCTTTATTGCTTCAGAAGTTGAAAGTTTAAATGCTCAATTATCTAATCAAAATAACTCTATTAAGATTAATAATATGTTAAATAAAATAGATGAAGATTTGATTAAGAATTTAAATAATAAGATTAAGATGTTTGAAGTTAAGTTATAATTTAAGAGTTTGAAAGGATGTGGACTATGGCAAATGCAGTCATGTTTCAAAGGTTGAAAGAGAATATTGTTGCTATTGGTGAAGAATTAAAAACCAAAAACAGAGCAGATATAATGTTGTACTTAACTCAAGATACAGATCAAAACAAAGGTGTATATACTAGATATAAGGAATTATTATTTAGCTATACTGAGAAATTAAAAGAAGCACAAGACCAAGGCTTTATTAGTAAAGAAGAAGTTGCTATGCTTACAAAAGTTATTTTTGACAAGTATAATTCTTTATATAGAAGAGTAGCAGATACAGTTGAATTTTTAACAAGGAATTTATATACAGAAGATAAAGTTGTTGGTGCTTACTATACAATAGATAGAATTATTAATAATGAGTATTTCGATGATCAAAATCTTCCTGCTAAAGAGAAGCTTGATAAATTGCATGAAAGAATCTCTATAGGAATAAAAGATGATGAAGATCATATGAATTCTAATATTAGTAAACTAATAAGGGAAAACATGATTTATTCATTTAGAACAATGATTCATTATTTAGAAGTAAGAAACGTTCCTTTTAGCAAAGATCTTTCTACAGGATTAAAACCTTTATTAGAAGAAGTAAAAAAGAACGAATGTGATAAAAAAATTCAAAAAATTCTAGATGATAATGATATGGAGTTATGTAGTAGAATTATTGGAGAGTTTGATAGCTTTTATAAAGCATTATCTAATTAAATAAAAAGTATTAATGAAAAGCCACTCTGATGAGTGGCTTTTTTGTATAGTTATTAGGCTAAAGATACTACAATTGAAAGAAGGCCTAAAATATGGTATAATAAAAGATGCAAGTTGTTTCATTCCAGTACCACTAATGAGGTAGGAGGCGGTTTTTTTGAAGTTTGTCCACCAAGAAGGACCACAAGTGGCTGTGTATGTGCAAGTCAAGGATTTGTACCATGAATTTGGTAGCCACTATGTTGGTAATATGCCTGAAGTTGTTAGGCTTTCATTTAAGTTTAAACCCGAGTTTTCGCTTATTGAAAATCTTTATTTAAGGTATACTAACTCTGAAATTGTAAGATTTTTCAGAGATGCAAAGTATATACCTGACTATGACAAAATTGTGAGTATGTCGGAAGAGGCTTTTGAAAGATGGAAATCATATTATACCGAAAGGATAAATGATCTCCAAGAAAAGGGAGATGAAAAGGCAAATATTGAGGTTTCCAATCTCAAATATATGCTTTCAGAGGCTGACATTATTCGCAGACATCCAGACAGGTTGAAGTTTCCCACTCACGAAATGTTCCCTGATTTTGTGATGGCGTAATATATTTCTTATATGGTGGAACAACTTGCAAAAGGCCAGGACCGATAAGGTCCTGGCTACTTTTTTACAAAAAAAGAACCCTCTAGGGGTTCTTATAATTATTTATTAACAGTCTCTTTAAGAGCTTTTCCAGCTTTGAATACTGGAGCTTTTGATGCAGGGATCTTGATCTCAGCACCTGTTTGTGGGTTTCTTCCTTTTCTTGCAGCTCTCTTTCTAACTTCGAATGAACCAAATCCAACTAATTGAACTTTGTCACCTTTCTTTAGACTTGCAGAGATAGCCTCGATTGTAGCGTTTAATGAAGCTTCTGCAGCTTTCTTTGAGCTTCCTGTTTTGCTAGCGATAGCATCAACTAATTCAGCTTTATTCATTTTAAAATTCCTCCATTTCTTAAATGATTAATTATTATATATCACCCTATCTTCGAAAAATCAACATTTTTATTTAAAAAACCGCCTTATTTTACGAAATAATTACAAATAACGCTAAATGGCAAGTGATTATGTATCCTGAATAGGCTATATCACCCATTAATAGTGTATATTTTTGTCTCTTTTTTATTTTATGTTAACGGCAAACCTTGATAAAACAAGGCCTGTGGTTTACGGAATGTGTAAATATAATCTTAAAAAGTGATTTTAGATTTATTATTTAAATATAAAAAATTTAATAGTATAATCTTATTTAGGAGGAAAGAAATATGGATGATGAAAAATTAATGAGAAGAACTGCTATTGATTTTGGAAAAACAAGTAGTCTAGTTCAAACAATTATACTAGCATTAGTTGCTTTAGTTGTTCCTGCATTTGTTCAACAACTTTTGAAAAATAGTCCTTTAGCAAATAATGCACAATATATAGTAGGATCTATTGTTAATACTGCATTAATAATTTCTGCTATAAATTTAAAAGGTTGGCTAAAAGTAGTTCCTATTATAACTATGCCTAGTGTAGCAACTATTCTTAGTGGCCTTATATTTGGACCATGGTCTATGCCTATGGTATATATGATTCCTGCTATATGGGTTGGAAATTTATTATTAGTAGTTGCTTATAAATTATTCTTTTTAAAGTTTAAATTTAATTACACACTTACTGGATTTATAGGAATTGCTTTAAAAGTTGCAGTTATTTTTGGATTTTTCTCTATATTAAATAAAGTTGGAGTTATTCCAGAAAAAGCAGCAGTGACACTTTCTACTGCTATGGGTATTACTCAAATTATTACTGCTACAATAGGAATGTTTGCTTCTTCAATTATTTATGAAATTGAAAATAAAAGATTGAACAAGGCATAATTAAAATGGTAGATGATTTAGACAATGTTGATATTTTAAATTTAAAATCAAAAATACATATTGATTGTGAAATATGCGATAAGTGTTGTATTAATAGGGGTGACTTAAAAATCACTCCTATTAATGTTCTAGAAATATCAAAATATTTAAAAATTGAGCCAAAAGAATTTGTAGAAAAGTATACAAATCCTGCTGACTCAAATAAACCTGAACTTTTGATTAAAGCTGTAGGAGAAAAAAATAGATGTATTTTTAATGATGAGACTACAGCTAAATGCAAAATTCAAAAAGTAAAGCCTATGCAATGTGTAGTTTTTCCATTAGTACCATTTAATTTAGACTTTGATTTATTTGTTAATTCTAATCAATGCCCATTAAAGAGCAATAAAACTATGACAGTAAATAAATGGCTTAATGGTAATAATAAAATCTATAAAAAGCATAAGGCTATTTATTTAAAATGGATTAATTTTTTAGAAGAAATTAATCCTTATTGGATAAACTTTTCTGCAGAGAGAAAAGAAGAAATTATAGAATTACTTTACATTAAATATAATTTGAAATTAGATTTATATAAACAAGTTGAAAAAAGAATGGAAGAAATCATTTCTTCTTTCTAACAGAATAGCCAAAAGTACCAAGTTTCTTACCAAGTGCAAAATAGCTTCCATTAGCATATGCTATTAGATTACATTTGCTAATATCTAAGGCACCTTTACTATTTATATATTTATCATCAACGTCTACACTTAAGATATTTGCTAAGAACATTGTGTGACTACCTAGATCTATTGTTTGAGAAACTCTACATTCTAAGTTAATAGGACTTTCAGCAATTAAAGGACTTTTTACTTTAGTTGCTTTTTCTTTTGTCAAATTCATTTGTTTGAATTTATCTATTTTAGCTCCAGTTCTTACACCAACCCAATCTGTTTTACGACATAAACTTTCAGTTGTAAGATTTATAACAAATTCTCCAGTTTTCTTTATTATATTGTAAGAATATCTTTCTTTTCTTATAGAGACATAGCACATAGCTGGATCTGAATTAATGATTCCTGTCCATGCTGCTGTCATTATATTAGATTTTCTCATATCTCCACATGATACCATTACGGCAGGTAATGGGTATTCTAATGTTCCTGGTTTCCAATAAACTTTACTCATAATTCATCTCCTTCAATTATATTAGTCTATTATATATAATGAAATTATATCATAATTATACATTTATATTAAGGAAGTTAAATAATTCTTGACAAAGCGATTTGTGAATTATACAAAATAAAGGTATAAAAATTTGTGAGGTATAAAGATGGATGATGAATATGACTACGCATTAGAATATTTCTATGATCAAGCTAGAAATACTGGGTATGCAATAGCGAATATGTATAAGAATACTGTAAAACTAATAGAAGACAAAATAGAAGATTATATCGTTGATAATATTGCAAATAATTTTTATTCGCAAAAAGCAGAACGCTGTTTAAAATCGTTTGCATATAATGTAAAAATACAAAGTGATGATGTTGCGCAAGTCTTTATTAACTTGAGAAATCAATTACAGTCAATTGTTAACAATTATGAATGGGAAAGAAGCTCAAATAGACATTTGACAGTTGCTTACATTCAATATAAACCAATTTTTATAAATATAGCAAATGTAAAAACAGTTGATGATTTAGGAAATCGATATATAAAGAAAGATTTGGCTTTAGATGTTGAAGATTGGGTACATCAATGTAAGAGCGAAATAAAAGCTGGAGTAAAAAGCTTAAGTTTTAATGTTCCAACTGATTTATATATTGGAGGAGGGCAGAGCTACGCACTTAGATATGCATTAAACCAAATTTCTGGATTAATAGATAACATATTTAGTTTTTTAACCTATGGAGAGAACTCTATTTATAATGCTATTTATGATTATGAACAAGAATTTAAGAAGACCAATGATGATAATATAGAGTCATGGAATGATTTTGCTGCAACAAATGGTATTTTTAATGATGCTGAATAAAATTAGATTTCTTTAACCAAACAAAACGGTAACAATAATATTACAAAATAAAAAAACTATTGACTATAATAGTTGAACTATTGTAAATAATAAAGTATGTTAATTTGTAAAAAATAAAATTAAATTAAGGAGGATTAATATGGGAAGCAGTGAAGAAAAAGGCTATGGATATAATGACGTTGAAGCAATGGGTATAGGACCTGGTATTAATGAAGTACATCAAGCTACAGTTGATGCTATAAAAAAATATATTGAGGAAGATGTTGTTACATACTTTAGTACAAGATGGTATATGCCAGAAGCCGTTAATTATTTTGCAGCATTTAAGCAACTTTGCCAAAATGCAAGTGATGATGTAAAGACCGTTTTTGACAACTTTAGAAGTAGAATGCAAGCCAATATTGACAACTGGAGAAAACAAGTAGAATTTGAAGGTGGAGAACAATTAGAGGCAGTTTCTGATAAAACTATTGAAATAGATGTTACATCAATAAAAGAACATAATGATAATAATGCAATTTATATGGATGATGAATTATGGTCTACCAATTGGGTTGAAAATCAATTAACCGGAGAGAGTGGAGTTAGAAATCACATAATTAAAGCTATTGGCGAAGCTGTAAGCGATCACACAGTTGGTAGCTTTATTGGAGGAGAACAAAATGATGCAATAAATAATGCTATGAATGGATTAGCTGAAGTAATTGCAAAAATAATGGACTTCTTAACAGTTGGAGAAAACTCTTTACAATCACAAATTGAGGTTGCTAAAGCTAAATATGAAGCTACAGCTGGAGCAGTTAAAGATAAGACATATGCTGGAGAAGGTGCAACTGAACAATATGAAGCTGGAGCAAATGTTGAAGGTGGAGCAGATGAAACAGCAGATCATGATACAATTAATGCTTATGAAGAAGCTGGAGAGACATCTGGTAATTAATTAAAATCATAAATATTTAATTATTATTATTTAAATTTAATATTTTAAGGAGGGAAGAAACATTATTAATTTAATAGTGTTTCTTCATTTTAAATTTGGGGATTAATGAAGATAAGGTTTGATCTAATACAAGAGGCTAACAGAGATTTAATTAGTAATCTTATACAATTTGAATGCTATGATTTGTGTACTATATATAATAAAGATTTAGAAGAAAATGGAAGATTTTCTTATGAATTACATGATTGCTATATAAGAGATAAGGAATCTTATATTATTAGAATAGATGATAAAATAGCAGGATTTTTATTAGTTAGAAAAAAAATCGGGCTTGTTTCCGTTGAAGAATTTTGGATATATCCCAAATATAGAAAAGGTTTAACTACATATAAAGTACTCAGAGAGTATTGCAACATAAAAAAAGGATTGGTAGAATATTTAATATTAAAAGAAAGAGAAAGTTGGGTAAAGACTCTTGAATATATGTTCCGAAAACATCCAAATTATGTGGAAATAGTTATAAAACAAGATATTCAGTTATTTATAAATTCTGAAGTAAGAGATTTTGTTCGATATGTTGTAAGAGTAAAAGAACGCAATAATTAAATAGGAGTAGGTTATGGGATCTAGTGATGAAAAAGGTTTTGGCTATAATGATGTAGAGTCTCTAAAAATAGGAGATGGCATTAATGAAGTACACCAAGCTTCAGTTGATGCTATAAAAAAATATGTTGAAGAAGATATTGTTACATACTTTAGTACAAGATGGTATATGCCAGAAGCCGTTAATTATTTTGTAGCTTTTAAACAACTTTGCGAAAATATAAGTGATGATGTAAAGGCCGTTTTTGACAACTTTAGAACTAGGATTCAAGCTAATATTGATGACTGGAGAAAACAAGTAGAGTATAAAGGTACTCAAACTTTAGAGGCAGTTACTGATAAAATAATTGAAATAGATATTACAGCAATAAAAGCTCATAATGAAAATAATGCAATTTATATGGATGATGACTTATGGAATACCAATTGGGTTGAAAATCAAATAACTGGCGAGAGTGGAGTTAAAAATCATATAGTTAAGGCCATTGGTGATGCTGTAAGCGAACATACAGTTGGTAGCTTTATTGGTGGAGAACAAAACGATGCGATAAACAATGCTATGAATGAGTTGGGAAAGATAATTGGCAAAATAATGGACTTCCTAACAGTGGGTGAAAACTCAATCGATAAGCAAATTGAAATAGCTAAAGAAAAATATGTTTTAGCTGCTAAAGCCGTTCATGATTCAACATATACTGAAGGAGATAATAGTCAATACTCAAAAGGTGCAGATACAGAAGGTGGTGCTGACGAAAGGGCTGAACATGATATAATAAAACCGTATGAAGATATTGAAGGAGGTGAAACCCCACCAGGAGGAGGCGAAACTCCACCAGGAGGTGGTGAAACTCCACCAGGAGGAGGTGAAACCCCACCAGGAGGAGGCGAAACACCACCAGGAGGAGGCGAAACACCACCAGGAGGAGGCGAAACACCACCAGGAGGAGGTGAAACACCACCAGGAGGAGAAACTCCACCAGGAGGAGGCGAAACACCACCAGGAGGAGGCGAAACACCACCAGGAGGAGGTGAAACCCCACCGGGAGGAGGAGAAACACCACCAGGAGGAGGCGAAACACCACCAGGAGGAGGCGAAACCCCACCAGGAGGAGGCGAAACACCACCAGGAGGAGGAGAAACCCCACCAGGAGGAGGTGAAACACCACCGGGAGGAGGAGAAACACCACCAGGAGGAGGCGAAACACCACCAGGAGGAGGCGAAACCCCACCAGGAGGAGGCGAAACCCCACCAGGAGGAGGTGAAACCCCACCAGGAGGAGGCGAAACCCCACCAGGAGGAGGAGAAACTCCACCAGGAGGTGGCGAAACACCACCAGGAGGAGGAGAAACCCCACCAGGAGGAGGCGAAACCCCACCAGGAGGAGGAGAAACTCCACCAGGAGGTGGCGAAACACCACCAGGAGGAGGTGAAACACCACCAGGAGGAGAAACTCCACCAGGAGGAGGCGAAACACCACCAGGAGGAGGTGAAACACCACCAGGAGGAGGAGAAACCCCACCAGGAGGAGGTGAAACACCACCGGGAGGAGAACCATCTGGAGGTGAGCCATCTGGAGGAGAGCCATCTGGAGGAGAACCATCTGGAGGAGAACCATCTGGAGGTGAGCCATCTGGAGGAGAACCATCTGGAGGAGAGCCATCTGGAGGAGAACCATCTGGAGGAGAGCCATCTGGAGGAGAACCATCTGGAGGA
>OCVV011340634.1_pt1 | contig 25333 bp, 20 predicted proteins | sample 1539721 | NCBI WGS metagenome assembly OCVV01 (sample SAMN02144230, study PRJEB22623) | gut metagenome | biome: sheep rumen | host: Ovis aries | place: New Zealand
GGTTCGGCAAGCCGTATCAGCTATATGTTCACTCATGAGATGAACTCGTTCCGCGATGCTGATGCGTCGGACCTGTACAATCGCTATCCTTCGCACTTTGTGTGGCTGCTGACCTATGGCAACAGTGGCAAGGATGAGTTTGTGCAGCATGTGGGTGTGCCCAGTGCCAAGACGTATGGTGGTATCACTACGAGTAGCATATATGGCAGCAATGCGGATACGAATGACCGGGACTTTGGCTGGATGCAGGGATATGACAAGTGGTATGAGGGTTTCTTCAACCGTATGCTGAAGCCTACGCACATTCCTTATCACCTGGGTACCGAGGAGGGTCGCCTGGCGGCTAAGGCCTGGCTGTATAATCATGCTGGGGATGAGGATTTCCACAGTGGCGGTTTGATTGGTTTGGGTGTTGCCAGTGGCGGTAACTGGCAGAGGATTCCGAATACGGCGGCTAATTCTGCTGCAGGTGTTGTGAACATGTATTATGTGCATGCCTGGGGTACGAGTGTCGATCATGCGCTGACGATGGTCGGCTGGGATGACCGTATTGAGTTTGACCTGGACGGAAATGGTATTGCCGGCGAGGTGGACAAGGATGAGGTCGGTGCCTGGATTATCGTAAACTCGTGGGGTGACTGGTGTAATGGCGGTTTCATCTATTGTCCGTATGCAAATGCCGGTCCTACGGGTTCAAAGTATGGCGGCAGCTGGGGCGGCTATTGGACGGGCGAGTTGTACAAGGTGCGCAAGAACTACCGTCCGTTGCGTACGATTAAGCTGAAAATGCAGTACGACCGTCGCAGTGAGCTGAAGCTACAGTGTGGCATAAGTGATAACCTGACGGCTTCGAAGCCTGACAGGACTATTGACATGCATCATTTCCAGTATGCCGGTGACGGTAACAATGGTAATACGAATCCTGCACCCGAGGTTCCGATGCTGGGTAAGTGGAGTGATGGTCTCTTGCATCCCGAAGCTATGGAGTTTGGCTATGACCTGACTGACCTGACTGCGGGTTATGACCGTAACAGGCCGCTGAAGTATTTCTTTATCATCAATACCAAGTCGTGGGCTGCCGGTGCGGGCAAGATTCTGGCTGCAAGCCTGATGGACTATGAGCATGATACTGAGGGTATTGAGACGCCGTTTGATTTTGGTGTGAATCCTGATATAGAGGTGCAGAATGCCGGTCAGCAGACTATTATCAGCGTCATCGTGCATGGTGCTGGGTACTATGCTCCTAATTCGCTGTCTCTCAAGAACGGCCGTCTGAGTTGGTCGGCTCCTGACCTGAGTAGCCATTCGGTTGTCAGGTATAACATCTACTATGACCAGTATAAGATTGCCGAGACGACTGAGCGTTACTATGATTTCGACCAGTCAACGGGGGATGCCCTGTACAGTGTGACTGCTGTTTATGAGGATGGTACGGAGTCGGCAAAGGTGAGCATTTCGACTCCTGTCGAGTCGCAGGGTGCGGATAACAAGGTTATTACGTTCAGCGGTGGTGGTTTCAGTATCCCGGATGTGTTTGCTTCGAAATATGCCAAGTGTACCATCGAGTTCTTGATCAAGCCTACGAAATTCTCGAACTATGACTGTATGGCTGGTCCTGGCTGGGGTACGTGGAATCAGCATTGTGATGCGAACGCCAAGTTTTATTGTGGATGGAATACGGGCAGCGACCGTATTACGAGTTCTTCGGCAATGACCATGGCTTGGCAGCATATGGCGATTGTGGTCAATGGTAATAAGCTGACCTTGTTCAGGAATGGTACGTCTGTGGGTTCGTTGACATCGAGCAATTTCTCGGGTATTGGCGGATTTGGCGAGTATGTGTTTACTAATGGCGGTAATGGTCAGTTTGCCAAGTATGACGAGATTCGTATATGGAGTACTACCCGTACGGCAACGGAGCTGAAGGGTGGCAATTCGGGGAAGGTGGAATATACCGGTGATATGTTGCCTGCTGAGTTGCTGGCGTATTACAAGGGTGATACTTTCCAGGGCGAGGATGGTAATACATATCTGCGTGACTGCGTGGGTGGACATCATGCAAGGTTACTGGATGATAACTATGCCGAGGAAATTGATAACAGTCTGGTGCTGAAGCTTCCTATGACGACAACGACAACGCTGAAAGTTAATAATCCTGGTACTGTGTATGCCAACTTGCCTGTAACGCTCAGCGCTACGCGCAGTTATAATGTGAAGAGTATTTCGTGGACAATTCCTGAATTGGGTATCGAGAATCTGGAAACACGTGAGCCTAATGTTACGTTCACCCGCGAGGGTACGTTTGACGTGACTGTGAATGGTGTGAACTATGCGGGGCTTGAGAAGACGCATACTATACAGGTTACGGTTGTCAGGAACGAGGAGCCGGTGGATGCTACGTTCAGGGTTACGTCAACCCTTGTGAATGCTGGTGACCGTGTAAGCTTTATTCCGAACAGCGATCAGCCGGGTTGTTCGTACAAGTGGCATTTCGAGGGTGCTGAGGTCGAGGATGTCAACAGTACCAGTGCTGCGGCTACGTACAAGACTGCGGGCGTGAACACGGCTACGCTGACGGTGACTGCTCCTGATGGACGCAAGGCGAGCTCGAGTGTGGATATCACTGTGCGCAGGGTGGCTCCTGTTGCTGATTTCGAGGTGGATAACTCGATACTGAAGAAGGGTGAGAGTATCACTATGACCAGCACTAGCAAGTATGAGCCTACTGAGTTTGAATGGATTCTGGCCAACAACTCGGGTACGACTGTTATCAAGGGTGCGGGTGCTGAATATAGCTACACGCCTGAGGAGAGTGGTCGCTACAGTATTACGCTGAATGCTGCTAACGATGTGGGTCATAATAGTACGACCAAGGATAATGTCTTTGTCGTTGCAAATGATGACAGTAAGAATGGCTTGCTGTTTGGCGATGGCTACAAGACGGCGCGTGCGGATTTCAAGAGGCAGCCGATTGCTGTTGGAACTAATGTTGCATATACGGTGGATTTCTGGGCAAATATCAACAAGCTGCAGAATTATTGTCTGGCAATGGGCAAGGAAGGTGTTTGGGAGATATATGCTGACGAGAATGGCTGTCTGTATCTGGAATCAAACGGCACTTTGGCTCAGTCAAGTGCTGGCTATATAATTCCGGGTGAGTGGCATAACTATTGTGTAAGGCATACGACAACGGGTACGGTAAGCTTCTATCGCGATGGTGTGATGTATGGTACTATGCAGACGGGTACGTATGCGGGCATGCCTGAGTGTTCGACGTTCTCAATCGGTACGTTGAGCGAGGATGGCGGCAACAAGTCAGGCAAGCCGTTTGTGGGTGCTATTGACGAACTTCGTTTCTGGGGCTCGTCTCTGACTGCTACGACTATGCAGAAGCATATAAACCGTCATCTTGACGATGCTGATGAACTGGTGGCAAAGACGGAGAAACTGCTGGCATACTATGACTTTAACCAGAGTGGTGGTACTGTCATTCCTGACCGTACGGGATTGGGTAATGACCTGACGCGTTACAACTTTGGTCCCGAGGGTGATGCGTGGGGCTTGAGCATGGGTGTCTTTACTCTTGATTTCACCAAGCCTGTTACCGAGGATGTCACGGCCAAGAAGGTGTCCAACTACAAGCGTGCATTTGCGCGTAGCAACGAGGTTGTCAACAGTACGATTGCGGGGCGTTTCTACAAGATTACTGGGTGGACGCTGGAGAATACGACTGTCGATGGTGGTATTACAACTGGTGTACATGTGGATCTTAAAAAGAACAGTGACTTTACTTGCACCACTGGTTGGGATGACTTCGGAGACCTGACTAACCACAAGGCTTATCAGGTGGCTACGTTTGATCCCGGCTTCTATACGCTGACGGTGACTTTTGGACAGCATGGTGCTGCAGGTGACAGTTATCTGGTTGCTGCTGAGGGTGACCTGGGGCTTCCGGATGTGGATAAGCTGAACGAGGCTCTTGGCTACAATAGCCTGACGGGTGACGGTAGCAGTACGTGCTCGATGCAGTTCCTGGTGGACGAGACGAAGCAGATTTCATTCGGTGTATTGGTGGGCAGTATGTCGGGACGTAACATCTTTACAATACAGAAGTTCCAGATGAAGAAGTCTCCGGTCGAGGTGATTACTGGTATTGGTGATGTGAAGGCAGACGGAACGGATGTTGAGAATCGTGGCTTCTATGACTTGCAGGGACGCAGGTTGCAGAGTATTACTGCTCCTGGCTTGTACATAGTGAACGGTAAGAAGGTTATGATAAAGTGATGTAGATTTGTATATAGAAAATGAGAGGGCATCGTGGGTGATGTCCTCTCTTTTTTTATATATGTGTCTGCTGGAAATCTTACATTACTATTTCGACCGGGCAGTGGTCGCTGCCCATTATCTCCTGGTGTATCGATGCTGACTGGATTTGGGGTATCAGCCGGTTGCTGACGATGAAGTAGTCTATGCGCCAGCCGACGTTCTTGCCGCGTGCACCCATGCGGTAACTCCACCACGAGTATTGGTCTTGTGCGTTTGGGTAAAAATGGCGGAATGTGTCTGTGAAGCCGCTGTCCAGCAACTGGGTCATCTTCTCGCGCTCGGCGTCGGTGAATCCTGCGCTCAGGTGGTTGGTCTTGGGATTCTTGAGGTCAATTTCCTGGTGTGCGACATTCAGGTCGCCGCAATAGATTACGGGTTTCGTGCTGTCCAGGTTTATCAGGTACTGGCGCAGGGCGTCTTCCCATTCCATACGGTAGGAAAGGCGTTTGGGCAGTTGTCCTTTTTCTTCGGCGTTCTGGCTGTTGGGGGTATAGCAGCAGACAAGGTGGAAATCTTGCATTTCGAGGGTGATGAGTCTGCCTTCCGTGTCGTGTTGGGGGATTCCCATGCCGTATGTTATGTTTAACGGCGTGTGACGGGTAAAGACGGCTGTGCCGCTGTAGCCTTTCTTTTCGGCGTAGTTCCAGTAGCTTTGATAACCGGGGAACTGCAGGTCTATCTGACCTGCCTGGAGTTTTGTTTCCTGTAGGCAGAAGATGTCTGCGTCCAGTGTGTTGAAGGTTTTTGCAAAATCTTTTCCTACGACGGCCCTGAGACCGTTTACATTCCACGAAATCAGTTTCATTGTGTGTATCTTGCTATTGATAATATGTATCCTTCCTCGAGGTGTTCTTCTGTCATGATCTTGATGTTGGTCAGATTCTGGGGCAGGAGTATGTCTTTTATGTTGTCGCGTATTCCTGTTCCTTGCAGTTTGAATACGGCTTCCTTTTGTGTCCAAAGGCGTGTGAATATGGTGTCGGATGTGCCTATCTGCTGCATCTCGTCGTCATTCATGCAGTATCTGGCTACGTGTTGGTTGTATCGCCCTAAGTCTTCGGCGTCAATTCCGACGGGTGTATTGCTCACGGCGCATGCAACAATGCTGTGGCAGTGGGTTATGTTGAAGTGGATGTGAGGATATTCTTGTAGTGACGGTTTGCCGTGTTCGTTTTCGACAAATGTGGGTAGGCCTGTAATTCCGTATTCCTGGTCAAGTGCTTCCAGAAGCAGGATGTACGACAGGGTGCACTGGGCTTGTCCGCTGAAATGCCTGTAGCGGAGTGCTTTTTCCCTGCGCCATTGCGGGAGGCGTTGCAAATCGCGCTGCAGGTCGGCTTCGGTATAGGTTTCAAGATTGGTCCTTAGCAGAAGCATTTGTCTTGCTCTTGATATGGTTAATCTCCCATAGCAGCATTCCTATGGCGAAACAGAAACTGACAGAATCGGAAATCGGAATGCTGAGCCATACGCCGTCGAGCATCATGTAACGTGGCAGGATGTTAAGCAGCGGTATGAGGAAGAGCATCTGCCGGCTGATGCTGAGGAATATGCTTTTTCCTGCGTGTCCTATGGATTGGAAGAAATTGCCGATGACCATCTGTGCGCCGACCAGGGGGAAGACGCTGACACACAGCCTGAAACCGTGTGATGCAAGTTGTGTGATGTGCTCGTTTGTGGTGAATATATGTGTGATGGTTTCGGGGATGAATTCACCTATGACAAAGCCGGTTACGGTGATAACAGTTGCTCCTATAATTGTCAGGCGCAGGGTATGCCAGACGCGGTCGTCCTGTCTTGCTCCCCAGTTATAGCCTACGATTGGCTGCATTCCCTGATTAAGTCCCATGACTATCATCAGGAAGAAGAAAATCACGCTGTTGACTATGCCGTATGCTCCCAGTGCATAGTCTCCTCCGAAGTCGCGCATACCGCGGTTGATGAACAGTACAACGAGGCAGGCGCATGAGTTCATCAGGAAAGGCGACAGGCCTATTGCCAGTGTCTGACGTATTATTGTGAGGTTCAGGCGATATATGCCGTGCTGCAGGTGTATAATCTCGCGGGGGCGTGAGAAGAGCCATAGCTCGATTGCCAGCGAGGTTGCCTGTGAAATAATTGTGGCAATTGCTGCGCCTCGTATGCCCATGTTCAGATACCAGATGAAGATGGGATCCAGTATTGCGTTGAGTATTACTGTTATGATGGTGCAGCGCATGGCAAGGCGTGGATGTCCTGCGGCACGCAGTACGGCGTTCAGACCGAAATAGCTGTGGCTGATGACATTGCCCAGGAGAATGATCTCCATATAATCACGTGCATACGGAAGGGTCTGTCTGGATGCTCCGAAAAGGTACAGTATTGGGTCCAGGAATGCCCAGCAGACGATGGTGAACAGTATGCCTAGAATGAGGTTGAGGGTAATAGTGTTTCCCAGAACATGGTTGGCAGTCTTGTAGTCTTTCTGTCCCAGACGGACGCTGATCAGGGTGCTTGCACCGACTCCGACCATTGCCCCGAAGGCTGCGGCAAGGTTCATGAAGGGGAATGTGGTCGCAAGTCCCGAGATGGCCATAGGACCAACGCACTGTCCGATGAAGATGCGGTCTATGTTGTTGTAAAGTGAACTGGCCGTCATTGCTATGATGGCGGGGGTCGCATACTGTAGCAGTAGGCGTCCTATGGGTTTACGGCCGAGTTCAATAGGTGCGTTTTGGGACATGATTGCATAAAATGTCGCGCAAAAGTAATGAATTTTGCTGAGATGTGGAAAGGCTTGTGAATAAAATGTATGCGCGTGCGTATGTAATTCTTGAAAATCTTGCCGGATTCTTGTATTATACCGATTAGATTTAGTATCTTTGCCCACTGTAATGTGTTAAATAAATATATAAATCAAACTAACAAAAATGAGTACACAAGCTGAAAAGATTCAGGAGTTGATTGAACTCCGTGCTAAGGCGCGTCTGGGCGGTGGCGAAAAGGCTATTGCCAAGCAGCATGAGAAGGGTAAGTACACTGCCCGTGAGCGTATTGCCATGTTGCTGGACGAGGGTAGTTTTGAGGAGATGGATATGTTTGTCCAGCATCGTTGTACCAACTTCGGTATGGAGAAGAAACATTATCTGGGTGATGGTGTCGTTACCGGCAGTGGTACGATAGACGGTCGTCTGGTGTATGTGTTTGCTCAGGACTTTACTGTCAGCGCAGGTTCGTTGAGCGAAATGCTTGCGAGCAAGATTTGTAAGGTGATGGATATTGCCATGAAGGTGGGTGCACCTGTAATTGGCCTGAATGATTCGGGCGGCGCACGTTTGCAGGAGGGAATTAATGCCCTGGCAGGTTATAGCGAGATATTCCAGCGTAATATTATGGCGAGTGGCGTGATTCCTCAGATAAGTGCTATAATGGGACCGTGTGCGGGTGGTGCCGTGTATAGTCCTGCTTTGACTGACTTTACCCTGATGGTCGAGAATACCAGCTATATGTTCCTGACGGGTCCCGGTCCGGTCAAGGCTGTTTTGGGCGAGGTGGTTACCCAGGAGCAACTGGGCGGTGCCAGTGTTCATTCTACCAAGAGCGGCGTAACTCATTTTACCGCAAGTACCGAGGAGGAGGCCATAGCCTTGATTAAGAAGCTGATGAGCTATATCCCGCAGAACAATCTGGAAAAGACTCCTTTGGTTCCTTGTGACGATCCGATTGACCGTAAGGAAGATTTCCTGAACGAGATTCTGCCGGATAATCCTAATAAGCCTTATGACATGTATCAGGTCATTGCCGCTATAGTGGATAATGGCGAGTTTATGGAGGTTCAGCCTCGTTTCGCCAAGAATATTATCATCGGTTTTGCCCGTTTCAATGGCGAGAGTGTAGGTGTCGTGGCAAATCAGCCTCAGCAGTTGGCGGGTGTGTTGGATTGCAATGCCAGCCGCAAGGCTGCACGTTTCGTGCGTTTCTGTGACTCGTTTAATATTCCTATCGTAACATTGGTTGACGTTCCGGGTTTCTTGCCTGGTACGGGTCAGGAGTACAATGCCGTTATCCTGCATGGCGCCAAGTTGCTGTATGCTTATGGCGAGGCTACTGTACCAAAGGTGACGGTGACTTTGCGTAAGAGCTATGGCGGCAGTCATATTGTGATGTCTTGCAAGCAGTTGCGCGGTGATGCCAACTATGCATGGCCCAGTGCCGAGATTGCCGTGATGGGTGCAAGCGGTGCAGCTACCGTGTTGTATGCCAAGGAGGTGAAGGCCCTGAAGACGGAGGGCAAGGACCAGGAGGCAAAGCAGTATATTGATGAAAAGGTTGCTGAGTACGAGAATTTGTTCTCGAACCCATATCAGGCTGCCAAGTATGGCTATATCGATGATGTGATAGAGCCTCGTAATACTCGTTTCCGCATTATCCGTGCCTTGGCTCAGTTACAGAACAAGAAACTGACCAACCCGGCTAAGAAGCATGGTAATATTCCTTTGTAGGCTAATAAAGAACAGACAGTTATGAATTTTCTTACAATAACAACGGATACATGGATGATGGCCGGATTCAGTATTTCTGTGGTCCTGGGTATCCTGATACTGCTGGTCGTGGTACTGAAGATATTCAGCGCTATTGCCAGCTTGGGTCATATCAAGCGTTCTCCGCGTGTTCTGAACGTGAACGCGGCTCCGGCACATCCCTTGGCTGCAGGCGAACCTGATTCCAGCCCGGAAGATGAGCGTCTGGCAGCTGTGGCAATGGCAATACACCTGTACCTCAGCAATCAGCATGACGAGGAAAGCGGGGTCTTGACCATTCCTATGCATGACTTGCTGGGAGGCTGGCATGAAGAGCTGAACAAGAGACTTTAATCTTACTTATTACATGGATAATATTTGAACAAAGAAATGAAAGAATATAAATTCAAAATCGGTGAAAAGGATTATGCTGCTACCGTGTCCGAACGCGAGGATGGTACACTGGAGGTTACAGTAGATGGCAAGATTTATAACGTTGAACTGCCTGAGCGCAAGAAAGCTCCTGCTCCGGTAGTTAAGCCTGCTGTGGTTCAGGCTGCTCCCGTAGCTTCGGCTCCCGTTGCGGCCAAGCCTGCCAACAGTGCTGGCTCTAACGCCGTGATTGCTCCGCTGAATGGCAAGATAACACAGATATTGGTCAAGGTCGGTGATACAATTGCAGCCGGTGATACTGTTTGTATGCTGGAGGCAATGAAAATGGAGAATAGTATTACAGCTGAGTTTGGCGGTACGGTGAAGACTGTCTTGGTGAACGTCGGTGATCAGGTTGATGGTGGCCAGGCTTTGGTGGAACTGGCATAAATTAAAGTCGTAACTGATAATTATGAGAAATATCAAGTTTTTCGTCATTATGGCATTGCTCATGGTGGTGTCTGTGCCTGGTATGGCTATGGGGTTTGACCCTGCGGATGCTTTGGCAAAATTCACGGGTGACATGGGTATATCCTTTTTCTTTACCGGCGATGGTTGGAAGAATGCCGTGATGATTGCTGTTGGCTGCTATTTGTTGTGGCTGGCCATAAAGAAGGAGTATGAGCCGTTGTTGCTCTTGCCTATTGCCTTTGGCATGATTCTGACAAATCTGCCGGGTGCCGGTATGTTCCATAGCGAGTTGTGGAATGAGTTTTTGGACGAGAGTAGTGTTCATCATCATGACTATGGCTTTATCATGAGCCATGGGGGATTGCTGGATATCTTGTACATTGGCGTCAAGGCTGGTGTGTATCCTTGTCTGATATTCCTGGGTGTAGGCGCAATGACTGATTTTGGACCGCTGATAGCAAATCCCAAGAGCTTGTTGCTTGGTGCTGCTGCACAGATTGGTATATTTGTAACGTTCCTTGTAACACAGTGGGACTTTACGATTCCGTTTACTGACATCGTTCCGTTTACATTTACTGACAAGCAGGCTGCTTCCATCGGTATTATTGGCGGTGCGGACGGTCCTACGGCAATCTTCCTGACTACCAAGCTGGCTCCTGAGCTGCTTGGCCCTATTGCAGTGGCTGCGTACAGCTATATGGCCTTAGTTCCGGTTATCCAGCCGCCTATCATGCGTTTGCTGACTAGCAAGAACGAGCGTATGATACGTATGGCTCAGTTGCGTACTGTGACCAAGCAGGAGAAGATTATCTTCCCGATTATCGTTGCGATAGTGGTGAGCCTTATCTTGCCGAGTGCGGCTCCCCTGATAGGGTGTCTGATGCTGGGTAACCTGATGAAGGAGAGCGGTGTGGTCGAGCGCCTGAGCAAGTGTGTACAGAACGAGCTGAACAATATTGTAGTAATTTTCCTGGGTGTTACAGTAGGGGCTACTGCCACTGCTTCTGCATTCCTGAATATCCAGACAATCAGTATATTGGTTGTAGGTATCGTTGCTTTTGCATGCGGAAGCGCAGGTGGCATACTTATGGCTAAGTTTATGAACTTGTTCTTGAAGGAGAAGATAAATCCGCTGATAGGTTCGGCTGGTGTCAGTGCTGTTCCAATGGCAGCTCGTGTAAGCCAGGTTGAAGGACAGAAGGCTGATCCGCGTAACTTCCTGCTGATGCATGCAATGGGACCTAACGTTGCAGGTGTCATAGGTTCGGCAGTCGCTGCCGGTATTTTGCTCAGCTTCCTGGGATAAATTTCTCATAAGAATGGAGACAGTAACCTTATATGAATTGAATGGCAGGATTCGTGGTATCGTGGAGGATGCCATGAATGAGACTTATTGGGTTCATGGTGAACTGTCTGAAGGCAGGCAGGGTCCTGGCGGACATTTTTATGGTGAACTGATAGAACGTGACGAGGAGTCGGATACTGTTGTTGCGCGTGCCAGAATCAATATCTGGGCGCGTACATACAGTATCCTGTCGCTTCGTTTCCAGGATGAAACGGGACAGAAATTGCGACCGGGAATGAAGCTCCTGGTAAAGGCCAGGGTGTCGTTTCATGAGGCTTACGGCTATGCTCTTACAATATTGGATATAGATGGAAGATATACATTGGGCGATCTGGAACGTAGGCGTCAGGAGATATTGCGTCAGTTGGAGAAGGACGGAATCATTAATGACAACAGGACGTTGCCTCTTCCTGCCTTGTTGTGTCGCATAGCAATCGTCTCGAGTCCCAATGCTGCCGGCTATGGCGATTTCTGTAATCAGTTGAATGGCAATGAGTATGGTTTTGCATTCCAGAGCAGGTTATATCCTGCCATTATGCAGGGGCAGCAGGCTTCTGACAGTATCATCGGGGCCTTGCAGCGTATATTAGAGGATAATGTAGTACTGACGGAGAATGGATCGGAGCCGTTTGACATTGTGGTTATTATCCGTGGCGGCGGTGCCGTAACGGATTTGTGTGGATTTGATTCATACCCTTTGGCGGCTTGTATTGCCCAGTATCCTGTTCCGGTAATTGTGGGTATCGGACATGAACGGGACAAGACTGTGCTGGACTTTGTCTCGCACAGTAGCGTGAAGACTCCAACGGCAGCAGCTGCATTCATTATAGATCATCAGGCCGAGGTACTGGCTCATTTGCAGGATTTGGCAGTGCGTATTCCGCAGATGGCACGTATGTTCGTTGACAGCGAAAAACAGCGTGTTCACCGGATAGCTTCGTTGTTGCCTGTTGCGATAGGTCGCTTGCACGAAAGGCTTAAACACCGTCTGGATATGCTGGAACAGAGAATCCTGGCCCTGAATCCTGAGGTCCTGTTGAAGCGAGGTTACAGTATAACGAAGATGGGGGATAAGGTTCTGCATAGTGTTGAGCAGGTTAATGACGGTGACGTAATTACAACTCGTCTGGAACATGGAGAGATTTTTTCAAAGGTAATATGCCGACAAGGTTGAATGTGTGTTGTAATATGAAGTACGAGGAAGCTATACAAAAGTTGGAGACCATTGCGCGGAATATGGAAAATGGTGAAATGGGTGTTGGTGAACTGGCAGATAATATAACCGAGGCGAAGAGGTTGATTGCCTTTTGCCGTAAGCAGTTAACTCATGTTGACGAGAAGATTGAAAAGATTCTTTCCAGTTTGGAATAATTACATATACTTGTATGATGAGGCGTATTTGTTTATTTTGGCTTTTTACAATTGCTATTTCTGTTGTCTGCGGTGCTTCGGCTTTTGCCCAGTCATTCGATGCTGACAAATTTTATTATTTACAGTTCGTAAGTGGACAGAATGTCGTAACTGCCATGGGCGAAGGAGGTGTGTGCGAAACTCATCCGGCAGATCCTTCCAAGACGGATAATCAGTTGTGGAGGATTACAGGGGGAAAATCTTCCGGATACCAGTTCGTGTCGCGTTCGGGCTTGAAGCTGTATGCGAACTCGACGGCGAGTCTCGGAACCTTCAGTGCATCGTCAACTGCCGGCAGTAATGTGTATTTTACAGTCGAGTCGTATGGAACAGGTGGGCAGTTTGTCGTGTATCCAAAGGGGGCGTCCAGTGTCTGGATGAATCAGCTGGGCGGTGTTGGCATAGGTCACCAGGTGGGATTGTGGAATCATAAGGATGATAATTGCCCTGTGTACATAATATCCGAGGCGGAATATGACGAGTTGAATAATCCTGATCCGGCAATATCGTTAATACCGCGCCCTAGTAGCATCAAGAGGGTTGTAGGTACGGTGCCGGAAGATACGGAAATCTCGTATCTTACGGACACGAAACTGGCAGTTGAGGAATATAGACTGAATATTTCCAGTAACGGGATAACAATAACTACCAGACCAACAGGGGAAGGAGACGGTTTTAATAAGGGAATTATCAACGCGCAGCAGACTTTGCGCCAGTTGCGTTTGTTATCTTCGGATGGTACGTTGCCATGCGTGGAAATCAAGGATAAACCGCGTTTTGGCTATCGTGGCTTGATGTTGGATATTGCCCGTCATTTCTTTGACAAGGAGGCGGTCAAGAAACTGATTGATGCAATGGCAGTTTATCATTTCAGTGTCCTGCACTGGCACTTGACGGATGACCAGGGCTGGCGTGTTGAGATTCCGGAGTATCCGAGACTGACTGAGATAGGTGCCGTACGTGAGGCTAGTTTTTGTGTGCCTTCAAATCCGACATTCTATGATGATACGGAATATGGTCGTGGAATGTTCTACACACTGGATGACTTGCGGGAGGTGGTTTTGTATGCGCAAGAGCGTGGTATAGAGATAATCCCCGAATACGATTTGCCTGGGCATAATGTTGCTGCAATAGCCTCTTATCCCGAGTTGTTTGCTTGTTCTAAAACTCCGATGGAGGGTTCGGAATTCAAGGTCAGGGTAAACGGTGGTATATCCAAGGATGTGCTTAATGTAGGCAAAACCGAGGTTATGGATTTTATGAAGTGTGTCCTTGGTCACTTGGCTGAGGTATTTCCTTCAAAATATATTCATCTTGGCGGTGATGAGTGCCCAACTAATGCATGGCAGAATTGCCCCGAGGTTCAGGCTTTGATTAAAAGGGAGGGTTTAGGCAGTGTGAATGACGTACAGCCATGGTTGCTTGAACAGCTTGGCAAGTGGCTTGACGCAGAGTATGGCAAAACTGTTATTTGCTGGGATGAGTTGCTTTCGCATTGGCCGGCAACGAATACGGTAAAACCGGTGATAATGGCATGGAATGCCGGTAATTACACGCAGCAGGCTGCAAATAAGGGATTCAAGAGCATATATGTCCCATACCAGAAACTGTATTTGGACTTTATGCAGGAGTTGCCGGAAAACTGTTATTTTGATGAGCCTTATTACGGGGGATGGTCCGAGACAAATGTAAATACATTGGACGAGGTTTATAATGCAAACCCGACAGATGGTACAAATGCCCCTGATATGGTGCTTGGACCGCAAGGCAATCTGTGGACGGAAACATGTACCGAGGTGGCTGAGATGCACCATTGCTTCTTCCCGCGTGCCCTGGCTTTGAGCGAAGTGGCATGGAGCAGTAGCGATGGTAAGAATTACAGTAATTTCCTGGCTCGTATGCAAAATCATGCACGGGTATTGGATAAACTGGGTGTTGGGTATGCCAAGCACCATTTTCGGATAGAGAAGAATGATGAATCCGAACGGCAACGTCTGCTAGCAGAAGTTAGACCAGGTGAAACCGGACATCCGTCTCAAGATGCCGTGGATGCATTGCGCAATGCAGATGCAGATGGCTTGTCGGATGCTATTGCGGCTTTCAAGGTTGCAGACGTGGCATTGCCCGAAGCTGGCAAGTACTACGAAATCCAGTCGGCCAGTACGTACTACAAGGCACACTATAATGGTGCTACCATTTATAAGAATTCGGAAACGGCACGGATTCACTATACACAGCAGTATAATTGTGATGAACTATGGAAGTTTGCACCCTCGTCAACAGCGGGCAAATACTCTGTTACAAATCTTGTAAACAGAAATCTGCGTGTGTCAGGTTCATCTTTGTTCACCGTTTCCAAGGCAACTGTGGCAAATAGTAAATATGATTATGTTCCTGGTGTGTTGAACATCATTTACGGTTCTATGCCGTTTTATGCAAATGCTGACGGAACAGCAGCTCACATAAAGGCCAGTAATGAAACTAAAATGATAAATTACCCCGGTTCGTGGAGAATTGTCGAGGTTAAGGATTTTACCAGGTATCTTCAGAAAGTACTGGATCAGCTGGGTTCCCTTCCAGACAAGGACGTCTTGTCTTATGGCGATATCCTGGTTGAGAGGGGGAATGTTACCAAGTATGAATACGATTTGTATCTGCAGACGCAGAGAACAGGTAATGTACCTCAGGAGCTAAAGGATCTGGTAACTGGCATATATGATATTCCTGCGGACATTGTCGAATCCGTCAATGCGGTCTATGACCTGAACGGACGTCGCATCAGTTCGACCATAAGTGCATTGCCTCATGGTATATATATAATAAATGGAAAAAAAGTAATAAGGTAAATAGTTTAATTATGAGTGAAATTGATTGGAGCAGCCTGTCTTTTGGCTACATGAAAACAGATTACAACGTACGCTGTTACTATCGTAATGGCAAATGGGGTGAGGTAGAAACATGCAGCGAGGAAACAATTCCTCTGCACATGGCTGCAACTTGTCTGCATTATGGCCAGGAGGCATTCGAGGGGCTGAAGGCTTACCGTTGCCCTGACGGTAAGGTGCGTGTTTTCCGCAGTGACGAAAATGCAGCTCGTCTGCAGAGCACTTGCCGAGGAATTATGATGCCGGAAATCTCCACACAATTATTCAATGATATGGTCGATAGGGTAGTGCGTTTGAACGAACGCTTCATTCCGCCATACGAAAGCGGTGCGACACTCTATATCCGTCCATTGTTAATCGGTACCAGCGCACAGGTCGGCGTACATCCTGCCAGCGAATATCTTTTTGTTATATTCGTAACGCCGGTAGGACCTTATTTCAAGGGCGGGTTCAGTACCAATCCTTATGTTATTATACGCGAATACGATCGCAGTGCTCCGTTGGGAACAGGTATATATAAGGTAGGTGGCAATTATGCAGCAAGCCTGCGTGCCAACAAGATGGCTCATGATTTAGGCTACAGCTGCGAATTCTATCTTGATGCCAAGGAGAAGAAATATATGGACGAGTGTGGTGCAGCCAATTTCTTCGGAATAAAAGACAATACTTACGTTACTCCCAAGAGTACCAGTATATTGCCATCAATAACAAACAAGAGTCTCATGCAGCTTGCACAGGATCTTGGTCTGAAGGTTGAGCGTCGTCAGATTCCTGAGGAGGAACTGGCCACGTTCGAGGAAGCTGGTGCATGTGGTACTGCCGCTGTAATTTCGCCTATAGAACGTATTGATGACCTTGACACCAAGCAGAGCTTTGTCTTCAGCAAGGACGGAAAGCCAGGTCCGATATGTACAAAACTGTATAACAAATTACGTAATATCCAATATGGGATAGAGCCCGACATACACAACTGGACTCGTGTTGTGATAGAGTAATTCAGTCTTCGAGGTCAACCCATTCTATGTCATCGTCATCCAGGTCCTCAATGTCCTGAATGTCATCGATAGTAATGGGCTGATCTTCGCCTTCGTATTCCAGTTCCTGTTGTAATCTTCCCAAATCTTTGTTGCGGTGGACGATGCTTTCCTCCTGGGTGATCGATGCAATCTTGTTGCTTTCACTGTTGAGGGCTGTCCACAGAATGTCTTTCAGTTCGGTAAGTCCTTTCTGTGCAACAGCACTGATGAAGATAACAGGAAGGTCTTGCGGCAGGTCTTGACTGAGCATCTGTACAAGTTCCTCGTCCAGCAAGTCACTCTTGGTTACAGCCAGTACACGTTGCTTGTCCATAAGTTGCGGATTAAATTTGCAGACTTCATTTAGGAGTATCTCATATTCCCTTCTGATGTCGTCAGTATCACCCGGAACCATGAACAGTAGAAGTGAGTTTCGTTCAATATGTCTGAGGAATCTGAGTCCTAGGCCTTTGCCATCGCTTGCTCCTTCTATAATTCCCGGAATGTCGGCCATTACAAAGGACTGCCCGTTGCGGTATGAAACTATGCCTAATGAAGGTTCCATCGTAGTAAACGGATAACCTGCAATTTTGGGCCTGGCACTGGACAGTGCGCTCAGCAAAGTGCTTTTGCCGGCATTAGGGAATCCTACGAGTCCTACGTCTGCAAGGAGTTTCAACTCCATGATTACCGTCATCTCCTGCATTGGTTCTCCAGGTTGGGCGTATCGCGGGGCCTGATTGGTAGCTGTTGCAAAATGTCTGTTGCCCAATCCTCCACGTCCGCCTTTAAGCAAAGTCACAATTTGACCGTCCTTGGTCACATCACAAATATATTCGCCCGTTTCTGCATTGTAAACGACGGTTCCGCACGGTACGTCAATGTACTTGTCTTCTCCATCAGCACCTGTGCTGCCGTTTTTGCCTCCGTTTCCGCCGTGTGTGGCAAAGATGTGGCGGTCATACCTGAGATGAAGTAGGGTCCAGTAATTATGGTTTCCGCGCAAATAGATGTTTCCACCACGTCCTCCATCGCCTCCGTCCGGACCTCCGTTTGGCGCGTATTTTGCTCTATGCATGTGCATAGAACCCCTGCCGCCCTTGCCCGAGCGACAGATGATTTTTACGTAGTCAACGAAATTACTTTCTGCCATTCAGGTTAAAGTGTGTCCAGAAATGTAAAAATCTCGCTGAGCATCAAATCCTTGTCGCCTTTCCATGTAAATGTATGGCGTATGCCTTCTTTCCCGAACCACTCGGCAAGAGGTTCTGTCTGTGCATGATATACAGCAAAGCGTGCCTTTATAGTCTCTTCATTGTCATCAGCGCGACCTTGTTCTACGGCACGGTTCAGCAGACGCTTCAGCAACGTATCCTCATCAACGACCAGTTCAATCATTACTCCCAAGTCGTGCTTTCGTTCTGCCAGCATTTTCTTTAAGGCTTCGGCCTGTGGAATTGTTCGTGGGAAACCGTCAAAGATGACCCCCTGTCCTTCTGGCATGGCATCGTAGGTATCTGCCAGGATGTCAATCATCAGACTGTCAGGCAACAACTGCCCTTTGTCGATGTAAGACTTTGCGGTCTTGCCAAGTTCTGTCCCTGCCTGGATTTGTGCACGCAGTACATCACCTGTGCTAATGTGTCCCATACCATACTTCTTTACAATCTCGTCGCTATAGGTGCCTTTACCAGAACCCGGTGCACCAAAAATGATTATATTCTTCATTGTCGTATAGTTCTTCGTTGTGTCTTTAGTTTTTCAGTACCCATACATCCTCAAGGTTGCGGCCGTAACCATCATAGTCCAGTCCATAGCCTATGATAAAGTCATTAGGTATGCCCATAGCAGTATAGCGTATGTCCAAATCGATCTTCAGGTTCTCAGGTTTGACAAAGAAAGTGCATATTTCCATACTTTTGGGATTATGCCCTTTCAGCGTTTCAAGCATATGTGCCATAGTTACCCCACTGTCAACAATATCCTCGACGATGATGACATCGCGGCCTTCAATAGACTTGTTCAGACCTATGATTTCGTTCACGGTGCCAGTACTGCTTACGCCTTCGTAGGATGACATTTTTACAAATGTGATTTCGCAGGGGATGTTAATCTCACGCAGCAAATCAGCTGCAAACATGAACGAACCATTCAGGATAGCCAGAAACAAAGGTGTCTTGCCTTCATAGTCCCTGTTTATCTCATTTGCAACCCTTCGAACCTCATTTGCGATGTCATCGGCGGGAATCATTGGTACGAATTCCTTGTCCAGGACTTTTATGCTTTTCATTGTCGGGAATTTAATGTATTTTTCACAAAGATAAGAAATTTAGTTAAGAGTTGTTGGTTCTGCGTTATGAGTTTTTTGCCGTTTGGTGCAAATTTTGTAAATTTGTGTTCGAAAAACAAGTAAAATAATAATTCATAAGCTATGCGAAACATTTTCCTGGCGGTTTTTATTGCATTTTCTGCAATGGGCGTAATGGCTCAGTCAGAGATTGAACCGTTTGTTCCCGGCGTCACTGCGGACGGTGTCAGATATTTTCTTCCGCGTACCGCATTTCGTGTCGTATTTGTTGTCGAGAAGACGGTAACAATACCGGGTGACTTAAATAAATATGCGTACAAGTATCTTCATTTGCAGAATGTTCCTACAAAGATGACTACTGAATACAGGATAAAAAGCATAGTACTTCAGCCGTATGGTATTCCTGACAAGACCAAGGCATATAATATTAAACTCAAGAACCGCACTGTTGCCCCTATGCTCAGCCTTAGCCGTGACGGTGTTTTGATGGGTGTAAATGCCGATGTGACCGAGGATGTCCTTCCACCTCTGCCAGAGGCGGTTCCGGCTCCTGCTTTGCTTGATGCCCGCAAGTATATGAGTCAGGAGATGCTTATGGCATCAAGTACAGCTAAACTGGCAGAACTGGTTGCCGAGGAAATATATGATATTAGGAGCAGCCGCAATGATTTGGTGCGAGGAGAGGCTGACAATACTCCCAAAGACGGTGAACAACTTCAATTAATGCTTAATAATCTTGATAATCAGGATGCGGCATTAAGTGCAATGTTCTCTGGCCAGACATGCAAGAGTACCGAGGTGTACCATATGCAACTTAATCCCAGTTCGCCGGTTGACAAGATGCTTTTGTGCCGTTTTTCCAAGTCCTTTGGACTGGTTGGCAGTGATGATCTGAGCGGTGAACCTGTTTATGTCAGTATAAAAAGAGCCGACAGTATGCCCGATTCTGCCGCAGTTGCTACAAATCAGGAGAAAAAACGCCAGCAAGGAATATTCTGTAATGTGCCTGTTCCTGCTACATTTACCATATTTGATGCATCGCGGCAGTATCTCAGTACCACCATTCCAGTAGCGCAGTTCGGTACTACAGATATTCTGGGCTCCTCGTATTTTGACAAGAATGCCACGACGGCTGTAGTATTCCATCAGTACACTGGCGGTGTCAAGGAAATCAGGAAATAATGCTTATTCATAAGCTGCACCCACGTGTTCTGGCATTTACGACAGGACGGAACGAAGACTTGTCCTTGAAGGATGCAGATGATATTGTGGCAACAAACACCATTCCGCAACAATTGCGCGAATTAGGCTGGGGGATTGACGGCTTTCTCCCGTTGGCACTGCCAAGGCAGACGCATACGTCAAATGTCGTATGGGCGTCTTGCCCTGGTCGCGAACCGGAGACTGACGCCGTTATTACCGATATTCCCGGCTTGTGCGTATGTGTCAAGACCGCAGATTGTATTCCTGTGCTGTTATACGACCCAGTCAGCAATGTCGTTGCCTCGGTTCATGCAGGATGGAAAGGAACTGTCCGGTACATAGTGTGTAATACTATTGATATGATGATTGGTCGCGGAACCAATCCTGCAGACTTGATTGCCGTTATCGCACCTGGAATTAGCCAGAATAGTTTCGAGGTAGGTGATGAAGTTTATGACAGGTTCCTTCAATCCGGCTTCCCCATGGATAGGATAGCCAGGCGTTATTCTTCAGGTATCTTGAAATCACCCATCTGTAATAGTAAGTGGCACATCGATCTCTGGGAGGCGAACAGATGGGTGTTGGAACAGTGTGGTGTCAGCAATATCAGTATATCAGGCATAGACACATATACAAACCAGGAGTATTACAGTGCACGCCGCGAAACAATCAATACCGGCCGTAATTTCAACGGGATAATGATATTGTGAATTTCAATTCATAATTTTTCTAATTCCCATTTTCCTTGGAGACAAACATACATTGTAACCCTCGGAACAGTAGCATGGGATCAGTCGTGATAATATCCTGTAAATCCTGAGGCAGGGCAATTGCATCCCCACCGGTCAGGAATACCTTGAGTTGCGGATACTGTTTCAGAACAGTACGTATATATCCCTCAATTTCCCAAAGTACACCGTTGACGGCCCCTCCGCGCATGCATGTTTCCGTATTATATCCGATGACAGGCGATGGCCCTTGTGCGGACAACAACGGGAGGGCTGCTGTGTAGTTATGCATGGCCTCAAGTCTGAGCCTTATTCCGGGAGATATTGTTCCTCCCAGGATTTCAGCCTGTCCATTCTTAATTGACAGTAAATCATAGGTAATGCATGTTCCTGCATCAATAACCAGGACAGTACCCGTATATGACTTAGGAAATGCACACGTGCAAGCGATGTCTGCCGCCAGTCTGTCCACACCATATCCTTCCGGTATGTCAGGGATAAAACGCCGAGCCTCTGGACTGTCTGTTGTCAGCCGTGAAACCTTGTGCCCGTGTAAAAGATTCTCTATTTCGGGATGCGAGGGACCTACGCTGCATATGACAATGTCATCACTCGGACTGATACCCTCAGTGATTTTGTCGCAGGGATACAATTGCCCGTCCTTGCACAGGCACGTCTTTACGCGTGTGTTTCCAATATCAATCAGCAGCATTATTCCTTAATCTTGACCATTGCACTCACTGCAAATGTTACCAGACAGCATGCCATTACCCACCAGAAGAAATTGACAAATCCGAATTGATCGGCAATCCAACCGGCAAACATTCCCGGAATCATCATGCCCAACGCCTGGAATGCAGTGCATATACTGAATACCGAAGTGCTCTTTTCGCCTTTGGCAAAGTACACGAGAAACAGCATATACGCACTGAATCCGAAACCATAGCCAAACTGCTCGACGAAAACACACGAATTTATTGTCCAGATATTGTCTGGCTGGCAAATACTCAGGTAAATGTAAACAGCGTCAGGTAACGATATAGCCATTATCATTGGCCACCACCAGCGTTTAAGGCCATTCCTGCTGACTAACCATCCGCCAATAATTCCACCAGCCAAAAGTCCTATGACACCCAATGTGCCATAGGCAAAACCTACAGTTGCCGTCTCCAGACCCAGGCCGCCATCGTTTAATGAACGTAGCATGAACGGCTGCGCCATTTTTGCCAGTTGTGCCTCGGGAAAGCGGAACAATAGCATGAACAGTATTGCCGGAACTATGTTGGGTTTCGAGAAGAAGGTTCGCAATGTACCTGCAAACGCATTTATCACATCCTCTTTTTCGACAACAGATTCAGTAGGTCTGGCAAGTGCGACCCCGTGCCATACAGACAGCATAATCATTATGACAGCCAGTAATCCCATTGTTATACTCCATGCCAGTGGAACATTGTAGCGTTTTTCCAGATAACCGGCAAGAATTACCAGAACACCTTGACAGAAAATGCTTCCTATACGGTAAAATGTACTGCGCCATCCGACATACAATGCCTGTTCCTTTTCATTTAGCCCCAAGATATAGAAACCGTCTGCTGCAATGTCATGTGTGGCACTGCTGAAAGCCATGAGCCAAAAGAGAGCCAAAGACAACTTCAGCCATATGGCAGTCTGCAGGGTCAGTGCAACTCCAGCCAGCGAGGCTCCTATCAGAATTTGCATTGCTAATATCCACCAGCGCTTTGTTTTAGCAGCGTCTATCAGTGGGCTCCACAGCGGTTTTATCACCCACGGCAGATAAAGCCATGATGTATATAAGGCCAATTCGGTGTTGGTCAGCCCCATGTTTGTGTACATGATAACAGACAAAGTCATTACTGCCATATAGGGCAGAGCCTCGGCAAAATACAATGTTGGAACCCAACTTACAGGTTTATTTGAAATCATAGCAATCATGTACTGAATAATACTACTTAATATATTATTTTATTTGAATAATCATGAATTCCCTTTATAATCACCCATCCTAACGGAGCTGTCAAGGTGTCGATCAGGTAATATGTCCTATAGTCCAGATGCTCCAGGATAAACCCGCTTGCAGCAAGCGGAAGCACCATGCACAGGCTGACGATGGGAATATACAACAGATAGACCGTATTCCTGTACCTCTCTCCCGAAATATTACGGACATATTCCAGGCAGACATTCAGCCCGAAACCGAACAACAACTGTGCCTGGAACGTGTAAACACATAGCGAAGCCAGATTGTCGGGATGCGAATAGCTCATAATCAGGTACAACAATGGAGATAGTCCTAAAGATATGGTCATTGGCCAGCGCACTTTGTCCTCTCCCAAGTTGTTTCGTAACCACCTTCCTGCACTTATACCAAAGAGAAACGCAATAACCCCGATAGTTCCCTGTGCAAAGCCCACCTCCTGCAATGTACATCCCAATCCTCCATTAGCACTCTTGTCCAGAAAGAATATGGTGCGTGTGTAGAACATCAGGCTCTGCGGCAACAACATCAGGAACAGGGTCAGGACATCACGCCACCACATCGGACGGCGGCGTATTCGTTCGATAACATGGTATTCAGCCTTAAATGAACCGCTCACAGAATTTGACGATACCGAATCCTCACCGAAGGGCCTTTCCAAAATCAGGAGGTGCAGCAATGTAAATAGCAGCAGAACGCCAGTTACCAAGAAACATCCTAGACTCCAGGAATATGATATGGATTTCTGCCTGAAATAAATTTGCAATACACCGACACTCATAATCAGAAGTCCATAAGTAAGCACCACAGCCATCTGCGACGCCAATATCTTTATCCCACGGATACTGTCCTGTTCTGCCGGCCGTAGCATACGTTCATAGTATGTCCGAGCAAGCAATTCGTGCCATGCACAAAGGAGACTGACGACAAACAGGCATGCAAGCGTCCACAACCTTCCATGCGGCAAGGTGAAGGCCAATGTGCCCAATGCAATTGTCAGCAAAGCCTCGTCAAGCTGTATGAAACGCCTGTAATGACCTGCACGCCGTACATAACTTCGAACCCATGATTTCATAACCCATGGGATGAATAGCAATGCAGCAAACAAGGTTGATTCCCATACAGGAGTCCGCATTTGCAGGAACATTAGCAGGGAAACGAAAGTCACCATGGCCGATGGAATCTCCTCGGCTGCGAAAAGGGTGGCCGTCCAGACTTTAATATGACCTGGCGACAAGGACACGTGCTACACTTGGTTTGCCACTTACCATGTCCACACCGGCAGTCTGTTCAAATCCAAATGGGATACAACGTATAGTAGCCTGTGTTTCCTCTTTGATCTTGGCCTCGGTCTCGGCGGTACCGTCCCAATGGCACAGGAAGAATCCGCCGTCCTTTACACGCTCCTTGAATTCCTCGTAATTGTCACACTCATATATGTGTGCGTCTCGGAAATCCTTGGCCTTCTTGAAGATATTGGCCTGTATTTCATCCAGTAAATTCTTGATATGCTCTTCAATACCATCAACTGGAACATTAGTTTTTTCAAGATTATCACGACGCATGATTTCTACAAGTCCCTGCTCCAAGTCCCTGGCACCCAATACCAGACGTACAGGCACACCCTTCAGCTCATAGTCGGCAAACTTGAACCCGGGGCGCTTATTGTCGGCATTGTCATATTTGACACTGATACCCATTGCACGCAGATTCTTTACAATCGCCTCCGCCTTCTCGTTCAGCATGGGCATTTGATCTGCCTTGCCTATAGGAATGATGACCACTTGAATCGGAGCCAATGCAGGAGGCAGAACCAGACCGTTGTCATCCGAATGAGTCATAATCAGAGCACCCATCAAACGTGTACTAACACCCCATGAGGTTGCCCAGGCATACTCCATCTTGTTCTCTTTGTTCAGGAACTGTACGTCAAATGCCTTGCCGAAATTCTGCCCCAGGAAATGCGACGTACCAGATTGCAGAGCCTTTCCGTCCTGCATCATGGCCTCAATCGTATATGTGTCCAGGGCACCAGCAAAACGTTCCGTTTCACTCTTCACACCCTGCACTACAGGAACAGCCATGTAGTTTTCCGCAAAGTCTGCATACACCTTCAGCATCTGCTGTGCGCGTGCCTCAGCCTCTTCCTTAGTCGCATGTGCTGTGTGCCCCTCCTGCCACAGAAACTCAGCCGTACGCAGGAACAGACGTGTGCGCATCTCCCATCGCATTACGTTGCACCACTGGTTGACCAGCAGAGGCAGGTCGCGGTACGAGTGAATCCAGTTCTTGAATGTGTTCCATATTATTGTTTCGGATGTAGGACGTATAATCAGCTCCTCTTCCAGTTTGGCAGCAGGATCAACGACAACACCGTCATGCGAGTCATTGGTCTTCAGGCGATAGTGTGTCACCACGGCACACTCCTTAGCAAATCCCTCGACATGTTCAGCCTCGCGCGATAGGAATGATTTGGGAATCAGCAATGGAAAGTATGCATTCTGTACATCGGTTTCCTTGAACTTGTCATCCAGCGCACGCTGCATCTTTTCCCATATTGCATATCCGTACGGCTTGATAACCATACAGCCGCGTACGTCACTCTGTTCAGCCAGATCGGCCTTAATTACCAGTTCGTTATACCATTTCGAGTAGTCCTCGCTCCTCTTTGTCAGGAAATCCAATTCTTTTGCCATTGTGTAATGTACTGTTTTTTATTTGCGCACAAAGATACACTTTTTCAAGCAAAATCATTATTTTTGCACCACAAAAAT
>OCVV012826665.1_pt1 | contig 25312 bp, 21 predicted proteins | sample 1539721 | NCBI WGS metagenome assembly OCVV01 (sample SAMN02144230, study PRJEB22623) | gut metagenome | biome: sheep rumen | host: Ovis aries | place: New Zealand
TCTCCAAAAGTATTGTTTAAATGTTCTGGTTTAAATGCAACTTTAACATTTGGAATTGTTTCATCATACTCTGTCATAGTAACAAAGTTTAAGTGCATAGGTTTAGTTTCGAATTCTTTAAATTCTGGATCAACTAAAGCTCTAGTTATTTGTCTAGCTCTATCTGGTCTAAAATTGAAGAATATTACTGAATCACCATCATCTATTGTTGCAACTGGTTTATCACCATTCATAATAACTGTTGGAACAACAAATTCATCAAAAACTTCTTTTTGATAAGAACTTTCTATAGCACTTGTAGCTGATGTTGCTGTTTCACCTTTTCCAAATACCATAGCATCATAAGCTTTTTGTTCTCTTTGCCATCTCTTATCTCTATCCATTCCATAGAATCTGCCACCAACTGTTGCAATCTTTCCAACGCCCTTTTCTTTCATAACTTCTTCTAATGCTTGAACATATCCTTCACCTGATGCAGGTAAAGTATCTCTACCATCTAATAGTGCATGTATAAATACATTTCCTTCTAATCCTTTACGTTTGCAAAGTTCTAAAAGTCCATATAAATGTCTTTGATGACTATGTACTCCACCATCTGAAACTAGTCCTAAAATATGAAGTTTTTTACCATTTTGTTTTACATTATCTAGAGCATCAGTAAATTCAGGTATACTGAAGAAGTCTCCTTCTTCAATTGATTTAGTAATTCTAGTTAAATCTTGATATACTATTCTTCCTGCTCCTATATTTGTATGTCCAACTTCGCTATTTCCCATTTGTCCATCTGGAAGTCCTACTGAACCACCACTAGCAGAAATATTAGAATTTGGACATGTAGCCATCAACTTATCGAGGTTAGGCTTGTCAGCCTGAGCTACTGCGTTTCCTTCACTTTCTGGATTCTTTCCATATCCATCTATGATTACTAACATTGTAACTTTTTTATCCATAAACTTAAACTTTATCCCTTCTATCTTGTCAAATCAGTTATTTGTCAAAATTTACAATCTTTTCAAAAACATCAGGTTTAAGGCTTGCTCCACCAACTAATCCACCATCAATATTTGGCATTGTAAATAATTCTTTTGCGTTTTCTGGTTTAACGCTTCCACCATATAGTATTGGAACATCATCATTTGAAAATAATTCTCTTACCATATCTCTTATAGCTTTAATTACTTCCTCTGCATCTTCTTTAGTAGCAGTTTTTCCTGTTCCTATTGCCCATATTGGTTCATATGCGATAATTATATTGCTTAAATCATCCAAAGTCAATCCATCAAGGTCCTTTGTAATCTGTGTGTTAACTACTTGTATAGCATTACCAGCCTCTCTTTGCTCTAATGTTTCACCAACACAAACGATTGGTTTTAATCCATGTTTTAGAGCTGCCTTAACTTTTAAATTTACACTTTCATCTGTTTCATTAAAATATTGTCTTCTTTCAGAATGACCAATAATAACATATTCACATTCTACAGAAGTTAACATCTCTGGTGATATTTCTCCAGTAAAAGCACCTGATTCTTCATAGTGCATGTTTTGTGCTCCAATATGAAGATATGGAATATCTCTAGTATAATTTATTGCATAAAATAAATCTGTAAAAGGAACACAAAGTATTACTTCATTTTTTGAATCTTTAACTAATGGATCGATTTCTTCCATAAATTTTATTGTATCAGATGGAAGCATATTCATTTTCCAATTTCCTGCTATAACTTTTCTTCTCATAAAAACTCCTTATTATTTATATTGTAATATTGTACAATGAATAGAGACCTATACCCTGAAAAATCAGAGCATAAGTCTCTTAAATAATTTTTTATTTCTCAGGTAAACATTCTATTCCTGGTAAAGCTTTTCCTTCTATGTATTCAAGTGATGCTCCACCGCCAGTTGATATATGTGTCATTTTATCTGCCAAGCCTGCTTTATTTACAGCTGCTGCACTATCACCACCACCGATAATAGTTTTGCAATCTGTAAGTTCTGCTAAGCATTTAGCAATTTCATTTGTACCTGTAGCAAATTGCTCAAATTCGAATAAGCCTAAAGGTCCATTCCAAAGAACTGTTTTTGCTTTACGAAGTTCTTCTTTATACATTTCAATAGTAGCAGGTCCAATATCAAATCCTTGCCATCCTGGCTCGAATCCTTCTCTTGGAACTACTTTTGATTCTGTATCTTCTTTAAATTCTCTTCCAACTTTGTTATCTACTGGAAGCATGAATTTAACACCTTTTTCTTCAGCTTTAGCCATAAGCTCTTTTGCAAGATCTAATTTATCTTCTTCAAAGATAGTATCTCCAATCTCAAGTCCCATAGCTTTATAGAATGTATATGCCATTGCTCCACCAATAATTAATGTATCTACTTTTTCCATCAAATTATTGATTACACCAATTTTATCAGAAACTTTCTTTCCTCCTAAAATTGCAACAAATGGTCTTTCTGGATTGTTAAGAGCTCCACCTATTTCTCTTAATTCTTTTTCAATTAAGAAACCACAAGCAGCTTCTTTAACAAATGGAACCATTCCAGCTGTAGATGCATGTGCTCTATGGCATGTACCAAAAGCATCATTTACATATACATCACACATTGAAGCAAGTTCTTTAGCAAACTCTGGATCGTTTGCTTCTTCTCTTGCATCAAATCTAACATTTTCAAGTAAAACTATATCTCCTGGTTTCATGTTAGCTGTTAATGCTTTAGCACTTGGTCCAACAACATCTTCAGCAAGTTTTACTTCTCTATCAAGTTGAACTCCAAGTTCCCAAGCAACTGGTGCTAAAGAGAACTCTGGATTTACTTGTCCCTTAGGTCTTCCAAGGTGTGAGCATAGAATTAAGCTAGCACCATGATCTAAAAGATATTTGATTGTTGGAAGTGCTGCTACAATTCTAGTATTATCTGTAATTACTTTGTTTTCGTCTAGTGGAACATTAAAGTCACATCTAACAAAAACTTTTTTATTTTCGACATTTAAGTCTTCAATGGTTACTTTACTCATTATATTTCCCTTTACTTAGTTTAATTCTGCAAAATATTTGATTGTTCTAACCATTTGGCTAGTATATGAATTCTCGTTGTCATACCATGAAACAACTTGTACTTGATATGTATCATCATAAACTTTTGATACCATTGTTTGAGTAGCATCAAATAATGATCCATGTGTTTCACCAATAATATCTGAAGATACTAATGGTTCTTCTGTATATCCATAAGAAGCATTTGAAACTGACTTCATATAAGCATTAATAGCTTCTGGTGTAACTTCTTTATCTGTTTTAACAGTAGCAACAAGGATTGTTGTAGATCCTGTTGGAACTGGAACTCTTTGTGCAGATCCGATAAGTTTTCCATTTAATTCAGGAATAACTAATCCTATAGCTTTAGCAGCTCCTGTTGAGTTAGGAACTATGTTGCAAGCAGCAGCTCTAGCTCTTCTTAAATCACCTTTTCTATGAGGTCCATCAAGAACCATTTGGTCTCCTGTATAAGCATGAACTGTTGTCATGATACCTGATTGAATTGGTGCAAAATCATTTAATGCTTTTGCCATTGGTGCTAAGCAGTTTGTTGTACAGCTTGCTGCTGAAATAACCTTATCATCAGCTGTTAATGTTCCTTCATTTACTCCATAAACGATTGTTGGTAAATCATTTCCTGCTGGTGCAGATATAACAACTTTCTTAGCTCCTGCATCAATATGTGCCCAAGCTTTTTCTTTAGATGTGTAGAATCCTGTACATTCAAGAACTACATCAACTCCTATTTCTCCCCATGGAAGATTATGTGCATCTGCTTCTGCATATATTTTAATTGTTTTTCCGTCAACAGTAATTGAATCTTCTCCTGCAACTACTGTGTCTGCTTTTTCATATTTCTTTTGGCAAGAATCATATTTTAAAAGATGTGCTAGCATACTTGGGCTAGTTAAATCGTTTATAGCAACGATCTCATATCCTTCTGCGCCAAACATTTGTCTAAATGCTAGACGTCCTATTCTTCCAAATCCATTAATAGCAACTTTTACTGACATAAAAAACCTCCTTAATTTTTATCTTTTTTTGCAATTGATATTGTATTATATAGTTTATTATATTTCAAGTATAATAAATTAAAAATAATTGAGTTGTAACATATGATGTGTTATACTAAAGGCAAATTTAAAACCAAATAAAAAGAAATGGAGATAAACATATGTCAAAACCTATAATTGGTATCCTTGGAGCAGGCATGAAAACAATGGATGATAAATCTGCTTTTGGAACAGTAGAAAGCTACAAAAATGCAATTGTTGATTTAGGTGGAATTCCTATAATGCTAATGACCACCCAATCTGGTAATGTTGGTGATATGAAAGCTTCTGATGCGCCAAAACTTACCCATGATAATTATGAAGATATGGTAAGACAAGTTAATTTATGTGATGGTATTTTACTACCTGGTGGAAACAGAATTTATCCTTATGATACTGATGTTGTTAGATATTGCTTAGAAATCGATAAACCAATTTTAGGAATCTGCCTTGGAATGCAAAATTTAGCTTGCGTAGATACTTCTAGAAATGTTCGTGACATAACTGAAGATATTCCAAGTGATGAATATTCAGATGAATATATTGCACATGGAGATGCTTCTCAAAGATATGTTCATTCAATAAAAATAAATAAAAACACTCTATTATATAAATTTGTTGAAAAAGAAGAAATCGAAGTAAATAGTAGACATGTTCACAGAGTTAAAAACCAATTAGATGATGCAATTGTTTCTGCAACTGCCCCAGATGGAACTATTGAAGCAATAGAGTTCCCTAATAAAAAGTTTGCAGTTGGAGTTCAATTCCATCCAGAGTCACTTTATAAATATGATGAAAACATGAAAAATATTATTAAAGCATTTATATATGCTTCAGCAATAAATAATATTTAAACCATAAATATTAGAGAAAATATTAAAAAAGAAAAAAAAAAAAGAAAAAAGAAAAAAAATAAAGAATAAAAGAAAAAAGAATAAAAAAATAGTCATTCAGTGAATGACTATTTTTTTATATTTTTTTATATTTATTTATATATTTTTATATTTTTATATTTATTTATTTTAATTTATTTTTAGCTTTTTTATTCTTTGTCATCTTGATTATTATCAAAGCACAAGATGCCCCAACTAACAATAGAACTATTCCAACAGCAAAATATGTGTTTTGTCCTTTAAGATCTGTTTCGTTATTATAAGATTTTGGTTCTTCTATGTAATTCTCAGGTTTTAATGATGGATCTTCCATAACACTAGTATCTCTCATAGGAATAAATCTATCATTTGGGTCACTTGCTGTAGAAGTTGCTAAAGCTTTATTACAGATAATGAATAATAAAAGAGAAACTATTAATAAAATTGATATTGTCTTTTTAATTTTATTCATAGTTTACTCCTTTCTTTTATTACAAGTCTATTCTTAAATAAGGACTATTAGTTTTTCCACCAGATAAACTTCTATCCTTATCTTCAGCTTTTGGTATATCTCCAAAGATTATATCTACTTCTTTTTGAATATCATCTGTAGAATCAGATATAGCAAATAAGTTATCCTCTGATTGTTTTGCTTGTGGCATTTCTGGAGTTACACTTTCAGCTTCTACTTTTATTTTATCTTTCTTTAAATCTTTTTGATTATCATATCTTTGTTCATCAATAGGAATAGGAATTAATACTGGCTCTGGTTGAGGAGCTGGAAGCCATAATCCACTCTTTCTAGCTCTTCTAAAGCGTATATCTTGATTCCAAAAGTCTTTTATTTCTTGGAAGATTGAATTTCTATTAGAACTAAAAGATACATCATAAGACATAAAGCTCTTAAATTTTGACCATTTGCTCTTTTTTTGAGTTGGAACAATGCTATATATTTGTTTAAATTCTTTTCTATTATCATCAGCCATTTGAATTTTCTCCTTTGTTTAGAAAATCATTCAACTTTATATTAATATAAGCATTTTCCAAATAACAAGTTTTATTACTAAGATTTCATATTATTTTAATATAACTATATCTAAATATTTCTAAAATCAAAATTTGGAACATATTCTTCTTCATGTTCTCCTAAATCTTGCATATATCCCTCATCAAGTCCTAAAGTATATAAGTAATTTTCTATTTCCTTATATTCTTTTGTATTAATCTTTCTATTAATTCCTTCTATACTCTTAGCTTTATTTGTTGGAAAATATTGTGCCATAACACTTACATAAGTATTATGTGGTAAATTATCTTTTATCCACTTTAAAATGTTTTTACTATTTTGAACATGATTCGGTAAAATCAAATGACGAATTATAACACCTTTAGTCATAATCCCTTTATCATTAAATTCATTTTCTCCTATTTGATTAATCATCTCTTTTATAGCTTTTGTAGCATACTCAAAGTAGTTAGGACAATTAGAATATTTTAAAGCTAGTTCATCACTATAATACTTTAAATCAGGAAGATATATATCTACTATTCCCTCTAAATCTTTAATAGTTTCTATTGTTTCATATCCACTAGTATTATATACAATTGGAATTGTTAACCCTTTACTTTTTGCAATCTTTATAGCTTCTATTATTTGATATATATACATAGTGCCAGTAACTAAGTTAATATTATTTACTCCTCTTGCTTGTTGTTCAAGCATGATTTCACTTAATCTTTCAATACTAACTTCTTTTCCCTTACCTTCTTGGCTTACCTCATAGTTTTGGCAATAAACACAAGCAAGATTGCAATTGCTAAAAAATATTGTACCAGATCCTTCTTTTCCACTAATACAAGGTTCTTCAAAATAATGTGAAGATACTAAAGCAATTCTTATTTTATCATCACATTTACAAAAACCTTTTGTTCCTTCTAATCTATTTACTTTACATTTTCTTGGACAAATTTCGCATTTAGATAATTTGTCAATTGTTATCTTTTCCATAGAGTATATTATAGCATTTTTCTTTAGTTTATGATATATTAACGAAGAATTAATTAAAGAGGTACTAATATGAAATTTTACGATGGTTATTTTGAAGAAGAATTTAAAATCAATTTTACACAAGTTGGCTTTCATAATGAGCTTACTAACAAATCTTTCTTAAGTTTTATGGAAGATATAGCAGGAGATCATTCTACTCATTTCAATATGTCTTTTACTGAATTATTTAAAAAGAATCTTACTTGGGTATTGCTTAATTGGAAATTACAAATATTAAAAAGACCTGGAGACAATGAAGATGTTAGAGTTGTTACTTGGGGTAGATTCTTTAATAAGCTATTTGTAATAAGAGATTTTAAAGTATTTAATAGTAATGATGAACTATGTGCTATTGCCTCATCTAAATGGTGTTTAGTAGATACTAATAGTCACAAAATAGCTCGTCTTCCAGAAAATTTAGATGAAATCTATAACAAATTTCCTGAAGAATCTGTATTTGGAATTCAAGATTTACCTAAACTAGATTTACCTAATGAATCAGAAGAAGTAAAAGAATCATTAAATTATAAAATAAGAAGATTTGATTTAGATTTAAATAAACATGTACATAATTTAAACTATTTAGATTATGCATATGAAGTTCTTCCTGAAGAAGTATACTTTGATGATAAAGAGTTAAAAAATGTAGAAATCGCTTATAAAAAAGAAGTTGCTCTAGGTGAAGAAATTAAAATAGAATTATATGAATCAAATAATGATAATATAAAAATAAAAGAGCACTCAAAAGTTACTTTTGAACGCTTTACAGAAACTCCAGTATATACAATACTAATTAAGAGCAAAGATAGTGATGAACTTCATGCAATCATAAAACTATATTAGATAAAAGAATAAATTAAAGTTTAATATTATATTAGAAAGAAAAAAAACAAAAAATGTCTAAACATATCATTTAGACATTTTATTATTTTTTATTTTTTTATTTTTTATTTTTTATTTTTTTATTATAATTATTAATTACTCATTATTTTTTAGCTTATTCAATTGATTTATTACCTAGAACCTTAATTCTTCTAATTCCAAAGCTCGCATCGCTTATAATATAAACACATATTGCACCAAATGCTATCATTATAAGTGTTAGAATTAAAAATGATATGTCAGTATTAAACATTAAGTATATATAAAGTATTAATCCTATTATTAAAAATATAGCAGCTAAAACTATTTTTATTATTTCAGAGTCATATTGTTTCTTAGTTTCTTTATTTAGATCTTTACTTTCAAAGTCAGGTTCTTTAAAATACTTGTCTTTTATAATTTCAGTAAAATTTGGTGAACCAATATATTGAACTATTTCAAGTTCAAACCATTCAAGATAATCATACCATATTTTTCCATATGAATTACGAGATATTATTAGATTTAAAGGAATGAATATAACTGGAATTCCAATTATAAAGCTAACAAACACAATTATAGTTCCTATAACCATATTATCTAATGATTTAGTTAATCCAAATAATATGATTGTTAATATTACAGAAATAGCTATAGGTATCATGTTTATAATTTTTAATTTATAATATTGTGAAACTGCTTTTATTGAATCTGGTGAAGGATGTATTTCACTAAATTTAATAGCTATGTCTTCTTCCTTCATATCTTCATTCATAATAAAATCTCCTATTTATCTTTAGTTTTTTTATTAGTACTTCCTGGTTTTCTACCACGTTTTTTAGGTTTATGAAGATCATCAAATGCTGTATGTAAAGGTTTGCCTTTTACACGTGCTTCAGCTAAAGCCTCAATCTCTCTTTCTGCCTCTTCCTCATTTGCAGGATTATTGTGTATTTCACGCTCTTCTATTTCTGCTTCCATTTCATCAAAATCTTCTTCAGTATATTGACTTAAATCAGGTTCATCAGAACGTTCTTTTTCTTCATATCTAAAGTTTTCTATATCAAACTTTTTAGGTTTAAACTTTTTATTTATAAAGATAATTAGTGCTCCTAAAACTACTATAATTCCTACTGTTACGCCAGAAATAATTAATGCAGTTGGAACATTTGATTTTGGTACAATTACTACATTTGTGGTAGTATTCTCAGAATTACTACTATTCTCATATTGGCTAATATAGTCAGCTGTAAAGTCATAATTCAAGTCATTTACATCTAGAACATCATATCCAGTATAAATCTCATGATCATAAAGAAGACTTGCTTCATTAGCTTCTTCATTACTTTCTACAAAGTAAGTTCCTTCTTGAGGTTTTAGAGTAACAATTGTACTCTCAATCTCTTGGCCATCTTCCTTATACATTAAAGCTCTTCCACCAGCATCAGCTCCAGAAGAAGTTATTTGTACTAAAAATCTACCATTAGATGTAGCCATTCCTTCAATTGCTTGAATTGCAAGGAAGTTTGATGTCTTTATAGGCTCTGTATAAAAAGCTTTTTTACTCTCTAAATAAACAAATGATGTACCTTCAAGTCTTTTCTTAACATCTTCATCTGATAAATTAATTCCTGTTTTATCATGATAAAAATTTTTAATCTCTTCCATGCTAATCTTTTTTAAAGAGATTTGATTAGATGAAATCTTATTTCCCATAGTTTGCACATTTGTTTTTTCATCAGATGTAGCTTTAAGATACTCAAGTTCTTCAACTAAGTCTGTAACATCTTTTGTGCTATTATAAATAATCTTATCTAATTTAGAATCATTAATTGAAGAATAAGTACTTAAAACAAATCCATTATTTACACGTGAATTTAAAAAGGTAACAATAGGCTTTAGTTCTTCAATGGTCATTGCTCTATTTCCATTAGAAGAAGAAACCTCTTCTGTACCAATTACTTTATTCGCAGCAAATAGAATTGAAATAGAAACTATTCCAATTACTATTTTCTGTAGTATTCGATTACTATTAAGAGTAATTCTCTCTTTCATCCTCTATACCTTTATTATTTATCCTAGTTTAGATAATATATCTTTTAAATCAAAAATGTCAACTTTTGTTGTCTCTCCTGTTTTCATGTCTTTTAGCTCTGCTGACTTTTCAATTAATTCATTGTCACCAATAGTTAATACTTTTCTAGCATTAATTCTATCAGCATATTTAAATTGAGCTTTTATTCCTCTATCCATAATATCTTTAGCAGCTATTACATTAAGCTTTCTAAGCTCATTTACAATTTTTGTAGCATAGATATTTGCTTCTTCACCAATGCTAGCTACAAACAAATCAATTTTAGATGAGAAATCTTTATCTGGATTTGCTGCTTCAAAAACTGAAATTAATCTTTCTTCACCAATTCCAAATCCTACAGCAGGGGTAGCTGGTCCTCCTAGTTCTTCAACTAAGCCATCATATCTTCCACCACCAATAACAGTTAATCCATCTATTTTAGAAACAAACTCAAAAACTGTTCTTGAGTAATAATCTAATCCTCTAACTATACTGCTATCAATAATGTATTTGATTCCTAAGCTCTCAAGTCCTGCTTTTACTTTAGCAAGATGAGCCTTGCAATCATCACATAAGTAGTCAATAATTTGAGGAGCTCCCTCATTCATCTTTTTATCATTTTCATCTTTGCAATCCAAAATTCTCATTGGATTTTTCTCAAATCTGGTCTTGCAAGTATCACAATATTTATCTAGATTTGGTCTAATAAAATCTTTTAAAGCTTCTTGATATTTTTGTCTACATTCTTTGCATCCAATTGAATTAATTCTAAGCTCTGTATTATTAATATTTAATCTTCTTAATAATTCATAACCAGTTGCTATTACTTCAATATCTGCATCTGCACTACTTGATCCTAATACTTCAACTCCGACTTGATTAAATTCTCTTTGTCTTCCTTTTTGAACATTCTCATATCTATATACATTTATTCTATAATAAAGTTTTAATGGACTTGGTTGACTAGAAAGTCCATCTTCTACATATGCTCTTACAACACCAGCTGTTCCTTCTGGCCTTAAACTTATGCTTCTTCCACCTTTATCCTCAAATGTATACATTTCTTTTTGTACAACATCAGTTGTCTCTCCAACACCTCTTTGGAACAACTCTGTTGCTTCTATTACAGGCACTCTAATTTCAGAATAATTGAAATCTTTCATTAATTCTGTTACTTGTGACTCAACATATTGCCATTTTTCAATTTCTCCTGGAATTATGTCTTTAGTACCTTTTAATTTCTGTATCATAATAATCCCTCTATTTCTTACGTTTTACATCATAAACACTATCTATTTTTTTGATGTCACGTATTGTTTTTGTTATTTGTTCAATATTTTTTACTACAATTGTAAAATTAATTGTAGCAATTCTTTCTTGCATTGCTTTTGCAGAAATAGCAGTTAATTTTAAATCTGATTTTTGGATTACATTCATTATATCTTGTAGTAATCCGTCTCTATCATTTGCATCAACTTCCATTTCTACTTCATATGAAGCATCTGAGATTGCATCTTGCGCCCAAAATACTTCAATAATTCTATCTTCATCTTTTAATAATGCTTTTACATTTTTGCAATCCATACGGTGGACTGATATTCCTCTGCCTCTAGTAATATATCCAATGATGTCATCACCTTTAACAGGATTACAACATTTAGAAAGAAGAACTCTACAATTATCAATTCCTTTTACAACAATTCCAGTTTTTGAAACATGTTGTTTTTGAACTGAAGGAGTAGATAGCTTCTTTATTTTTTCTTCATAATTATCTTCATGATTATCTTTTCTATATTCTTCTAAGACTCTTGATATTACTTTATTGGCTCCTATAGATCCAAAGCCAACTGCTGCAAACATATCATCCAATGTCTTAAACGAATATCTTGTAAGAGCTGGGTTGTAATATTTTTCTGCAAAAAGCTCATCGAACTTTATTCCAATACGTTTTACTTCTTTTTCAACAATATCTTTTCCTTTAGTAATGTTTTCTTGTCTATCATGCTTTTTAAAATATTGTTGAATTCTAGTTTTTGCAGAAGTACTCTTTACAAATTTTAGCCAATCATGACTTGGTCCTCTTGAGCTTTCAGAAGTAATAATATCTACTATATCACCATTCTTAAGTTCTGTAATAATTGGCATCATCTTAGAGTTAATCTTACATCCTGTCATCTTGTTACCAATTTCGGCATGTATAGAATAAGCAAAATCAATTGGAGTTGCTCCTTTTGGAAGAGTTTTAATATCACCTTTTGGTGTAAATACATATACTTCATCTTCAAAAAGTTCAGTTCTTAAAGTTGCCAAGAATTGTTTTGGCTCTTGCAAATCTTTTTGCCACTCTAATGATTCTCTAAGCCATCCTAATTTGTCTTCTCCTACTTTAACATTTTCCTTTTTGCCTGATCTAAAGCTTGCTTCCTTATATGCCCAATGGGCAGCAATACCAAACTCTGCAACTCTATGCATGTTATAAGTTCTAATTTGAACCTCAAAAGGAGTTCCTTCTTTTCCTAAAAGAGTAGTATGTAATGATTGATACATATTAGGTTTAGGAACTGCAATATAGTCTTTAAATCTTCCTGGCATAGGAGTATATAGTTCATGAACTACTCCTAATGCAGCATAGCAATCTTTAACAGAATTTACCAATATTCTCAATGCAAATAAATCATAGATTTGATCTAATGTTTTATTATCTCTTTGCATTTTTCTATATATTGAATATAAATGCTTTGCTCTACCAGTAATCTCAGCAACTATTTTTTGCTTTTTTAGTTCGCCTTTTATTTCATCTTGAATCTCATCTATAAACTTAAGTCTTTCATCTCTCTTTTTTGCGATTCCTTCAACTATTTCTCTATAGTCTTCTGGGTATAAATATTTAAAAGATAAGTCTTCAAGCTCCCACTTCAATGAATAAACACCAAGTCTATTAGCAAGTGGTGCATATAATTCAATTGTTTCTTTAGCATTAGCAATTTGTCTTTCACGACTTAAATATTTAAGAGTTCTCATGTTATGCAATCTATCTGAAAGCTTAATTAATATAACCCTTATATCTTTTCCCATTGCTAAGAACATTTTTCTATAGTTTTCAGCTTGTTGTTCCTCTTTTGAAACATAGTTGATTTTTCCAAGTTTTGTAACACCATCAACCATGCTTGCTATTTCTGGAGAGAAATTATCTGAAATATCTTTAATTGTTACATCAGTATCTTCAGCTAAATCATGCATTAGAGCTGCACAAATAGTATCCGCATCTAAACCAATGCTAGATAAAATATATGCTACTTGAACAGGATGTACAATATATGGTTCTCCTGATTTACGAAGCTGATCACCATGATGTTGCACAGCATAATTATAAGCACGCATAATAAGCTTAGTATCAATTCTCTTATTATGTGATTTAGCTTCTTTGATTACATCTTCAATTGTCTTATTTGCTGTATCTGACATTTTCTCTCCTTCCTAATTATTTATAAAGCCATTCTTATATCTTTAAGATTAATTTGGATTGAATCCATTCCATTAAAACTATTAATTTGAAGATTTCCTATTACATCTACTTTGTCGCCTATTTGGTAAGTTTTGGCAACATCTGCTAATCCAAATCCTATAGCATCTAATTCTATACTATTATCGCCTTTAAGTCTCATTTTTATATGTTTATCCTCTGATAAGGTTCTAATAGATGTAACTTTAAATCCTTTAAAAATAAATATTGGTTCTTCGTTTGAATCGCCAAATGGCTCTAATCTATCTAATTGTGTTATTTCTTCAATACTTAATTCTTTGCCTGTAATTTCTTTATCAATTTTAATTTCAAGAACAGAATTTGTATCTATATTAGCTTTTGCATATTCTTCAAATTCATTTTTAAAATCTTCATAATACTTAGATTCCAGGCTAAGGCCTATAGCCATGCTATGACCACCAAAATTTTTGATATGTTTTGAACATTTTGAAAGTGCTTCGTGTAAATCAAATCCTGGTATGCTTCTTCCAGAACCTTTTGCTTCTTTTCCTTCAATGTCCATTAATATACTTGGTTTAAAATATTTATCAGTTAGTTTTGAAGAAACTATTCCAATAACACCCTTGTGCCAATCTTTATGTGCTAAAACAATAGTACTTCTATCTGTCTCTCTTGATGCTATTCTATCCGCTTCTTCAAAAATTCTTTTTTCTACTGCTTGTCTTTCTTTATTATAACTATCTAATTGAGCAGCTAATTTTCTAGCTTCAATTGGATCATCTGTTAATAATAAATTTAAAGCAATCTCTTGATGTCCCATTCTTCCACAAGCATTTATTCTTGGAGATATTCCAAAAGCTACTGCTGATGAATTTATCTCCTTAAATCTTATAGTTTCAATTAATGCTTTTAATCCTACATTTTTAGTTTGCTTTAAAAGCATCAATCCAAGCTTTGCTATTACTCTATTTTCATCAACTAATGGAACAATATCAGAAATAGTTCCTATAGCAGTGATATCTAAATATTTTAAAGCTTCATTTTCATTTAAATTTAATCTTTTGCAAAGTGCTAGAGCAAGCTTAAAAGCTACTCCACAACCACAAAGTTCTCTAAATTTATATGTACTGTCTTGTCTCTTACAATCTATTACAGCTATACAATCTGGAATAGTCTCCATAGGTTCATGATGATCTGTAACTATAACATCGATGCCAAAACTTTTAGCATATTCAATATCCTCTACAGCAGTTATTCCTGTATCAACTGTAATCATTAAATCATATTTTTCTTCGGCTATCTTGTCGACAGCCTCATGATTTAATCCATATCCTTCTAAAAGACGATTAGGTATATAGGCTCCAACCTCTATACCTCTATCTCTAAAAAATCTTTTTAAAAGTGTAGTACTAGCAATTCCATCTGCATCATAATCTCCATAGATGCAAATCTTTTCATTATTTTTAATTGCTTTTTCAATCCTATCAACTGCCTTCTCCATATCTGGCATTTCAAAAGGATCATAAAAATCATTTCTTGTTGGAGATAAAAACTTTTCTATCTCATCATCATTTAAGTTTTTCTCCGTAAGAATGTATGAGACTAATAAACCTAAGTTAAACTTTGTGGAAATTTCTTCAGCTCTCTTGTCTGAAATCTCTTGAATTTCCCATTTTTTGTTCATTAAATCTATTTTTCCTTTTATATTACTTTATAGACATTTTACTACAAAAATAGACTTTTTGTAAACTAAATTAATTAATAATAATCATTTCATTTAACTTAGTAGAATAGATATAAACAGCATCTACCTTTCTTTTTAAAGATCTTTCTAATGCATCTTTATATATTTTTAATTGAATTTCATACCTAGAAATTAATTCTTCTCTTGAATTTACATTATCAGTTTTATAATCAACTAATATTAATCTATCATCTTTATCAATAAAGAATAAGTCTATAACACCTTGTACTAATACTTTATCTTGTACATCTTGATAAGGCATATCCATAAAAAATGGATTTTCTGTATGTATTTCTTTTGCTCTTTCTAGTTCTGCATATAGTTCTGAATTAATAAATCTATCAAATATATATTTTTGAGAATGTAAATATTCTTTCTCTTCCTTTGTAGCTCCTATTACCTCTATGTAATCTTTTATTTTCTTAACATTAGCATCTTGACTAATTTGTTGCAAAACAGTATGAATAAGTGTTCCTCTTTTTGCTCCTGTAAATTTACTAGATTCTTCTAAACTAAATTCTTTTAAGCCATTGTATTTAATCTTTTCACCAGTAGCATTTTCTTCTCTCATTTGATCTATAAGTGTTGTTTCATCTTCATTTTTACTATCTTTTCTATTATTATTATATTGTTCTTTAATTGCTGTAACTGATGTTTTACTAGGTAATTCTATTGAACTCTCAAATGGATATTTATAATTAAGAATTTTATCTATTTCTTCTAATTTGTTTTCATCCATCCTCATATTTTTATAATTAGCAATTGGATTTGGTTCTTCAATATTTTCTTCTTTTTTTGTTTCTCCTAATTCACTCTTGTTATAAATATTGTATTTCATATATTTAGAATTCTCTTTTAGATATACATAGTCAATCCAATCTTTATACATTTTTTGTGAATTTTGGATTAAAGAAACTTCTATCTTATCTTTATTATTATATTTTTTTAAATTGTTCTTTTTATTCTCTAATGTTTGATAAGCATTTTTGTCATTTCCAATTAAAACTAACTTGTCTTTAGCACGAGTAAGAGCAACATATAGAATTCTCATTTCTTCAGAAATGCTTTCTTTATTTTGCTTAGTTAAAATTGCTTTTTTCATTATTGTATCGTAGTTACTCAATTCATTAATAAAATTAACTCCTATACCAAGCTCTTGATCTAAAACAATCTTATAATTTGCATCTGTTCTATTTCTAGCTTTTGAAAGACTACTTAAAATTACTACAGGGAACTCTAATCCTTTAGAATGATGTATTGTCATAAGTCTTACTACATCATCTTTTTCTCCAATTAGTTTTGCTCCTTCTATCTTTGCATTTGAATTAGTTACTTTTCCTATAAATTGAATAAAATTAAATAATCCTTTGAAGCTACTTTTTTCATACACTTTTGCCTTTTCGAAAAGCTTAATTAGATTTGCTTGTCTTAACCTTCCTCCTGGCATAGTTCCAACATAGTAGTAATAACCTGTCTGCATAAAGATTTTCCAAATAAGTTCATCTAAAGGAATCTTCTTTTCTTCTTCTCTAAAATCATTTACTTGTTCTAAAAAACTAATTACTTTTGGAGAATCAGATTTTTTCAAGCACTCATAAAAGCTAGAATTTCTATCAAGTAATCTAAGTTCTATAAGTTCATTATCATTAAATCCTCCTATAGGAGATCTTAATACTGTTAAAAGATTAATATCATCAATTGGATTATCTATTATTTTTAGCATTGCTATCATAGTAATCATTTCAATTGATTCTAAGAAATTGCCTTCCATTTCTGAGAAAACTGGAATGCCTTGATTTGATAATTCTCTTTCATATGTTGCTGCATCTCTTTTACCGCTTCTAAGTAAAATACAAATGTCTTTAAACTTATATCCTTCATTTATTAATTCTTTAATTTTAATTCCTGTAAGTCTTGCTTCTAATTCTATTGTTCTAATGCTTTTTAGTTCTTCTGGAAGTTCTTCTTCATTTTCTATATCTGATAAATCAGTATCTACTATATTAATTTCTGTGGTTAAATCTTTATTAGTATCTTCAAAGCTTCCACTTTTATTAAGATATTCTTCTTGATTATATTCAATTTCTCCTAATTCTTTACTCATAATGTTGTCAAAGATTAAGTTTGTAAAATCAAGTACTGATTCTCTTGAACGGAAATTGTTATATAATAATATTTTTGTATCTTCAGTTAGTTCATCACTTTCATCTAAATTACATTTTTTATATTTCTCATATTTATTTATAAATAAATCTGGTCTAGCCTCTCTAAATCTATAAATTGATTGCTTTACATCTCCAACCATAAAAGTATTATGACCATTTGAAACTGATTTTAATATTTCTTCTTGTAGTAAATTACTATCTTGATACTCATCTATTAATATTTCATTAAAATCATAATCTTCAGCAATTTGTGTTTTATTTCCATTTTCATCTACTAATAATTTATATGCGAAATGCTCTATATCATTAAAGTCTATTAAATTCTTATCTGTTTTAGCTTTAGTAAACTCTCTTTCAAACTCAAAAACTATTCCTTGTAATGCTTTTAAAACAGGATACATTTCTTTTTCATCTAATAATATGTCTTTAGATTCTTCAAAGAAGATTGTGTCTTTTAATGTTTTAACAAAGTCTTTTACACTATCCCTTATTAGTTTTGCATTTTCATTAATCTCTTTTTCTTCTTCTAAAAGACTTCTTAAGCTAGGCCATCTAGAATATTCTTTAGATTGTAATTTTTCTATTGTACCATCCCAATCATTAAAATCAAGTTCTGCTAAATCATTATAATCTTCTACCAATATATTGTGACATTTTTCTAATGATGGAAAGATAGAAAGCTTATCTATTTCATTTTTTAAGCTTACCAAATAATAATTTCTGTTTTCATCTAAATCTTGTGCTAGTATCTTAGCCCATTTTGAATTATTAAAATCAGAGTCTAAATCAACATTATATTCTTCAACTGCATTTTCAAGCCACTCTTTAGGTCTTGGCATGCACATTATAAATTCATATATTTTTAATACTAAATCTTTTAAATCATCATCAGTTTTATAAGTAGTATAAAGTTCTATTAATCTTTGAAAATCACTATCTCCATTTTCATATTTATCTTCAAATATCTTTTCTAATACTTCTGCTTTCATAAGTTCTATTTCATTGGTATCACCTATTTTTACATTAGCACTTATTCCAAGCTCGTAAAAATGATTTCTAATTACATTCAAACAAAATGAGTGTATAGTAGAAATATTGCTTTTTCCCAAAAATGAAACTTGCCTTTGGATATTTACATCATCTGGATTATTATCTAATTCTTTATATAGAGCTTTTAAGACTCTCTCTTTCATTTCACTTGCTGCAGCTTCAGTAAAAGTAACCACAAGAATATTCTCTATGTTTACTTTATCCTTTATGATCTTTTTAATTATTCTTTCAACTAATACTGATGTTTTTCCTGATCCTGCTCCTGCACTAACAAGAATATTTGCATTTCTTGCATTTATAGCTTTTTCTTGTTCTCTGGTCCAGCCCAAAAGATTTGCCTCCTTAGAATTGTTTTTTTAATAAAAAAAGACACTTATAAAAGTGCCTTAATTTTACCATATTTTATTCAAAAATTGTACCTACCGGTATAACATTTCCATTCAAAAAACTCTTATAGTCCATCTTTTTTGCATTCTCACCTTGAAGCTCTAAAATCTCAAGATTTCCTTCTCCTGTTGAAATAACTAATCCACTTTTATCAGCTTTTAAAATTTCACCAGGCTTTCCTGTTTTTGAATCATCTTTTACTAATTTTGTTTTCCAAATCTTTAGCTTTTTACCTTCACAATATGTATAAGTTCCCATTATAGGATTTAATCCTCTAACTAAATTATGGATTTCTCTTGCTGTTTTATTCCAATCAATTTTGCTCATTTCTTTATCAAGCATAGGAGCTATAGTAGCATCTCCTTCTTGAGCTTTAGCACCCATTGCCTTTTTTACCTCTTCTAAGTTAGAAGGTTGAGGATTATTCTTTTTTACTTCTTCTAGTTTTGAAATAGTTTGAACTAAAAGTTTAGCTCCTAAATCTCCCATTCTATCCCAAAGCTCTCCAGTAGTTTCATCTTCTCCAATTTCTAAAGATTCTTGAAGAATCATATCTCCTGTGTCCATTCCTTCATCCATAAACATAGTTGTAATTCCTGTTACTTTATCACCATTTAGAACTGACCATTGAATTGGAGCTGCTCCTCTTAATTTTGGAAGAAGTGATCCATGAACATTTATTGCACCATATTTTGGAATATCTAATAATTCTTTAGGTAATATTTTTCCATATGCTACAACTACTATAACATCTGGATTAAGTGATTTTATTTCATTTAAAAATTCTTCATTTTTTCTTACTTTAAGTGGTTGATAAACTTTTAAGTTTTTTTCCAACGCATATTCTTTTACTTCAGAAAATGCTATGTTTTTTCCTCTTCCTTTGGGTTTATCTGGATTGGTTACTACTGCAAGTATCTCATGTCCTGATTCAACTAAACTTTTAAGAGATTTACGTGCTATATCAGGAGTACCCATAAAAACAATTTGCATATATATTTTCTCCTACTTATTTCTTCTTTTCTTTAATTTCTAACAATTCATCTAATTCTTTATATTCTTCTTCTAATGGTCTATTAGTATTAAAATTGATTACTTTTATATTTTTAGAAATCTCTCTTAATTCTTCTGCCATCTTCATATATGTTTCTTGTTGCTTAATTGAGCTTTCAACTTTGAATGGTGCATATTTATTTTGAGCTTTTCCTTCTCTATTAAGTCTTTCTCCAAATGCTGAAGTATCATCCATATATAAATTAATATAATAGATATCAAAATCTAAATCATCTAATCTTTTTACTAATTTATTATATTCTTCTGTAAAAGAATAATCTTTAAAACCATTTCTGCAATAGTTCTCTTCTGTGAAAAAAGTTCTATCAAATAATAGATTTATATCTGTACCTTCTAAAGTCTTCATATATGATAGTAAATCATCATACATCTTTATGGCCTTGCTAAGACCTGTTTTTGAATTATCTGCAGTTCCACTTAATCTATAAAGATTGGTATATGGAAGTGAGTGTCTTATATAATCTGTTAATGTTGTTTTTCCTGCCCCTTGTGGACCTTCAACTATAATTAATTTTGATTTCATAAATCTTTAGTCTCTCCTTCTACTATTTAAAATTAACACTAATCTTAATACTTGTAATATTGAAGAGATAACACCTGCAACATATGTAAAAGCTGCTGCTGAAAGTACTTTTGAAACTCCTTGTTCCTCTTCTTTAGTTATATATCCCATCTCAAGTAATTGCTCTTTTCCTCTTCGTGATGCATCAAATTCAACTGGTAGAGTAATTAATTGAAATACTAGTGTAGCTAATACAACAAAAATTGCTAATTTAACATATTGAAAATATCCTGCAAATAATGAAACTAGAATTCCAAAGTATCCTAAATAGTTGATTGCATTTACAACTGGAACTAAAGCTGTTCTCATATTATAGAAAGCATATTTTTCCTTCTTTTGAATTGCATGTCCACATTCATGTGCTGCTATTGCGAGTGATGCAATACTAATTCCACCATATACATCTTCTGATAGATTTATTTCTTTTCTTCCTGGACTATAATGATCTGTTAAATTTCCTACAATGGCATTTACAGTAATATCATTTAATCCATTTTTATTTAAAATTGCGACAGCAACATCTTCTCCTGTTTTTTCACTAGAACTTCTAATTTTTTTATATTTTGCATAAGTAGAAGATATTTTTATTTGTGCAAAAATGCATATTACAAAACCTAATATTAACAATCCTATTGTTAACCAAGAATCATAATAATAAAAATACATTACTTTTCTCCTTATTATTCATTATTTACTATTAATTATTTACTATTAATTATTAATTGTTGCTAATGAATTACTAATTGTTCTCATCCTTTGGTTTATTTGGATTAACATATTCCAAAGTTCCTGGTTCCATAATATCAACAAAAAGTTTTCCATCTAAATGGTCTAATTCATGACAAATAGCTTGAGCTAAAAGACCTTTTGCTTTGATAGTTATTTTTTTACCAGTTTCATCTAAAGCTTCAAATGTAACATATTCAGGTCTATTTACTTTTGCATATTGATTAGGAAAACTTAAACATCCTTCCTCACATTCTTGATTTCCTTTAGTTTTTAAAATAACTGGATTAATTAATTTAAGAGGTGGATTTCCATCATAAATATCTATTACAACTACTCTTTTTAAAACACCTACTTGAACTGCAGAAAGACCTACTCCATTTTGTTCATACATTGTATCTAGCATGTCTCCTAAAAGCTCTATTATTTTAGGATCAATCTTTTCTACTTCACGTGATCTTTTTCTTAATATTTCATCTGGATATAATCTAATTTGTCTTATTGCCATTATACTCTTTTTTAATCCTTCCTTTATTTCTTTATATTTTTTAATATTTTTAAAGCATATTATATGGATTTACTTCAACAGAAACTCTTGAAGTTTTATTATTAAATCCATTATATAATTCCAACATATCTGAAAGTAAATTATTTACTTTGTCATCATAGATACATTTAATAATCATTCTATATCTATAACGATCTTTTATTTTATCAATTGGTGATGGAACTGGACTATATAATAAAAGTCCATATTTCTCATTTACAACTCTATCTTTCAAATATGTATGTAATTTCTTTGCCAAAATTTTTAATTCTAGCTTTTCTTTGGCTGACATATTGATAACAATTATATCGCAAAATGGCGGATATTTCAAGGCTTTCCTTATTGGTACCTCTGTATTATAAAAGCTTAAATAATCCTGTTTTTTTGAAAATTCTATAGCATAATTATCTGGATTATATGTTTGAATAATTACTCTTCCTTTATCTTTTTCTCTTCCTGCTCTTCCTGCAACTTGTGTTAATGTTTGGAATGTTCTTTCATGAGCTCTAAAATCTCCAATGTTTAAACTAGTATCTGCATTTATTACACCTACTAAGGTTACATTTGGAAAATGATGGCCTTTTACTACCATTTGAGTTCCTATTAAAATATCAATATTCTCTTTTCTAAATTTGTCTAATATTTCTTCATGAGAATTCTTTTTAGAAACAGTATCCACATCCATTCTAATAGTAGATGCTTCTGGAAATAGAGTTTTTACTTCTTCTTCTAATTTTTGAGTTCCTCCTCCAAAGAATCTAATGTTATCAGATCCACAATCTGGGCACTTTTCAGGGACTCTTTCTTCATGACCACAATAATGGCATTTTAATCTATTTTCATATTTGTGATAAGTAAGAGAAATATCACATCTATTGCATTTAAGTGTATATCCACAATCTTTGCACATTAGAAAAGTTGAAAATCCTCTTCTATTTAAGAACAATATAGTTTGTTTTTTATCTTCAATGTTTTTAGCTATCTCATTTTTAAGCTCTAAGCTTATCATTTTATTATTTCCACTTTTAAGCTCATCTTTTAAATCCACAATTTTTACTTGTGGTAAATTAGAATTATTTGCTCTTTTGCTTAAAGTAAGTAAAGTAGCTTCTTCTTTTTCAGTTTTATAAAAACTCTTTATATCAGGTGTGGCAGACCCTAGTATTAGTGGAATATTTCTTGAATTACATATAAATCTTGCAACATCTCTTGCATCATATCTTGGTGTCATTTCAGACATATATGATTCATCATGTTCTTCATCTATTATTACTAAGCCTAAATCTTTTGCTGGTGCAAATATAGCAGATCTAGCTCCTATTATTATTTTAGCTCTTCCTTCTTTTATTTTATTCCATTCATCATATCTTTCACCATTAGAAAGTTTGCTATGAAGTACTGCTATTTTTTCTGCACCAAATCTAGCTACGAATCTATTTATAGTTTGAGGTGTTAATGATATTTCTGGAACAAGAACTATGCTTGCTTTGTCCCTTTCTAACACTTGTCTAATTAATTGTAAATAGATTTCTGTTTTACCAGAACCAGTAATTCCATATAGAAGAAATTCTCCTCCAAAGTCTATATCAATAGAATCAATTGCCTCTTTTTGTTCTTCATTTAATTCTAAATCAAATGTTGGTTCTACATCTTTATTTATAAGTGGTGTTCGATTAACCTTTGCTACATCTACTTTTAATAGGTTGTTTTTTATTAAAGTATTAATGATCCCTACTGAAGTATTGGTAAATTCTGCTATTTCCTGCCTAGTTTTATCTGGATTAGATAAAACAAATTTCATAATCTTAATTTGTTTTTCAGATTTTAAATTAGAAATATCATCAAGTATTTCTTCTTCGCTTTTTGCTAGATTAATTACATTTATTTCTCTGTCTTTAATTCTATTAGAAACATTTTTATTTGTAGTTCCTGGTCTTAGCATTAGTCTTAAACAATCAGCTATATTGCAAAAATATCTTTTCGCCATCCATTTACTAAGTTCAATTGATTCACTATCTATTGAATCTGGTTGAATACTATTTATCTCTTTTAAGTCTTCGTATTCTGACTTTTCTTTGATAGCAATTACTATTCCTTCATCTAATGTTTTTTTACTTCCAAAAGGCACAAAAACTCTATCCCCGATTTTTATCTTTAATCTATCAGGGATTATATAATCAAAAGTTTTATTCAAAGTTTTGACACTAGAATTAATAATAACTTCTGCTATCATTTATTACCTTTCTACTAATTTTTCTTATTTTGTTGAATATCATATGCCTTTATTGTATTTGATAAAAGCATAGCAACTGTCATTGGTCCTACTCCTCCTGGAACAGGTGTAATATAACTTGCTTTTTTTGAAACATTTTCAAAGTCTACATCTCCACAAAGCTTTCCTTCTTCATCCCTGTCCATTCCAACATCAATAACAACTGCACCTTCTTTTATCATGTTCTCTTTTACAAATTTAGCTTTTCCAAGAGCTGCTACTAAAATATCAGCTGTAATAGTTTCTTTTTCAATATTTTGAGTTTTAGAATGACAAATAGTTACTGTACAATTTGCATCTTGAAGAAGTTGTCCCATTGGTTTTCCTACTATATTGCTTCTTCCTATTACAACTGCTTTTTTTCCTTGCAATTCAATATTATATTCTTTAAACATTTCCATTATTCCTAAAGGAGTACATGGAACAAATCCTGTTTTGTCTCCAATAGTTCTTAATCCAACATTCATTGGATTAAATCCATCTACATCTTTTAATGGACTTATTCTATTAAAAGCTTCTTGCACATTTAAGTGTTTAGGAATTGGATATTGTAATAGTATTCCTGTTGTTTCTACATCTTCATTTAATTTATCTATTAACTCTATCAATTCATTTTGGGTTGTTTCTTCTGGTAGAAGATATTCTTCAAATGCAATGCCAACCTTCTCGCAAGCTTTGTTTTTATTTCTTACATAAACTACAGAAGCATCATCATTTCCTACTAATATTACTGCAAGTTTTGCTTTTATATTTTCTTGCTCAATTCTTTGTTTAATAGTTTCTCTAACTTTTGATGCTAGAGCTTTTCCGTCAATTAAAGTTGCCATAAATATCTCCTATAATACTTTTAAAATTTAGATTAAATTCTAATTTAGTTCTTTGTTTAAATTAATTAAATAATTTATATCACAGAAATAATGTTTTGTGAATGTTTATTTTTTGTAACACAAAATTAATATAAATGTAGCCTAAATTATTGATTTTAGTGGATTTATGTGATAATATACCAATAACTATTTTAAATAATTTATTAATGAAAGGACATAATAATGAAAAAGACATTTAAGATTTTATTAGTTTTTACACTAATCCTTTTACTATGTTCAAGTCTAGCTCCTGTATTTGGTGCTACAGTTCCAAAAGCAGAAGCAACAATGACAGATGTTAGAAATGAAGAGGCTAACATTTCTTTTGGACAATACGGAAAATTTAATAAGAAACGTACGGATATTAATTTAGAGAATAAAACAATCGACATTACTTTAACAGTCGAAAATGATTATGTTCCACCTGCTCCAGAAGCAAAAAATGCAAACATTGTATTTTTAATGGATGCTTCAGGAAGTATGACAGCAAC
>OCVV011244879.1_pt1 | contig 25297 bp, 51 predicted proteins | sample 1539721 | NCBI WGS metagenome assembly OCVV01 (sample SAMN02144230, study PRJEB22623) | gut metagenome | biome: sheep rumen | host: Ovis aries | place: New Zealand
CTTACTGTTTATACTATAAGTTATAGTATTATATATTTTATTATAACTTAAAGTATAATATATATATTTTTATTTATTTTAGTTTTTTTATTTTTAGTTTTTAGTTTTTTATTTTAGTTTTTATTTTATTTTTATTTATCTATTTTTATTATCGTTTATTTATTTTAGTTTTAAGGCGTTATTTTATTTTAATTGAATATTTTATCGTCTCGAAAACTAAAACGTCTTTAAGGGCTAAAAGAATGCGTCAGAAGCCTATCTCAGTATTTGTGCTAAACAAAATTTTCTGTACTATGTCTTTTTATCGTTTCTTACTTCGAGTATTTATCTCCCATGTATTCGGTTCTTTATTTTTCAGAGAAGTATGGAGATAGAAGTAAAATGATCGCCACTCGCAATTCCTGGCACTTTTTAAAAATAAATACCCCGATGGCTTAAATACGTGGGTTTATGGTGTTCTAACTGGATTTTTTTATTTACCTATAGTGGCACTGACACCATAGCCACCTCACCTCTAACTACCAAAAATCTGTATTTTTGAAAATGGGAAAAACATTTTTTAATTGCGATAAAATTTTTATAGGCTAATCGTTATTACTTATAAGTTCAAAATTTTCTTTCACACACACATATTTGTGTGTCGTATCTCAAAATTACATAGAGTTGCTAGATATCTACTCATTGAAAAACTAGCCTACATATAGAGAGTAGTTGGGCGCTATATGTCAGTATATCCAACAGACACTTGCAAGTGCTAAGAGTTGCAAGGGTTTATATATGCTTATATAAGCCGTGTTATAAGGTAGAAAGAGGATATTATGAAGTTAAGTAAAATTGAATTAACAAAGAAACTTGTCAACCTTGCTAGTATAGAGGATTTAAGCGCCGTTTTAGACTATAACAAGGCGTATACTCTCTATAAGTCATTAGAGGACGCTAGCGCCGTTGTAGAGGACGCTAGCGCCGTTGTAGACACTAAGAAGGACACTAAGAAGGCTAGTAAAGAGGACGCTAAGAAGGCTAGTAAAGAGGACACTAAGAAGGACACTAAGAAGGGGGCTAGTTGGACACCTTGCAATACTTTTGACTTAGATAAGTGGCATAAGTTGTTAAAATGGGTATTAGAACATCAAAACGCTTATAAGAAGGGTAATAAGGTTTACCTTAACAAGAATGGTAATATCATCGTTGCAAATAAGGTTAAGAACACAAAGAAGGCCTATAACTTGCCTAATGGTAAAACTTATAAGTGCAATCCATTATACGCCGTTTATTATGGTTATGAGACACTCGAAAACGTTATGAATACACGATATAGCAAATAGTAAATAAATAGTAAAATCCTTAAAACACGGCTTATACAAGCATATATCAATCACTATTTAACATATAGTTAGTAGTAAATAGCGTATAACGTATAGTTTGCGCTAATATATGCTTTTTTGCGTATAACGTATAGTTTGCGCTTAAGTGTCAACAAAAAAATACGACACAGTGCATTGACGTGTAGACACGACACGACACGGTGTAATATATACCCGTTTTTAGTGCATTGGTGTAAAAACCCGTTTTTATACGCGTACACGTATATCACGGTACGTCACGAAACGGGTTTGGAGAGATACACTCTCATTAGCCGAAGGACACGAAACCCGTTGTGGTTTCGGGTGCCTGGAACGGGTTTGCTAATGTTCACGTGTATGGATGCGTACGAGGAGTGAGACACCTCGATGGGCAAGAACGGGTTTCTCGGCTCGGCTGACCATAAACACACGCGTACTTACGTCACGTTGGTTTACCAGGATCAACACATAGTTGTCTTGACTACGGCTACGAACGGGTTGTGTCGCTATTGAGTTAGCGATGTATGTGCTTACCATGTATCACCTTCCCGTTACGAGTTGTGGGGTTCGGTTTCAGACACAAGGGGTCACGTTAATAACGTGTTGAGTGTAGAGAGTGCGAACGGATGGTATCTCTGTTGGTTGAAATCCAACAACGCTACGGGTATTAAATTGAGCCTATGTTGCTTGGGTATGGTTCTCGAAAAACACCCTTGCCACAGCGACAACAACCCGTATCGGTCAAACACCAACCCGTGCATATCGGGGGTGATGGTGTAGGGTTCGTAACCTACCCATCGCTTAACAAGAGGTACAAACACACATTGCTAGGGCTGAGCGATGTAGTCATAACCACAGTATGAATGGTTCGTGAAGAATATTTATACCTGTTTGAGAACAAGTTGCTTGTGCGATGTTATTCCGAAGTTCATTGCCGTTCCAAACAGTATCACGTAACAGTCACCGTCAAGGGCTAAAGGTTGACGGGGGTATAAAGTGACAGATTATATCCAATCCTAACGTACGATTTCAAGCAGTATTTGGTACACATAACCTTTACAGTGGGACTGGTACTTCGAAAATATCGGGTTTGTCTAGCATTTGCTACAAGGGTTCGATTCCCTTGCCACTATTACAAAATATAGCACGAAAGGTGGTGAATGGTATGAAACGAGTTTATTGCGAAACACTTGAAGAAGTCATAAACGGTGGATGGTTATTTCCAGTAAAACGATAATTACGAAAGAATGAGGTGAACATTATGAAAGAGTTAGTATACGCACTAATGGTGCAGTATTATGATGTCGATGAACATCAAAGGTTTGAAGAAATGGTAGGAGTATTCGATAGTCAAGAACGTGCCGAACAAGGTCGTGAAGAGTATATCGAATATTGTACGAATCTCAATTTAGACTATGACGAGCTATACATCGTTACGTATGAGGTCAACAATATGAATTGGGTTAAGATAACGAATGAAAGGTTTTAAATTATGCAAAAGATTTATTACGTACCATCTGGAAACGGGTGGTACGAATTAAGAAAAGACAAGTCAGATATAACACGATACGTCCTAGTACAAGGAAAAATCGGGTTATACGAATATTGTAAGGCAAACGGCTTTAAACCAAAACGTGTATTGAAATTCAAGGCAAACCGACTTGGAAAAGGTGTTTGCTAATTTGTACACGACAAAATTCAGAAAGGAAACGGTGTTATGAAACAAGTAAAGATTGACGAGATAATGGAAAGCAAGGCTTTCCAAAAGGGAAAACGTGTAAAGATGGCTGAGGTGTTGATAAAGGAATACGGCAACGTAAAACTTACAAAGGTAGACGGGAAATTAAGAAAACGCTTGTTAAGTGGATTTGATAAACAAGCGAAAGCAACACTTCTAAATACAACGCTAAGCGAATTTGTAGCATATTACAAAGGGAAATATGATACATACAACAAGCGAAAGGCTGTTAGAACATATTGGGAACAAGTTTACGCACAAAACAAAGCGTAACGGAAACGGGTATGATCCTTGTCGGCTGGTGGTTAAACCGTCAGAAAGGAGATAAAACTATGATAGTTAAAGTATTTTTATTCGAAAGAGAAAGCAAAACTCCGAATTATCACGGAACTATTTATTTAGATACCAATACATTCGGAGAAACGGAAGCCGAAAAGTGCTTCCACTTATGTAACTGGTCTAGTTGGGCAGAAGAAAAGCCTGAAGATAATCACACAGACATAGAAGCTTGCGGGCACGGTCTTGTATTGCAAACACCAACGGAATCGTGGTTAGCATTGTCGGTAGGGTGGTTAAAAGGCACATCGCATGAAATAAGCGAATATGTCATCAAGCACAAAGGTTGGTTTTAACAGCCAACGGAAAGGAGTTTTATATGACGTATGGAACTAATGGTGTATCAGCATACACAAGGGAAATATTTATATGTCAACTCCCCAAAAGGGAACGGTTGCATTGGTATCGCATAATCAAAAAAGCCTTGATTCATTACGGTACATACACGATGGAAAACATTTTATCTTGTTTAGATAACAAGATAAAAGACCTCAATGTATATGCACTTGAGGAAGAGAAATATGATTGTTTTTAGGAGGAGCGGAAATCCCTAGTGGGTGGAAAGTTGAGGTAAAGTAAATGATTAAATATTATATCAAAAAGTCAATTGTATTCGGGCTAATTATACTAGGCATAACAGTTGGTATAATTACCCAGCCAATAACAGAAAACAAGTTAGGTGTATTAAGAATCATGTTTATGATTCTGTGCATTGGATTTGCCTTAATTTACAACGAAGTTATTGAAGGTAGGATGGACAAGCACGGTAGGTGTTAGAACGGAGGTTAGTTAATATGAAAATTAAAAATGAGATTATAGAAAGAATAAGGGAAGTGTATTATACAGAAGATACAAATAATAAAAATGATGAATGTGAATTTGATGCTTGTTATATGTATAAATACGAGGGATATGAAATTACCACAGACAAGGCAAAATACCTTGTGGTAATAAATAACGACCAGCAATGTTGCGAACATTGGGGATACCTTACAAGCGAAGATGACTTTGAAAAATTCATAGGCAATGAATTAGTAGAAGTCAAAACGGATAGCTCAAGTGAAATAGACAATGAATTTTTCGAAACAAAATGTACATGCTTTGTAGACTTTGTTACTACAAAGGGAACTTTACAGTTTGTGCTTTACAATGAGCATAATGGATATTACGGTCACAAAGTGATTATCAGCAGAACCGAAGAAGGTTTTTTGTAGAAAGGAGAATAGTTATGTTTATAGTAATGGTTAGAGAAGAGGATTTATGGAGAGAAGATGTATATACAAATACAATATGTTTTGCCGACACAGAAGATAAGGCAAAGGAAATTATCAAACGGTTAGAAAACGAACCGTACATAAATCAAGAGGAAAATAGTAGCGTTGCCGTAACGTATTATTACGAAGAGGTTGGAGATAGTTGCGAATCATATATAGCAAGAGAAAAAGAAGCATATTTCGATAATATTAGATATGAAATAACGAGAATCGAAAAGGATTTAAAGGAATATGAAAATGTCTTAAAAATGCTTGTGCAAGTTAAAGAATTATTTAGTCCACTTCATATCGAACGATACACAAGCGAAAATATTTATGATATTTTTCCTGAGCTGCACAAAATAATAATTGATAATGATTTACCAGTTAGTTTGTTTGACGGTGAATATGATTACGACAAAAACGGAAAAGAAAAGTGTAGTGGAAAAGAACGGTTTACATACTCTATTATGTGTATTCATGCAGAGGGCTTTGGATTCAGTTATCGTATTGGTAATTTCGATATTGATGATGACATAAATAGAATACACGTTGAAATGGCTGAATCAAAAGCAGAATTAAAACAGTTGAAAGAGAAATTGAAAGGAGAATAGATGTGTTTAGAGAATTTGAAGAAACATTTATAAAGATCGATATCATAAGCGAAGATGAAATCGCCATAGAAGAGAAAGATAGACACCTATTGTGTGTCTTTTTTAATTGCTCAGAAAAAGACTTACCAACATATGTATGGGAGTCAAGAGAAACTATAAGAAAGGAAGGTGGTTTATATGTGTAACATTGAGGTAATGCAACGATTAAACACGTTGCTTACTAGACAAAATTCAATTCAGCAACAGATTGAAAACAAACCAACTTACGCAGAGATGTGTAAGTTATGTGACGAGGCAATGGAAATTGCAAATGAAATGCAAACATTAAAGAGATACCTAATGTTTGTGAAATAGAAAATGATATGAAATAAAAGGAGAAAATGATTATGTTTAAAGTATTTAATGAAATCGCTGAAATCAGCAACGAAACAAAAAATGAAGTAGCAAGTGAAATGTATGAGTTGTGTGATAAGTATGACCACAACCCAACAGAGTATGGCATCAGATGTATTATGGACGAATGGTTATCAAATAAGGGAGCGTTAATAAACGCTTTCAGAACATCTAAGTATTGGGATGAAAAGAACTTACGACTTGTCATCCCTTGCACATTCAAGAGAAACGTGAATGGCGAAGCTTGTAAAGACTTCGCTCGTTGGGCAACAAGGACAGCAAAGGAACTCTATAAAAAGTATCAACCAAAAATCGGGTTATTCACATTGGGTGAATATTACGATTACAGAGATGCTGTTTATAACAAGGTACGTTCTCTTCATAACATATGTGATTATTCGAACTCTTCAAGCCAAGAGTACAAGATTATTCACTCGATGTACAAAGAAGTTAATGCTGAACTTGAACGCATTAACGACAACCTATTACAGTTTACACAAAAAAATGGAATCGACAAGTATTCTTGGTGTCTTCCAAAAGAAAGGTATGAAGAACTTGTCGCATTTATAAATGCGATGGAAACAATTGGTTGTGTTAGAGACCAATTCGTTAGTGAAAACATAGCTAGTCACGAATACATCAAGAAATATTGCGAAATGATGAACATTTCAGTCGTAGAGGGAAATAAAGTTTCCCGATTTGTACAAAAAATGTGCAAGGCAATCGGTCTTGACAAGGTAGTGGATATACAAGAGATAGAATGGACTGGTCAAGATGGTATTCACCACGAAAAAATGTCAGACAGAGGTTGGAATTATCAGTATGCGCAGTATTGTGACGCAATCAACCCAAAGGAAATGAAGAAGGATTTATATATTTCTCTTAATCCTTTAGACTACTTGACAAGTAGTTGGTTTGTTTCAACTTCAAGTTGCCACGATGTCTCAAGAGGTAGACACCTCGAAGAGATAGGACAGTCAAGTAATAACGACTATTCAGGTTGCTATTGTTCGGGAACTATTTCATATATACTTGACGGCACAACTGTTGTAGCATATTGGAAGGCAAATGAAGATAAGTACGATAAATGGACAAAGGAAAAGAGATGTCTATTCATGATTGGAGAGGACAAAATCATCCAGTCTAGATTATATCCAGACGGAAGAGATGGCGAGGACGAAAACTTCGAGAGTCTTGCAACTCAATGGAGAAATGTTGTACAGAATACAGTTGCAGAAATTTTTGATGTGCCTAACCTTTGGGTATTAAAGAAAGGAACTTGTGGTAGTTACGTACATTCATACGGTACACACTACAGAGACTATACATCGTATAGTGATTGTAGTTGTTCAATCCTCAAGGGAACCGACAATGAAAATGTAATACATATTGGACACAACCCAATCTGTGTTACTTGTGGCGAAGAACACAGCGTAGAAAGAGATTTGAGTTGTTGCGATAGTATTAAGTGTGCATATTGTGGTAGTGCTATAGACGAAGATGATTATAACGCAATTCATGGCTACAACAGATACGGAGAGAGTGTTGTGTTCTGTGACAGTTATTGTGCAGAAAACGCAGGATACGTAAACGCATATGACGGATATGATTACGCTTGGAGAGAAGAATGTGATTGTTTTGAAGATTGCAACGGAGATTGGTATCTCAGAGAAGCATATGCAGACGATATGGTTGAAGCGGAAGATGGTACAGTCTTCGCTACAGCAGAAGATGCGCTCAACAACGGATATGATGTTTGTTATGATGACGGATGTTGGTATTCAGACGAAAAATTGTGTATGGCATTTGACGATGATGAAAATCATTTGATTGATGATTGTTACTACGATGATTACAAAGGAGAATACTTCTATGATGATAGCGAAATGATAGAAATAGACGGATTACATTTCTATAGCGAAGAAAACGCTATAGCATACGGTTGTGTTTACAACGATGAAATTGAAGAATGGGAGGTAGCATAATATGAAAAACTTTAAAAAGATTGTAAGAATGAAACAGAAAGACCTTAAGGATTATCTCAAAAGGATAGTCCTTAAGAAATATAAAGACATAATATCTGGAGACGGATATTTATATTGCAAAGGAAACATTCCTATTATGTTGACAGCACATATGGATACAGTACACAAGGAAATAGTTAAAACTATAACTACCGTAAAGCAAGAAGGCTTTACAGTTTTATCAAGCCCACAAGGAATTGGTGGCGATGATAGATGTGGCATATGGATAATAATGGAAATCATAAAACGTGGATATAGACCACACGTTCTCTTCTGTGAAGATGAAGAGATAGGTAGGGTTGGTGCTAAGAAGTTTTGCGAAACCAAGTTATCTAACGTACTAAAGGAAATGAAGTACATTATAGAACTTGATAGAAAAGGCTATAACGAGGCTGTTTTCTACGATTGTGGCAATGCAAATTTTCAAGAATACATTTGTAAGGCAACTGAATATAAATTTGATTATGGCAGTTATTCAGATATATGCGAGTTATCTCCTAAGGGAGATGTTGCAAGTGTTAATTTATCGGTCGGCTGTTATAAGTGTCATACGTTAGATGAATATGTAGTGTTTGAAGAAATGACTTATACAGTAAACGTAGTAGAGAAATTACTTATGGACGAGCCAAACGTAAACAAGTTTGATTTTCAGGAAGTTGTTTCTGAATACGATGACTGGTATTGGTTATCGACTTACAAAAAGTCCAACAAAAAAGCAAAATCACAGGTATATAAATATTATGATTCATATGATTATGATCCATATGATGCATATGATGAATTGCAACGTTGCTTTGAAGTTGAATACACCAAGAACGGAAAGACAGAATATTACTCAACTACGGCTTTATCAATGGATGAAGCGATAGGAATGTGGTTGCAGAACGAACCTAAGTTAAATTTTTCAGATAATTTTGTAGATATATTTGAGTATTAAGAGAGAGTATTAAAGCTCTCTCTTTTTTAGAAAGGAGAATGAATATGAATAGTGTAAATAAAAGAGCGGTAGAAAAGTTAATGAAATATAACGGATACGTGTACGTTAGAAATAACGGTCACGCAATATATAGCAACGGAAAGAGAACAATCTCAATCCCACGAAGTATGAATGGTCTAATCATAAAAAGGCTGATTAAAGAAAACGGATTAAAGGAGTGTTAAGTATGAAAAAAACTTTAGCAAATTATATCAGAGTGTCACTCATGCTTATATCATGCGTAGTTGTTATGGTTTGCATATCAATGCTAGATACCGAACAGTTACCAAAGGAATTTTATATAACACTTGGAGTATGTATGGCATATATCGGACTGTATCTTTATGCCAACAGAGAAAGATTATGTAAGTAAAGGAGATAGATTATGGATAAGAAAAAATTATCAAGATATATAAACAAGCAAAACAATTTAATAGACAAGGCAAAGGAACACGGTTACACAAAGTGTAGAATGATAAAGCCTAGAGATGAAGAGTATAGAAAACAATTAGTTTACTACTATAGCGAAATAATTGGATACAAAGTTACTGATGATGTAATTGATTTTTCACATATCGGATTTATGAAAGACGATAACTTATTTATGGAGTATATAATAACGCAATCCGATAGTAAAAATAAAGCTATGTATTAGAAAGGAGATACGAAATGTTAGTAAGTATTACAGAATTTTTACACAAAACTGTAGAAGTAGACGCAAATACAAAAGAGGATGCATTGAGCAAAGTACAAGCAATGTACGAAAATGAAGAAATTGTACTAAACGCAGACGATTTTAAAGGCGAAGTATATTTTGAAGTAGTGAAAGGAGAATAATAATGATTAAAAGTGAAAGAATATACAGATGGTGGGAATACCTTACAGAATGTTTAGGTGTAGACAAAAGTGAAATAGCAGATATTGGTGGTTATAATTTAAGCCACGATGATTTGCGAAAATGGATGGATGAAAATGGATATTATGATTATTGGGATTATTCGTTAAGTGAAATAGAGCATATCGTAGATAGCAAGGATGACTTTCAAGTAGTTGTAGTTATCTGTGATGGTATAGGTAAATTTTGGGAAGTTAATTTTGCATAACAGAAAGGAGATGTAATTATGGCAAAAGCATTGAAATTAGAGATTTATAAACACAAGGGTGACGATTGTAGCAATGGTGGTATCTCAAGCAAATACAATGAGATATTATTACTTAACGATAAAGGGAATTATGAGGTGGATTTAAACAATCCACCTGAAAACCTTTGTGTGTTAGAGAAAAGAGAATTATGGGGAGAACCACATTGGTTTGTTAGACCTTATGCTGACTGTCCCGAAGGACACGTTGGATGGATGTATGGTGGATGTATAGTAGATACTTGCGATGGTAGAATGGAAAGCCCATTTATGACTAGTTCGCCATTACATTTACACGACAGAAGTGAAAGTCAAAAAATGTACGATGCATTAAGCAGATAAGAAAGGAGATTAAGTTATGGGATTTATTAAAGCATGTGACATTGATTTAAAATCAAAGTGGAATGATTATCCACACGATGAATTGTATTTATGGAACGGAGAAACAATCTTTCGAATAGCAGAGGGAGATGGAAGTAATTTAGACACGGAAGATATTAAAAATGGGTACGCAGATTACTGGATGACAGACTACATTTCAGATGGCTATTGTGACGGTGGTCAATGGTTAGAAACAGAAATGATAAGTGAGATTGATTATACTATCGAAGAAGTGCTAGACAGAATGATGGAATATGATTTATGGTCTGACGAATGGAAAATTTTAGACCACGATTTTGGTGAAGAATTATTTGATGAAATGGAAGGGAATTTATAATATGGCAAAGAAAAATGATAAAGCAATAAGGCAAATTGTAAATGATATAGCTAGTTCATGTAGAATATATTCAGACTATGTAAAGGCATATAATGAATGTGCTTGGTCTGATAGATATATCGAAGAAATAATAGAAAACGCATTAAAATTAAAGAAATTATATGACGATAATTTTGATGATGTAGAGAAAGGAGAATAAATACAATGAGAGCTTTTTATGATTGTCGTTATGACGGAAACGAATGTAACAAGGTTGTACCTAAATTTGATGATAATGGGTATGAGATACCACAAAGCAATTCAGAGATTTTGCAAAAATATGATGGAATTATTAGTAAACACGTTTTAGATAATGCTTGGGATATTTGTGATAAATGTGAAAGAAATTGCACAATAGATGGAACGTGCTTTGGAAGATTAGTTTTAAAATAAAAGGAGGATAGCAATGGAGATATTAGAAATTGTAAGAGATTGCCCTATGTGTAACAAAACATCTAGCGTAGTTTTAAAAGGAGAAGAGGTTGATGGTATAAGTAAATATTGGGCATATGGAAATAGACTTATACAAGACGCTTTGCCTAATACAGAACCAGCCGTAAGAGAATTTGTAAGAAACCCTATGGGTAGTTATTGCAACGGCTGTATGAAAATGATGTTTGGTAAGACAAGCGACCGAATAACATCTGGAAACAACGTAGGTATATTTGATTATTTTGGTATTACTGAAATTGAAAGCGAAGAAGAGATACAGAAAATATATGATACGGATTTTAGCGTTGAAGAGAACTTGGAAAATTTCAAAGAAAAATATTTATAGAAAGGAGAATGCATATGACAATTAAGCAAGTGCAAAATGCAGCTCGATTGCGTGGTATTTATTTTGATGGCAAAAAGAAATTTAGAAACTCAATGGTAGGTTATGCTTATGAAATATTTACACCTAACGGAAGAGGTTTCTTCCAAGCAGATACATTAAACGGATTGTATAAAGAGATCATGAAATATGGAAAGGTTGTGTGATTGATGTTATCAGTATTAGAGAAGATTACCTTAACTGATTATTTAGCACAAGAATTAGGTATAAGTAATCGCAGTACAAAAATTATGATGCCACAAGGTTATCTCAAAAGAAAAGATGTACAAGAATTTTTACAAGAGCAAGAGAAAAAGATAAAAAAATATTATAAAAAGGAGAGTGATTAAATGGATAATGTAAATGATTGTTTAGCGTTTAAGGTAAACAACAGAATTGTTGTAGAGATTAAAAGTTTCAGCCTTTACGAAAAGGCAAAAGAATTAGTATTTGATATTGCTAAAATATCAGATATATGTCCTGACGGAATTTTAATAAAAGAAATACATAATGTATTAAACAACAATGGAATTATAAATAGAGTATATCAATTGGTATGTGATGAAGAGTAGGTTATTAAGCCTACTCTTTTTTGAATAGAAAGGAAGGATAAATATGGAATATAAAGATTGGATTAATACGACTATGAAATCAGGCACTATAAAAACGGAAAATCAATTGATACATATGTTATGGAATGTCGCATATGCATCTGTTAAATGTAATAAAAATACAATACGAATTGCAAATCATATTCATCCACTAAGAGCAATGTTAAAAGATATTGAATGGCGTGGATATGCAACAATAGATGAACAAGTAACTATAAATAATATTTATAATGATTTCAAAGAACACCATTTTTGGAATTGGTCAGTATCAGTTGAGTTTAAAAATTAAAAGAAAGGAAGTATGAATTATGGGACAGAGATTAGTAATAACAGTTCAGAAAAACGAAAAGGAGTTAGCAAAAATTTATTATCATTGGAGTGCATATACAACATCTGCACTTTACGAGGCAAGGGATTTAATAAATCATTTAAAAGATGATTATAAAAGCGAAAGAGATTTACAATTAGACCTAATACGTTTTGTAGAAGGAAGAGGTGGTTGTATTGATGGTGGTGCAGAAAGTAAAGAAGGACTTGCAATTCAAGAAATATTCCCTAACGAAGATTTCTCAGTAACAGGTTCTAGAAATCAAGGTTTGATTGCAATAACAGAAGACGGAATGGAAGATATTCAAGGTTGGTCTGAGGGAGATTTGATTATTGATTTAACAGAAAAAGAAATTCAGAATGCGGTTTTAATTTTCTTTATATCCGTAGACGAACTTAACGAATGTATGGAAGAGAATTATAAACTTGAAGACTTAAAAGTATTACAATATGATCCTGAACATTTTAGCTTTGATAGCATTGATAATGTGATAAAAGAGATTAACGAAACTTATATTGGGCGCACTAAAGATGGTGTATATTTATTTACTTGTTAGAAAGGAGATAGCATCATGATAAAGATAGAGGATTTAGAATTTATGGATTATATGAGTTCAGACAACGGAAAAGGCTTTGGATTGTCTGTAAAAAGTACATACGAATTATATACCTTAGCCAACAAGGTTAGAAGATTTTGGGGCAGAACAGAATTGTTTGAAATAGGAAATGGTCAAGACAAATATCACGACTTTTATGTAGATGTTTTCCTTGATGAACAGAGAGTAACATTAAGATTTTGTACTAAAGGAACTGTCGAGGATGATTATGTTTGGTATGATATTCCGTTAAAACACTTTGAGGAAAAACAATTATTATTCAAGGTAATTGACTACTTATCAAAGGAAAAAGAAAGGAGATAAAGATATGGTTGAATACGCAGTTGAGGTACGCAATAAGTATCACGATAGTTTCATTGAGCAAATAGATGTGTTTAGTACATACGAAGAGGCTGAAAAATATATTAAAAATGCAGACATTGATATTGACAAAGAGTCAGAATATTTTGAAATAACAGAAATTGAATATGACGAAGATGGAAATGAAATTGGTATTAGATAGGTGTACACATTAGTTTTAGGAAATTAGCAATGCTAGTTCCCTTTTAAGCGAAAGGAGAAATGAATATGGAAAAAGTAATAATTAAATTAGTAGATGATTGGGATTTGAGTTTGGTATCAATTATAGTTGTTAATTACAATCCGAAAATATCAAAGTATGGCGAATTTGTTTGTGAAATTCAAGATACTATATATGATGTAAAAGAAAAAAAGCCTAATGATTATACATATGAAGATATTTATGATGCACTCACATCAAAGTATGAATGTGAAATAATTGATGTAAGTGATATGTCAACCGTTGTATTTTAAAGAAAGGAGATGATTATATGCCATACAATTTTGTTAAAGAATGTAAAGTTCCTAACGACATTGAGATAACGGAAAGCGAAGCAAAATATGCTGCATTAGAATTAGAAGATGTTATATTGAAGTTAAATAATACTCTTGAGTTCTGTAAAGAGAATCAGAGATATTGCAACGAGGAATTTGCAAACGAAATAGATGATTACGAAAATCCGTGGGATGAAGATATTAAAGGAATTGAAGGAGCATTGAAATACTTAAATGAAATGAAAGGAGAAATAGAATGATAGTATATGATTTTTATGAAAAGTTAAAGAAATTAAATAAAGAATATCCAAATAAATACGTTGGATTACATTTAGCCGACAGAAATATGTTTTCTGTTGACGAACCATTATCATCACTGTTTACAATTTATGATGATGTTGTTTATATTTATTTAGCAAATGGTGATTATGGATTTAAATGTGCATATCCAAAAGAAATCATGAAAGCATTAGATGAAGAATCTATGAATGAATGTTGGGAGATAGGTGAGCCAAGTTTGAGCGAATTTGGAAATTGTCAAGTTATGATTGTTAATGGAGAAGAAGTTGATGGTCTTGATGATGAATATATTTTTGATTACTTTGATATAGTACCTTGCCTTGATGAATGTACTCAACCAGACGAAGATGGTGTTATCTACAAAATAAAGGAATGCCCAAACAAAAGTTTCCGTTCAGCAAGGGAATGTGTTGAATACATTCGTGATTTCGTGGAAAACAAAGAAGTAGATTTAAAGGCTCAGTTTGACAAGTATTTAGACGATCAAGGCGAAGTTAATATCGGAGATTTGATCTTTAGTCCTTCAGCAGTGCTGAAAAATATGGGAGACGATTATTTTGATTATTACGAAGAAGAGTATGAAAAATATGTAAATGATATCACAGATGATTTTACTTTAGAACTTGTAACTATGAACGATAGGGAAACAATAGATGTATGGGGTTATAATGTTTATTGCGACACTGATTGCAAACGTTATTATTTCCTTGATGCTGATACTCGTAAGTATATAAACAGATTTGATACTGCTGAGGAATGTGCTGATTGGTTAGTGGTTTATGATGATGAAACGGTAAAAGAAAAATTTGAATATACATTAGATTTAGATTTAGACGAGGCTACTGAAAAAGGAATTGAAATTTTAGGCAAACTTTATAGACCATCAGAAATTTTATATAACTTGGATAATGATATATACGAAAAAGAGTTTGCTAAATGGAAGGAAGATTACAAAAAACTTTTAGTGCTTGATCTTGAGGATATGAAACTTAAAGACGAAATGCAATTACCTGGTCACAAAATTAAAATACTTTGTGACTATATTGAAGGCGTGTAGAGAATTAGAAAAGCTAATTCTCTTTTTTATTTGCTGACCTATCGGCAACACGGGGAGATTGGAGAAATATTATGATGAATTTAAATGAAGTATCAAAACAATTAAAGGAGATGGGTTATAACGCCAAAGTAATTTCGGTGATTAAAAATGGAATTGAAATGCCATGTATTAGTGTTAAGCAGACTGATAATGTATCTGTATGTTTATATGAAAAAAATATTAAAGGGAAAACACTTAACGAAATTATTGAAATGTGTAAACATAATTTAACTTTTAATCCAACAGAAATTACACCAGAGTTTATTTTAAACAATGTAATGATAGGCGTACAAGCTAATGGAACTGAAAACTTAATTAAACGCAAAACAAATTTTGATGGAATTGAAAAATATTTGTATGTAAATATTACTGATGAATTATCTTTTAAATTAAAGGAAAATGATTTCAAAGAACTAGACAGAAATGACTTATGGAAAAAGGCAGAAGATAATACTTATAATTCAGCGATAATAATGACTATTGAGGATTTTATGAATGGTAATAAGGGAGAGCCTATAAGCAATGTAGTATCAGTAGATCCTTATTTTACAGTTGTAAAAAATGAAAATTGTTTCAGAGGGGCTGGGATTATAACTATTAAAAGAGTTGTTGACAAACTAAAATCACTTATGAACGCAAAAGAAATGTTTGTTATTCCATCTAGCATTCACGAATGTATAGTAATGAGAAAAGAAGATGGAATGGATATCAATGATATCAAGGAAATGGTACTTTCGGTGAACGCTAGTGAAGTAAGTGATGAAGATAAGCTAATAGACAACGCATATATTATTTAAGCAAAGGAGAATATTATTATGAAACGTAATTATTTAAAATTGAAAATTCGAAAAGATAAAACTCCATATTTTGTCGAAGAGGATAGAACTTATTCTATTGACACGAGAACAGTATTTAATACTCCAGAAAAGATATATAAGTTTTGTTCCGCAAATGAAATATGTGATTTGGCAGAAGAATACGTTTATGCTATGTATCTTACAAACAATTTAAAACTAATAGCATTTTGCGAAATATCTCATGGTTCTATCAAAACATCATTGTTTCCTCAAAGAGAAATAATACAAAGAGCATTATTGTTAGGTGCTGTACAAATTATTCTTATACATAATCATCCTAGTGGTGAAACAAAGCCTTCTAGGAGTGATATTATTAACACTCAAAAAATGTCTAATGCTTGTGATATTTGTGGATTGATACTTGCAGAACATTTAATTGTAACCGAAACAGATTATACATCATTAAAATCAGAAGGAATTTTATAAACGAAAGGAGAATGTTATTATGAAAAAGTTTTTAATTAGTATTTTAATTTTAATTATCGTTGCAATTCCAGTAGGTATTACAGTTTATCAGAAAGTAGTTACACCTACAGGTCTTAATTACAAACAGTACAAGCAAGGATTAAAAGTGTACCACCTTTTACAAGATTACGAAAAAGGAAAGATAGGTGAAAAAGAATTTCAGCAAAGATATTATAGTTATACTCAAGCACTTTGCAAAATTAAAGGAAATGATGAATGTTGGAACTTAAATGAGTTGTACAGAGCATTAAATACATATCAGCAGGCATTGGATGATAGGAATTATTCAAGTGATAGTTTTGTTATTGTTGACGGAGAAACAATAGACTTGCAAAAAGAAGACTTGAAATCATCGAAAGAAACAATAGAAGCAATATTAAATATCGGAAAGGAGTAATTATGAATTATGCAGCGTTAAGAGACAGTCAAAGAGAAGAGATAGATAACTTCCCATTTTTTATAGCATTAACACCATCACAGCTACACAGAGAAATTGAAAAGAGAGGATGGAATGAAAATGATATTTGTTCTGTAGAGTTTGGCTGTTACACATTGAAAGAAAACAAAGCAAATTTCTTTGAACTTTTAAATAAACATAAGAAAGAAAGATTTGAATTTGCTAAAAATTTTGATGATTTAGTAGACATGATTGCGTATGAAATGGAAGAGACTAATTACGTAAATGCTTTAGACGAAGAGGGAACTACAGAAAACATCTTATGGAATATTGATGAAGATATTCAGAAGTTGGATAGATTTGATGAAGCTTGGATTAAAGCTGAGGAAATAGTAGAGGGTAAGGCTTAATGTCTTACCCTTTTTAGAAAGGAGTTATTATGGGATGTATAGTAGATAAAATAAAGTTATCTGAAACACAAGATAGAAGAAGAAAACTAACAGACAAACAGAAAGAAGAAATAAGGGACTTATATGGAACTGGAAACTTTAGTTTAAACCAGTTAGCAAAAAAGTTTGAGGTAAGTAAGAAAAGCATTTTGCTTATCGTAAATCCTGAAAGTAAAGCAAAGAATGACGCTTATATAAAAGCACATTGGAGAGACTTTAAAGGAACTACAGAAGAGCATACGAAAGCAATTAGAAAAACACGAGAATACAAAAAAGAATTGTTATCGAAAGGAGAATTAATATGAGAAAGATGTATATATTGTTAAGCAAAAAAGATGAAGAAACAGAAAACAAACTTACTATGGAACAGTTTGATTGGATTTGGGATACTGATGATAGGTTTTATAAACAAGAAAGAGCTGAAACGTGGGCAAAAAAATATACCAAACAATTCAATAAGAAGTTCAATACAAATTATGAATGGCAAGATTTGTTTGATATAGATGAAGAGTGGTTTGATTCACAAGGATATAGGGTTTAACGAAAGGAGATAATATGATAAACGCAAATGATATTAAAGAATTTAAAAACAAACTTTATGAAACAGAAGAAAGATACTTTAAATTGATCAAAGAGAAAGAACAAGGCGAAATGACATTTATGGACAAGAATACAATAAGCATTTGGGAAGATAGAATAGACGCAATAGAGCATATGATTAATGAACTTAATAAACTTGAATTTGAATTATTTGTATAGAAAGGAGATAGAAGATGAGGTACGAAGATTATATAAAAGCAAAAAAGAAGTAGAGCGAATTATTATAGCGTATAGAAAGGAGATAGAAGAATGAAGTATTACGTAGATGGAAAAAGAATATCAGAAAAGAAAGCGTTTAAAATTAACAAGATAAATAAGATTGCTTTTAATGAATTTGAAAAAACAAAAGATATTAGAGCATTAAGAAACTGTAAATTTGTAGTGATGATAAAGGAGAAATAATATGATATTAAGTATATGTTTTGCAAATGGAACAAGTGAAATTTTAAGTGGAGTTAAAAAGTTTGGATTAACAATGGGTAAGTTATATGTTTATTATGACGATGATATTGACGAAGGAGAATTAATGTATAGAGAATTTAAATATGATGATGTAGAAGAATATACAATAATATTAAAGTAAGGAGTGATAATATGATTAATACAACAAACATTATGATACCTAAAGAGTATCGCAAATATATACACGAAGTATATCGTGAAGATTTAGATGATAGCAAAGTCCCAGACGGTGCTACATATTGGCTTAACCTTAAAGAGTGTTGTAAATTACACGGAATACATCTTTTGCCATATGATTTTAAAGAGGATTTATTAAACGATTTAAAAAATATTAGAGTAATCGCAAGCGTGCAAGAATATATTTTTAGTTTTGGCGATTATGGTCATGGTGTTGATGAATATAAAAAAGACTTTTCACGTCTTAATGCAATTAATACTAAATCATTAACAAAATTTTTAAGCAACATAAATGAAAATGATATTGATTTAGAAAACAAAATGGAAAATTTATATGAATCGGGTATCTTGAATCCAAATTATAATTCTATTCCAAAAACTATTATGGCAAATATGGAAACTTATATTAAGGAAAATGCTATTGTATATGCTGGAGATATACAAGAATTAACGGAAGAATGTTATTACTATGGAGATTGCGAGTATGATGAATGGAGTGCTGGATTATATAATTGTGATGAATTATATTTAAAGGCTATAAGCAAAGAATGTCCTCAAATAATAAACGCCTACTAATAGGGAAATTATTCAATTATTTTACTTGACAAAATTCATGTATAGATATATATTGAAGATAGAAAGGAAGTGATGCTATGATTATCATTTTAATATTACTTATCATCTATTTAGCATATTTAGTACATAGTTTTAAAATGGAATCAGATAGAGTAAAACAGAAAAACGAATCTATACGCAATGGCAATGAAACGCATATAGATTTAAAAGGAAACTTATATTTAAACGAAAATGACCACAAAGTAAATCATGAGTATCTGACGAATGGTGATTATGTTTTGAAAGACAGAACAAATAATAACGTAATAAAAAATTATTCTTCAGAAGAAAGAATGAATAATTTTAAGAATATTGAAGAGCAAATATATAATCATAAAAAAACAGGCAGCGAAGATAGCTTAGTTTATTCTGGTGTTGATGACATCTCTGCATTATTTAATCATATAGATAACGGAAACCCTTTGCATCCAAACAACAAGCTGTCTGCTAGTAAAAAAATATATGTGGTTTTTGGATGGAATAATAATTATTGTTATAAGGAAAATATACTTATACAATTAGAAAATGGGTATTATAATAAACATAAATCTAAAAAGTCAAAATATCAAAGCGGAATAAATTTAAATTTATTTTATTATCGAAGAGTAATTACAGGAGAAATTAAACCTATTCATGATAAATCTAATAGTATTTATTCTAATTTTGTCAACAAAGTAACTGATATATACTGTAAGAAATTCGAAGAATACATAAAGCCAAAGTACGTTTCTTTAGATGAATATTCTAAATATTCAATGAAGGAGTTAAACGATTATTATTTATCCACATTATATTTGACAAATGATTTTCTTAAAACGCAAACCTACAATGATTTTAAATATAAAGTAATTGAAATCTATCAAAAAATAATAATACCTTTAATGAATACTAATAGATTTTTAAAAAACAAAAAACAGAAATTAAATCCTGACGATTATTTTTATGACATAGATTTAAAGCAAAGAGAAAATGCTAGAACTAAAATGAAGGTTTTAATGAAAGAAATGGATAAAGAACTTGATTCGCTAAATAATTAAAAGTATAAGGAGGTAATATTATGAATGGAAGAATGATGAACAATAGTAAGATAGCAAATCTTCTCGAAGAAAAACTTAAAAATTATCCAAATTTTTTATCGGGATATTATTATAGCTTAAGAGCATCTAATAAAGAATTAACATCTTGCAGAGAATATATTACAAAGGCAATTCATTTTTTAGAAAGCATAAATTCAAACATTAACGACATAGATATAAAAAACATTCAAAGAGATAATGTTATAAAATATATGATTAATTCTCAATATAAACTCGATAATAGTGGAAATATCAAAGAAACTTCTGACAGTTATCAACTTATGATATGGTATTCGTTAAAAAGCTTTTTTAATTATCTTAAGAAAAATAATTATATAAAAGAAAATTATATACTTGAAATTGATAAGCCTAAAAACAACGATCTAGAAAGAATTAACAAAGATAGAATTTTATTAACAGAAGATGATTTCAATAAAATTCTTGCTTCAGTAAGAAAAGGAGTAGGAGATTATCATTATTCTATAAGCAAACAAATACGAGAGCGTGATTTAGCTATTATGGTTCTGTTTATGATGACTGGAATGAGAAGAACAGCATTAACAGAAATAAATATAAGTGATATAAATTTTGAAACAAATATGTTGAATGTAATTGATAAAGGAAATAAACTTCAAGAATATTATTTAAACGATAGTGTTATTAATATTTTAAAAGAATGGATTGAAAGAAGAACTAAAATCAATAACATTATAGATCATGAAGCGTTGTTTATTTCAAATAACGGAAAAAGAATGACTAGCAGGTCGGTATATAATGTAGTTGAAAAATATTGTGAAGATGCTTTAGGGTATAAAGTAAGTCCTCATAAATTGCGTGCAGGTTTTTGTTCTATAATGTACAAAGAAACTGGAGATATTGAAAAGGTAAGACGTATGGTAGGACACGCAAACATTTCTACAACTCAAAGATATATTGTAACTGATAATAAAGAAAGAATGGAATCTTCAGCGATTATGGGGTCAAAGTTAAAGTTGTAAAAAAGCCCTTGTGATGGTATAATTCACAATGGAAGGGGTGATAAAATGGAAAGATATGATGAATATCTAGAACAAAACGCAACAACTAATATGCCTATGTTAAAAAGATGCTTTGAAAAGATGAACAAAGAATTGCATAAAGGAGCTAGTGAACTTAGCAAGGATGAAGTGTTAGCGTATTTCAAAGACATAGTTCAAAGTCCTTCTATAGAATTTTTACAAGTAACTAGAAATCAATTACGCAGATATGTTGATTGGTTATCTCAGTATGAAGATGTTGAAAATGTATATGAAAACATAGAGCTCGAAGAATTAAAAGAATGCTTATATAAACTTGATGACAGAATTATTACTAGAAATGAATTGCTAAGACAAATGGAATCATTACTTAATGAGTCTGATAAATTTTTCTGTTTAGCATTGTTCGAAGGTATAAGAGGACACGCTTATAGAGATATGCATTACATAAGTAAAAAGGACATTGATATAAAAAATAATACCATCACATTAAAATCTGGAGAAACAAGAAAAGTAAGTGAAGAACTAATTGAAATAGGAATTAAAGCAATTAACTCTCATGAATATAATTGTTATTCTAAGACTTTAGTAAGACCTTATAAAGACCCTACAAGCGAATATGTATTTAAGGCATTGAATAACAGTATTGCAAATGACGGAGAAGAAGTTCCAGAAACAACATTGCTTTCAAAGTATAAGCAAATTTCAATGAGAATAAGAAATGAATTAGGAAACGAAGACGCATTTAAACCTAAAGCTTTAAGAGATAGTGGAATGGTACACATGATAAACAAACTATATAAAAGCGATAAAAGAAAATACAAAGATGCTACCATAAAAAATACTATCTTAACTCACAAAACAGAAATAGAAAGCATTTATGGAATAGTCCATTCAGCAGAAAGTTTTGTTTTAAAATACGAGGAGTTTTTTGAGGTATAAATTATACGCCTTGAATTTATCAAGGCGTATTTTTAATAAAGGAAGGTGATATAGAAATGAATAGTTTTTTAAAAAGTGTATTGGGGCATAATGAAATTACTGTTGTATTAGGTGTAAACGATAAGGTTTTATCCAGTATAGATTTATCAGAATTTGATATAACAGAAACAGACAATGAATATATAATAGAAGATCAGAATACTTTATTATATATACCTACTGTTGCATGTATATTCGAAGCAGAAACTGGATATAAAGTTGTAGATAAAATTGAAAATATACGCTATACTTGGGATATTATTTTTAATGCTTAATATACAAAATTTTCGTTGACACATAAGTTTTATTATAGTAAAATTATGATATACAAAAGGAGAACATATGATATTAAAAGTTAACGATATGATAAAGAAATATGATACAATTTGCAAACTTATAGATAACGAAAATATAACAGATGTATCATTAAAGTATAAATTATTAACACTTTTACATTACTTAGAGTCACACAAAAATAACGTTGATAAATTAAGAGATGAATTGGTGAAAAAGTACGGAACAGTAGACGAACACGGAAATTACACATTAAAAGAAACTGATGAAAGTTTCAAGGATTATTTATCTGATATTAATAAATTGCTAGAACAGGAAATTCAAATTATGGATATTCCAAAAATAAAATTTATTGAAGTGGTAAATATAATTCCTAATGAAGATTTACTAGCATTGTATGAATTTATTACAGATGGGGATTAATTATAATCCCTTTTTATTTTTGCATAATACTAGACAAAATTCAGAATAATAGAAAGGAGATAATTAGTTGGATAGAGTTACTCAAGATTTAGCTATGTATGAATGGGAGCAATCAAGAAGAGCAAAAGGAAAACCAATATGTTGTGAATGTTGTGAGCCAATATTTGATGACTATCTTTATGATGTAGAAAATCAATTGTATTGTTACGACTGCGTTAAAGATAATGAAATAACAAAAACAGAATGTTGGAACTGTGGAGAAAATGATGAAGATTGCAAACATTATATTTTAGCAGACCACATTATTTGCGAAGAATGTTTAGAAGATTTTAAACAGTGGGCAACGTATTATGAAAATTAAATTAAAAGGAGATTAAACAATGAAAGAAATTACTTATGAACAGATTTTAAAAGCAAATGAAACAATTAAAACTACAGACATTAAAGGAAAAGATTACGCTGAAGTAAACCAGAGAATCAAGGCATTTAGAATGGTTTATCCTAATGGATTTATTCTTAATGAAATGACAAGCAATGATAACGGAGTATGTATATTTAAATCGTCAGTAGGATATTATGATGACGGCGAACAGATTGTATTAGGCACAGGAACTGCTTATGAAAAAGAAAATTCAACATTCATAAATAAAACATCTTATATCGAAAACTGTGAAACATCAGCAGTCGGTCGTGCATTAGGAATGGCTGGATTCGGAATTGATACTTCTATAGCTTCAGCAGAAGAAGTTGTAAACGCTATCACTAATCAAAATGCAGAAAATAAAGTTTCAAAAACTATTGACTCAGATAAGAAAGCAACTCCAAAGCAGATCGAAATTCTTCTCGGAGTATACAAAGATGACAATCTAACAAAGTTACTAAAGGCAAATAATATTAAAAAGATTGAGGATTTGCCTATGACTAAAGCATCAGAGTTGATTAGTAAATTAAAGAAATAATAAGGAGAAGATTATGAAACAATTAAAAGTATTAATTGCTTGTGAAGAAAGTCAAAGAGTATGTGCCGAGTTTAGAAAACTCGGTCACATTGCTTACTCATGTGATTTGATAGATTGTAGCGGTGGTCATCCAGAGTGGCACTTTAAAGAAGATGCATTAGAGATTATTTTAAATCATGGTGGCAAATTACAAACTGGAGAATATGCCTACATAGAGGGAAATTGGGACTTGATGATTTCGCACCCTCCATGCACGATGCTTTCGGTAAGTGGAGCTAGATGGTTCTATCATCCCGATGATAAAGACCTTCCTTATGAACAGAGAAGACCACATCCAAAATATCCTAATAGAAAGCAAGAACAAGACGAAGCCGCAAACTTCTTTATGGCTTTATACAATGCTCCTATAGAACATATAGCAGTAGAAAATCCTATTGGTGTTATGAGTACAAGATTTAGAAAGCCAGATCAAATTGTTCAACCATATTTCTTTGGAGATAAAGCTTCTAAAGCCACTTGTTTATGGTTGAAAAATTTGCCTTTATTACAGAAAACTAATGTAGTTGATAAGGGTGAGGAATACACATTTAGTAGTGGGAAGAAAATGCAGAAATGGATATCAGATGCTTTTACCAATGCAAAGACTCCTGAGGAAAGAAGAATGTTAAGAAGTAAGACATTTCCTGGTTTTGCTAAAGCAATGGCTGAGCAGTGGAGTAAATACTTACTAAAAGAAATGGGGGATGAATAATGCTAAAGTTTGCAATAGCAATAGACAGAGTACAGAAAATTAAAGTTGCTGAGGAAGATAATTTCTTCTTCAGCAAAATAATATTAGTAAAACAGAAAATGTTTTCTAATAAACTTACACCATTTGATTTAGATAGTGGTAAGAAAATTATTGAACTTCAATTATTCGAAGAAGCAGATAAAGAATATCACACAGTAAACATAGATAGTTTTAAAAAAATCAAAGGTGGTTTCACCGTAGAATATTTAGATTGAAAGGACAAATTTAATGAAAGAATTAATTACGAAAGAAGGAACTTTAAATCAGATTACATCTATTAGGATTGCAGATTTCGAAACAAAGATAAAAGAATTAAAGAAACAAGAAGATGAACTTAAAGCTGCAATTCTTGAAGAAATGAAATCAAAAGGACTAGTAAAAATAGAAACTGACGAGTTAGCAATTAGTTATGTTGATTCATTTGATAAAGAGAAATTTGATAACAAAAAATTAAAAGAAGATTATCCTAATTTATATGATCAGTATGTATCAATGTCGACAGTAAAACCAAGTATCAGAATAAAGGTAAAATAAACAATTACTGTGGTGACGGAACTGGTAAAC
>OCVV011349494.1_pt1 | contig 25294 bp, 19 predicted proteins | sample 1539721 | NCBI WGS metagenome assembly OCVV01 (sample SAMN02144230, study PRJEB22623) | gut metagenome | biome: sheep rumen | host: Ovis aries | place: New Zealand
GCAATGTCCGGGTGAACCAACTGCAGGAAATGCTCGGAAGTCGCATTTTTGCTGCCGTGATGGGCAACTTTCAAAACGTCAATGTTCGGAAGCTCCTCTGAATCCTGCAGAAGGTTCGTCTCCGTCAGGTGCTTCAGGAGTTCCTCCTCTCCCTGACCTTCCAGGTCACCTGTGAGCAGAGCCGAAAAACCTTCTGCCTTTCCTGACAAATCCGGTTTGACAGCAGAATCTTCCTCTGGCGAAAGAGATGAATCTCTATATCTGAGCAGCAGGGTCGTCGAGTATTCGTTGGCATCCTCATAAGAGGCACCCCGGGCGGGGTGGAGGCAGTCCAGGGTGAGGTCTCCACTGCGTAGCCGCAGTCCCCGGCTGATGTAGTGGACCGGGATGCCGGCCTGCCCGCACAGTTTCTCGATACTTCTGTAGTTTTCTCCCTTTGCGTCCTCTGTGAGATCGGGAAGATAGACCGCGGAGAGCGAAATAAGTGGTTTTTCCTCCGCAGCTGCTTCCAGGAATTGCAGGAGGCCGCTGCAGTGGTCGCTGTCGTCATGGGTCAGGATGATGCCGTCCAGGCGGCCCACACCCTTACTGTGGAGAAAAGGAATGAGGGTGTATTTGGCAAGATCCTCTTTTGTGGAGCTGCCTCCGTCAATCAGAAAATGCCTTCCCCTGCAGCTGATAAATATCCCATCCCCTTGACCGACATAGAGCATATCCATCTCGAAAGCAGGAGAAAAGCGGAAGGCCAGCACAAAGAGGGAGGCTGCTATCCAGAGAGCGGTGCAGATGCAGGCAAAGTCCTTTCTCGAGCGGTTGTCATAAAGGTGAAAGCTCTGACAAGTTTTCGCAGCTGCCCCGCGCAATAATAAATCAACCCTGTCTTCTTTCCGTCGACTGCTCTTCAAGGAATCTGCAAAGGCCTCACTCCATACCTTCGCACCCGGATTTTCTGTAATATGTGCAGCATATGCGGTATTCTCAGTTCGTACATTTCTAAGCTGCATAAGAGAAGCTTCCCGCTTCTGCGAAATTGCATCCGCTTCTATGCGTCTTCGCATATGCGGCATCTGGAGACGGACGGAGATGGCTGCAAGGATGAGCAGCATACTATAGAAAGCCAGAATCCGAATCGGTGAAGGCCTGCCCAATACAATCTCGTGTCCGGGGATCTTCCCGGAAGACTCAGCGAGAAAACGATAAAAATCCAGGATTAGTTCCGCAGGAAGACCTATAATACGCGGAAGCCCTCTCAGGGCGGAAGGCAGGGCCCCGCCGGCAGACATGGCTCCGTTGGCAGACAGTGCCTCAGTAGCAGGCAGGATTCTGCCGCCAGGTAGAACCTCGCCGGCAGATAGCGCCCCGCTGGCAGGCAGGGAATCCGTCAGTCCACCGAAAAGGCAGCCGATTATTCCTGCCAGCAGGACAGCTCCGCCGGCGCTGACCATGACAACTGTCATGAGAGGGATGACGATCAGGTTCAAGAGCAGAGAAGTAATGGGAAAAGTGCCGTATGCCCACAGATAGACAGGCAGGGCAGCAAGCGGAATGGCCAGGGCTTTCAGAATGCGGCCGGGGAGGGCGGGCAGCAGAATGCCAATGGCCAGCACAGCGCAAAAGGAGAACTGGAAGCCTGTGTGAAGAAGGTAGAGAGGCTGGTCCAGCAGCAGGAGAAATGCGGCGATGGAAGCCGCCGTCAGAATATCATAGGTCCTGCCGATGACTTTGGAAATGATATATAGGGTCAACATGATGAGGGCGCGAAAAACTGATGTGCCCATACCGATCATCTTTCCATACAGAAAGACAATAAGGATCGATGCGGCCGCACGGACCGGCATGGGGATCCATCGGCATTTTCCGGTCAGCGAAAAAAATCCCATGCCGAGAAGAGACAGGTGAAGGCCGCTTATGCTTAATATATGCACAATTCCGGCGCCCTGATACAGCTCTCTCGTCTCCTCCTCCAGCAGACCTTTTTCCCCCAGAAGCATGGCTTTTAAGACCGCCGAATTCTGTGTTGAAAAAAGGCAGTCAATGCAGTCCGACATGTGATTTTTGAAATGAAACAGCAGCGCCCCCAGCTTGTCTGTCGGAGCGGAGGCGGCCAGGATATCCACATCACGCAGTGAAAATGACACCCGCAGAATGTGATAATACATGCGGAGGTCAAACTCGCCCTCATTCATGGCTCTGCGGAATGGATACAGAGTTCCGCACAGACGGACACGGGCACTCATGTCCACTTGGGGTGCATGATCCAGGACACAGAGCACCCGGTCCCGCTTTCCGGGATCTATTACGCTGCCTGCAGCAGAATCCGTTTTGCTATCTGCTGTAGTATCATCTGTCCGAACATCCGACAGCATCATGCGCCAGACGAGAGTGTCTCCTTCCATCTTCTGTTCCAGTCCGCAGACTGTTCCGGTAAGCGTCACTCTTTTTCCCCGATACGGTTCATAGTCCGTAAGACTGTATGGAAAAAGAAAGATACAGATTCCAATGGCAGCAGCCAGGACGGCAAGTACTGTAAAAAGCGGTCTTCGTCCGAAAAACCAGAAACCTGGGTGAGAATAACCTCTGTAAAACGAATCTCTGTGAAAGGATCCTCCGTAATTCGAATCTCCGTGAAAGGATCCTCCGTAATTCGAATCTCCGTGAAAGGATCCTCCGTAATTCGAATCTCCGTGAAAGAATCCTCCGTGAAAGGATCCTCCGTACAACAAACCTCCATGATAATGACTTTTATCAAACAATATTTCTTTGCCGGAAGAAAAAAATTGCAGCCCCCGTTCTGAACGGGTGGCTGCGCTTTTTTCAGTGTGTTTTTTTAATTGCATAGCACAGGCACCTCCGTCGTATAGAACGACAAATTATCGGCTGCTTTGTCCTGTGCAATAATATTATACTACTATTTTTTTCCCTTTTCACAGTGCTTTAGCAATCACCATCAATTTCATCAATTTCCGGATACCCTTCACCCGCCGCTCTGGACGATCTTGGTGTTCTTCTTCAGAAGGTTCTCTGAATCGAGGGTGAATTTTTCCATGAAAACGGGGTTGTCCTCACCTTCGATGATGATCTGGACCTGGCTGATGGCGGGTAGCTCGGTCAGGGAATTGACAATGGAGTAGACCGCGACCTCCGGATCCACCGGATTGGGATTGGTGAGGAAGGTGCTGTCAAGGGTCACCGTGCAGATATTGTCGCGGGTCAGGACATTGACGAGCCTGGTGTCCTTGTTGACGGTGGGATAATTGAAGTCACCGTTGGGACCGGCGATGATCTGCTCCACAACCACTCTCTCCATGGGGATGTTTCCGTTGAAAACAACGGTCCTGTAGGTCTCCACCAGCTGTTTGCCGTCTGCAGTGGCAAAATAGAGGTGAATCTCCGCCCGCTCGAAGTTGAGCATTTCGCTGCCGGCGTTATAGATGAACTGGTCCGCTGTCATGTTTTCCGATTTGCTGCCGTTCTCATCTACGATCAGGGCGCCGTTGATGCGGATGGTAACGCGGCGGATCTCCTCCAGCTCGCACATGGTGTTGACAATGGCCGCCCGGGTCAGCTTTTCCGTAATATTGTCCATCTTCCGGTAATCTACCGTAAAATCGATGGAGACCGTATTTTTTTCGATGGAAAAATCTCTGCGCTCAAAGCCGCTGATGGGCGCCGTCACACCTTCGTCAGCAGGAGCGGAAGCCAGTGCATCCAGCAGTTCCTCTGCCTTTGCATAAATCGACTCGGCCTGCAGAACTCTCTGCCTGGAGACAAGTCCGGTCTTGTCCGTATTCAGATAAAAGACCCGGACAGAATCTTCGTCAGGGGCAGAAGCGGCACAGCCGCACAGGCTGCCGCAGAGCAGGCACAGAATCAGTATACAGATCAAAGACAGGCTGAACTGCGGTTGGAGGGCCTTCGGCTGACGGATCTGCGGTTGGCGGGCTTTCTGCTGACGAAGCAGCAACATGCGCCACAAGGGCTGCCGATCTGCCCTGACGGCCCGGCTGTCACAGCCGGCTTTGATGGGGGAAGTACAGTCTTTCTTCATAAGTGTTCCCTCCCCTCTTCTGCGAATCCGGCTTCATCTGTTGCACGCGAAGGACCGGTTACATCTGCTGTGCGCGAAGGACCGGTTTCACCTGTTGCACGCGAAGGACTGATTTCATCTGCCGGGCGCGAAGGCCCTGATCCGATTTCCTTGTCCGGCACGGGTTTGTATTTGCGCCGGGAGACATGGATGGTCTTTTCCATGTATTCCTTTTCCACAGCGTTCTTTTTGCGGCCGCGCAGAAGGCGCGTGATCTGCCTGCGCTGTTTCCCGACTCTGAGTTCCATGGGCTCTGCGGAATACCGCAGCGGGATCCTGACGATAAAGGTAGTGCCCTCACCCTCTTTGCTCTCGACGGAGATCGTGCCGTGATGGCGCAGGATGGCGCTCTTTGTGATCGACAGGCCCAGGCCGGTTCCGCCGATCTCGCGTGAGCGTGACTTGTCCACGCGGAAGAAGCGCTCGTAGATTCTGTTCAGGTCTTCCTCCGGAATACCGATGCCGTTGTCCGCGACCGTGAAGGAAAAATACTCATCATCGGCATCCACTGTGACAATGACCTCTCCGTGCTCGTGGTTGTATTTGATGGCATTTTCGACCAGGTTTGTGAGGACCAGATTGATTCGGGTGATATCCACCTCCGCGATGACTTCCCGGCGGTTTACGAGCGTCAGGGCTATGTCGCTGGCCTCCGCGATGGGCCGCATGCGCTTCATGACCGCCTTGGCCAGCGCATTGATATCGGTCTCCGTTACCTCCAGGTCCGTATTGGTTCGGTCTTCCTTGACCATGTCCAGAAGGTCGGAAATGATCTTGTTTTCACGGTCGATCTCGTGGTCTATATCTTCCAGAAACTCTCTGTAAACAGCGGGGTCGACATTCTCCTCGGACAAAAGCGAAGCCGCAAGGACTTTCATGGAGGTCATGGGCGTCTTGAGCTCATGGGATACGTTGGCGACGAATTCCTGACGCGACTGATCCAGGGCGTTCATACGGCCCAGGACATTGTTGAAGGCGTCCGCGATATGTCTGGTCTCCGTGTATATGGGCGCTGAGATCGGCTCGTTTGAGTAGCCCTCCTTGACCTCGCTGATATCCCTGGACAGGACTTCGAAGGGGCGGACCAGCAAACCGGAAATAATGATGGAGGCAAAAAAGACCACAATCATCATGATAATCTGCAGCATAAGGGCTTTGCGCCGCAGGATCTCCTTAGTCTTTTGTATATATTCTGTCGATGTACTTGCCAGGAGTACGCCGCGGACAGAATTGGCCTGACTGCTGTCACTGTTCTGGCCGTTCCTGCCGAAGCTGTATTCTCTGTACTCGGTCATGTCTCCGGAATCCGAAATATTCCTGTTAACATAATAATCCAGGCCCTCCATGGACCTGGTCTCAATGATCGGAACAACGATCTCTATAAATCCGTATTCTCTGTCGTAGTTTTCCGACCCGTCCCTGTTTCCTGTCTTCAGACAGGTAATGACGTCCTGGGAGACGATCGTCTTGTTTTCCGAGAGGCTGTAGGTATCTTTGACAACTGTCAGGGTTGGGTCGATGATCATCAGACGTCCGTCGTACAGAGTACCGAATTCAGAGAGCTCCGCATCGACCTGGCCGGACTGGTGATTGACCAGATAATTGGTATTGATCAGGTGGTTGGCAAAGGAGCGGAGCTGGGCCTTGACCTGCTCCACACGCACTTCGACCGCCCTCTCCTCGTAGTTCCGCAGAATTCCGTTCTGGAGAAGGATGCACGGCACCGCGCCGACCAGAAATATGATGATGAAAAAAATGACCCGCAGGCTTCGAAAGAACACCAGCCTGTCCAGGACTTTTCTGATTCGTTCCCGCATAGTTCTTCCTGTTTCTTACTCCGGAACAAATATTCCTGCTCCGAAACACGGTCCTATCACAGTCCTATCGCTCCGGAGCAAAAGTTTTTCCGTTACGGACAATTTTCGGGATCCGGAACCTGGTTTTCCTGCTCCGGAACACGGTCTTATCTCTCGTGGCTCCGGAAATAGTATCCGACTCCCCACTTGGTCTGCACGTACCTGGGCTCGGACGCATTGTGCTCTATTTTTTCGCGCAGGCGGCGGATATGAACGTCCACTGTGCGCACGTCGCCGGGATATTCCTTGCCCCAGACCATCTGAAGAAGGGTCGTGCGGCTGTAGACCTTGCCGGCATGCGTCGCCAGAAGCTCGAGCAGTTCAAACTCCTTGCTGGTGAGATTGATTTCCTTATCCTCAAGAGAGACGCGGCGGTTGTCCAGGTCCATGCGCAGATCGCCCACCTCTATGATATTTTCATTCACAGGTTCCGGCTTCCGTGCGCGTGAAGTACGGCGGATGATCGCTTTGATCCTTCCCTTGACTTCCAGGGGATTGAAGGGCTTGGTGACATAATCGTCGGCGCCGTAATCAAGTCCCAGTATTTTGTCCATGTCATCGCCGCGCGCTGTGAGCATGATGATCGGGACATCTGAAAATTCGCGCACCTGCTGCAGAACTTCGAAGCCTGACAGCTTGGGGAGCATGACATCCAGAAGCACGATATCAAACTGCTTGTCCCGGATCATGTTGACAGCTTCTTCGCCGTCATAGGCACATTCCACTTCATGTCCGTCCTGAAGGAGGCTGAAACGCAGCCCTTTAACAATCATCTTCTCGTCATCAACGACCAGAACTTTTGCCATAAATACGTTTCTCCTTAATCCTTTAAATCATGTACCATGCTGCCATGCAGCATACAGTGATGTATTAAACAGTGATGTATTCTTTCATCTTCTGAAAACTGGCGTCCTTGATGCCTGGGACTTTCATGAGATCTTCGATAGCCTCAAAGCGCCCCTCCTGTTCCCGATAGTCAATGATGCGCTGCGCCTTGGCCTCTCCGACACCAGGAATCTTCATCAGTTCCTCTTTGGAAGCCGTGTTCAGATTGATCTTCTCTGCCGGATTTGATGCACCGGCACCGTCTTCGGAAGTTCCTGCGCCCTGCAGGCCGGATGCGCCGGATACACCGGGCACCGCACCCGGAACTGCCGCCCCCGCACCGGACCTTCCCTGGTCAAGGCGGAGTGTCTCTGCCTCTTCTTTTGACGGGACACGGATCTGCCAGGCATCTTCGATTTTCATTGCAAGGTTCAGATATGATCTGTCTGCGTCCTCACTGAATCCGCCTGCCGCATCGATGGCATCCCGGATCCGGCTTCCCGCAGGAAGTGAATAGACCCCTTCTTTTCTGACTGCGCCGCAGACGTGGACAGTGAGGAGACTCTCCTGTACCTCATTGTCTATCGATCCCTCTTTCGCTTCTCTCTCCTCGTCAGCAGATGATCCCTGCTGATCTGCTAAACGGCTGCCTGCCAGCCTGCCTTCTATAACCTGACTGCCTGCTGATCTGCCCTCTGTTAAGCCTGCGCGGGCAGTTTCTTTTTCTTCAAAAGCCCCTTCCGCAGACTGCCCGGAATCAATTTCCTCCAATACAGGTTCCCCTGCCCCGGCAGAACAGGCGCACAGGCAAAGTGACAGAAGAAAGGGAAAGAAAAATAAGGGGATACGTTTTAAGACCGGTCCATTTTCCGGCCCAGGCTCCGGCGGCCGCCTGCTGCGCGACAGGAAAATGAGAGAAAAGTTATCACCAAAAAATCGCAGCCTTCCTGCATTTTTGACAGCTGCGTAAAATAGAGAGATAATGATACTTGCAATCACACAAACACCTCCGCTTAAAAACGGCGGCTTTACCCTGTGCAGTAATCCTATTGTAACAGGTCGCCTCTCATTTTGCACGCTGTTTTCACTTTCCAGATCCCTCACGATTGGCCGGTCACGCCGGACTGCCCCCGGGCGGCGGCAGCTCAGAAAGGAATCTCTGTCATGTGCACCCGTTTTTACGTTCTGCCCGGCACGCCGGATCTCGAATATATCATGGAAGCCGCGCGCAGGTCCCCCCTGCTGCGCAGATTTGTGCGCCTCCGGCAAATGGAGCCGGCACTAAGAGGAGGCCTTACCGGCGGTAATGCAGGCTTTTATACAGGTGCTGATTCAGGCAGCTATGCAGACAGCAATTCAGTCGTCCATACAAATGGTAATGCAGGCAGTAATTCCGTCGGTGACCCCATGGAAATCCTGAAAACAGCCGGTGAGATCCGGCCCACGGACATAGTTCCTGTGCTGGCACCTGACAGGAGCGGCAATGCTGCTGTCTATCCCATGAAGTGGGGATTTTGGCTGCCTCCCCGGGGGAAGAGCACCAGGCGGGAGCCCGGGGAAACCGGCCGGCAGGAGGCCGCCGGCGGGGCAGATTCCGCCAAAGGGATGCTCCTGGTCAACGCCCGCTCAGAGACAGCCGCGGAAAAGGCTTCCTTCCGGGATGCCTGGGCATCGCGGCGCTGCATCATCCCCGCCTCCTGGTATTATGAGTGGGAACACTATACGGATGAAAAAGGGCGCAAAAGGACCGGGCAGAAATATGCGATTGGCGCAAAATCCTTGATCGAAGCAAACTCCTTGACCAAAGCAAACTCCGCAATCGGCGTAAAATCCGGGGCTGGCGCAAAAACCGGCTTCCTGTCCGAAACAGCCTCCGCAGCAGCTTACCAGGCAGCCCTGCAGAGTGCGGAAAGTCCCCTGGCAGGACAGGTCCTGCAGGCCGCTTCCGTCACCTGGCTGTGCGGTCTCTACCGGATTGAAAACAATGTCCCCGTATTCGTGGTCCTGACAAGGGAACCGGGGCGGGAGCTTGCCCGCATCCATGACCGGATGCCACTGATCCTCCCTCCGGAGGCCGCGCTGGAGTGGATCCTGCCGCAGACAAGGCCGGAGGACCTGCTGCAATATGCACTGACAGACATGGAAATACGGGCAGCGGACTGATCTCCAGCCGCTGCCCGTATTTTTTATTCTTCGGAGCGCAGGACCCGCGGGCGGGTCCTGCATTTACCGCTATGTGATTTTTATTCCCCGGAGTGCAAAGCCCGCGGGCGGGTCTCGCATTCACCGCAATGTGATTTTTATTCCCGGAGCGCAGGATCCGCGGGCGGGTCCTGCATTCACCGTACTGTTTTCAGCTTCTTGCCTGCTCCTTTTCCTGCGCTTCCCCCTTCTTTTTTCCGCGCTTTCTCCTCTTTTTTCTGCCGGTCTTTTTCTTTTCCAGAAGATCCAGTCCCACGCTGTGTGTCTCTCCCTCGACCGCAGCGGCCAGCCATTTGGCCATGCTGGGAATGCCGCGGCGATGCAGGTAGAATTCGGGCTGGCGCACCATGGTGTGGATGGTTCCGCCGCGGTAGAGGACCGGACGCCGCCAGTCATAGAGATAGATTCCGAATGAGGGGGTCACCTTGTGCAGGGCGCGGATCATGTCCCTGAGCTGCCGTGTGAAAAGGCGCTGCATCCGCTCATCGGTGTCATATTTTTTGTTGTGGACGTCATTGTAAAAAGCGCTCAGCAGGTAGTCCCGCACTGAGCAGGCATAGAGATAGCGGTACTGGTCCCCTCTCCTGCGGTAGAGGGCCCGGTACCAGTCCAGCGTCAGATTCTGTCCCCTGATATTTTCGGCGATGTCCTCCCGGACATTCCAGACCTCGCGGGCTGTTTTTTTCCATTCTTTGTTGAGGAGAAGGGCGCTGTCCGAGAACAGGGTGACGTCGTGGCAGGAGGGATAGAACTCCTGGTGGATCTGTTCCGCCAGGGCGGGCACGGCAAAGGCGCCGGCGCTCTCTCCGGCGATCAGCAGCTTGTCTGCGTCTGTAAAAAGAGTCTTCGTGATGCGCATGGACATCAGAAAGTTCTCATAGCCGTGAAAATACAGGCACTGGTCCTGTCCCTCTTCATCCTTGTAGCGGTAAATATTCCTTCCCAGATGCATGTCTCCGGTGGCATAGGTGATCACCACAAAATTCCAGTCACGGAAAGGATTGCGTCTGGCGCTGTTGTCGGTGATCCCGACACCGATATTAAAAAACTGGGTAAAGGGACGGAGATTGCTCCAGTAATAGTTAGGATGCCATGCCAGGACCCGGCCGCCTGTCACGGGACGGGCAGCTGTATAGGGGTTCCACGCAATGCCGCCGCCGGACAAAAACACGCACAGATGGTCTGTCGTGCCCTTTCTCACATAAATATGATATTCCGAGCCGTCCGCGGTCTTTCCGCCCTCTACGGGAACGCGGTACCACTGGTGGATTTCCATCTCCGGCACCTGCTGCGAAGCGCCCTGTCCGGGACGGACCTGGAGTTCCGGCGCCTCAAAGCGGGCATTCTCCATGACATTGCCGATCACGTTCTCCGCGCGGTCTCCGATTATCTCCTGCAGGTTTTCAAGCGCATGCCCGGCAAGGTGTTTTCCGCCTTCGGCTGCGCCCTCCGCTTTTTCTTCGATCGCTTCCTGTCCGGCCCCGATCGCGCGGCCGTGCTGTTTTTTCTCTTCCTTCATGTATCAGTATCCCCAAACAGGTTGTTTCTATATTCGTCGTTTTCCGCACATTCGGAGACGGCCCTTCGGCTTACATCCCGGCTCCCTTTGTCTCAGGGCGGGGACGTCCGCAGCTCATCTGCCTCTCCCCGATCAACTGCGGCAGCTGTCTCAGTATCACATGTGCAGATATTTTGCGGCGGCGTCCCTGAGCATATCTCCCCGGAAAATCACAAGGCTGCTGACCAGGATCAGCATCAGAGCGATGCAGAGAACAGCCGGCGCGATATTCTTATTCAATCCCATAGCAATCGGGATGATCTGCAGAAGGCTCATCAATACATCAAAAGCCGGATACAGGATGAATTCCTGCAGCTCCATCTGCTGGAATTTGGCCGCCGCAAAGGTGACCGCGATGAGCATCAAAAACATGGACGGGGCCGCCCAGGTGACTGCCCATGATCCGCTCCTGGTCAGGTGGGCGATGAGCAGGAGCAGCGCCATGATAATATAGCCCTGGGTCGTCAGCATACGGATCAGGTTGTTGCGGTAATAGACTGCGACCTGAAAATCCACCCCGGACAGAAGGATGACCAGCATGAACACGTAGATCCAGCCGGCGGTGAATCCATTGATGATCTCAAAGGCCCCCAGCAGGATTTCCAGGCTGACGCAGACAAAGGTCACCACCTGGATCATCCGACGGAAACTCACCCTGGGACTGGGGAGCTTCACGAAGGGATCATCCGGCTCGCCGCCCATATCAATCAGCTCTCTCTGGCAGAGGGGGCAGCGGGCTTTCCTGCCCCGGATCTGTACCCTGCAATTCGGACAATACTGCATTTTTTTCCTCCCGAACTTTCGGTGCTGCAGAAATATTGTTTTCTTTATTTTCACGCTTCTGTGCTGCAGAATCGGTATCTTCAGAGTCCCAGGTATCATTGGTGGCAATTTCCACATCAATTCCCAGAGCGACCATCTTCCGGAAGAAACGCATCATGACAAGATTTGTCACATAGGAGCTTCCCACACCGAAGCACATCTTTCCACCGAATGAGCAGACACTGATCTGTACATCCGGCGCCGCCATAAAGCAGCTGAAGCGGTCTATGTAGGAGGCGAAGGGCTCGGGCATAGTGATCTTTCCCACATTGGAGATCGTTCCGGTGATGCCTTTCTGCACACCGCTGTTGACCGCCGCGATGACCAGGTTTTTGATAAAGAGGGGAACCGGCCGGATGGCAATATTGTGCTCAAGGCGGGCATAATCGTGCATGGAAAGCGCGACCTGTTCCTGTGTCAGCTGCCTCTTGAAGGAAGCCTGAACCACCTCAAGGATGCTGCCAAGGGTTCCGTCGTATTGGTCCGGATAAAAAGCGACATTGATCACGCCGAAAAAGTTTCTGGCAGTTTCCGATTTAAAATAATTGCGCAGATTCACGGGGACACTCAGTACGATGGGAAGCTTTTTGTCCCTCTCGCGCATTTCCTCCAGAATGGACTCCATAAAGAGAGCCGTAGTAAAGGCGGATGCTGTAGTCTGATGTTCCTTTACGACTTTTAGGAATTTGGATACCGAGACAGTTCCTTCGATCAGGTGCATCTGCAGGTATTCGTCTCTCTCCCCCTGCAGATGATAGGCGCGGCGGGGAAGCTTTTCCATGGGCCTGCCTTTTGTCTCCTTCTGATAATAGCGGTTGAAGGCGTCGTCCGCTTTTTCCTTGACACTTGAGAGATCCTGGGATTCCTCCTCTTCGAGCCCGTGGGCCAGCATGAGATAATTGCATACGATAGCCCGCAGAAAAGCAAAGGCACCTGTGCCGTCCGTCAGTACATGGAACATCTCCAGATTAATCCGGCGGCGGTAGTAATTGACCCGGTACAAAAGCCGCCTTCTGCCGTCGAAATAGATCGCGCTGCAGGGAGGCTTGTTTTCCGGCTGTACCACAGCCCGAATGCTGCTGCTGTCAAGATAATACCAGAACAGGCCTTTACGCAGAACGCTCGCAAAATGCGGAAAGTCCGGCACGGTTCTGTCCAGTGCCTGTTGCAGAATCGCCCCGTCCACATCCTCTTTCAGTTCACAGGTGATCCTGAAAACGCGTGTATCCGCCCCCTTCGCAGTCGAGGGAACAATCTTAGCCGCATTGTCAAGTTCGTACCACTTCGCACGTGCCATATCCAGCGCCTTTCCGATCCTCAGACCAAAGATTCTTACTAAAAGATACCACAGAAACAGACGCAATACCATGGGGTGAAGCGCTTTCTGCATGTTGGATGAGTCCCTCGCGACTCTTGTTTCAGTATTTAGATATTTTTCTAAATACCTGTTGACGACAGGATCGGGGCTGATATAATAGTATTTAGAAATTTGTCTAAATGCCTGGCGGCACATCCGTCAGACACACTGCAAGACGTAAAACCTGACAGAAACCGGAGTAAAACAATGGCATTTGCAGATACCTTCAAAGCGCTCTCCGATCCTGTCCGAAGACAGATCCTGGAGCTGCTCAAAAAAGGACCTATGTCGGCGGGTGAGATCGGCTCCAACTTCGATATGACCGGAGCCACCATCTCCTACCACCTCAAGATCCTGAAAAAAGCGGATCTCATCTGCGAGACCCGCGAAAAGAACTTCATCTATTACCAGCTCAATGCATCCGTGCTGGAGGAGATCCTGCTGTGGATCTCCTCTCTGCAGGAAAAAGAAGGAGGCGATTGATATGCTGAAAAAAGCATGGAAAACTCTTCTCATCACAAGCATCGTTACCCTGCTGCCGATTCCCGTCGGCCTGATCCTGTGGAACCGGCTGCCCGATGTCATGGCGACCCATTTCGGAATGAACAACGAGGCTAACGGCTTCAGCAGTAAGCCCTTCGCAGTCTTTTTCATCCCGCTCTTCTGCCTCGCCATGCTCTGGATCTGTGCAGTCATCACTGCCAACGATCCGCGAAAACAGAATATCAGTCCAAAGATCTTCCGTCTTGTTCTGTGGATCATCCCTTTTGTCTCGCTCATCTGCGGGACCGCGGTCTACACCTATAACCTGGGGCATCCCCTGAATATTTCGTCCTTTATGATGATCCTGATGGGGATCCTGTTCATCCTGATCGGGAACTATATGCCCAAGACCCGGCAGAACTATACCATCGGTATCAAGGTTCCATGGGCCCTGGACAACGAGGAAAACTGGAACCGCACCCACCGGCTGGCCGGCTATCTGTGGGTGGCAGGCGGGCTCATACTGGTCATACTGGCTCTTGCAGGCCTCTCAAATCCAGTTCTCATGATCGGTGTGGTTGTGGTCTTCACCCTTGTGCCGGCAATCTACTCCTGGTGGCTGCATGCCAAAAAGGGGCTGTAAAAACAGCTTACCTGACCCCATTGGCCGCGGGACAGCCTGACTCTCCTTTTGTCTCGGCTTCCTTTGTCTGCCTGACCCCATTGGGGCGCAGGACGGACCAGATCTCCCTTTTTTATACAATCGGAGCCGACAGGAACCTTTGCAGATATTAAAACAGATATTAAAAAGCTCCTTTTCAGAGCGGCAGCAGAATATGTCATCCTTATTCTCCTGCACTCCCTGAAAAGGAGCTTTTTCTTTAAAAATCAATTATTTCTGCTGTATTCCGGCTCCGGCATCAGTCCTGGCACGGGATCAGCCGTCCCTGTCCTGGTTGCGTTTGATCAGAACCCGGCGCACCCGGCGCTCGGAGACCTCCAGAATCCGTACCTCTATATTTTCATAGGTGAAAACGCTGTTGACATTGGGAAAGCCGTTGTTGATCTCGATGCACCAGCCTCCGACGGTCTCGGAGTCAAAGTCAAAATCATCCTCATCCCAGTGCATGAGCTCCAGGAATTCGGAGACCGGCATATCGCCGTCGAGTTCATACACGCCCTCTCCCTGCTCAACGACATCGCGTTCCACGGTGTCGGTCTCGTCCCAGATCTCTCCGACCAGCTGCTCCAGGACGTCCTCCATGGAGACGACCCCCAGGGTCCCGCCGTATTCGTCTGTGACGACGGCCAGATGCTGCTGGGCATTTCGAAGAGAGGAAAGGACTGCCGGCAGCTTCATGGTCTTGTACACATAGCAGGTCGGCAGCAGGAGGGAGCGGATCTCCACCTTGTCCTTGTCGATCATGGCCTTGAGGAAACGGTTCAGGTTGAGGATTCCAATCACATGGTCGATGCTGTCCTCGTAGACCGGGATACGGGAGTAGGAGGAGGTGTCGATCTTGTGCAGGATCTCCTCCCAGGGATCATCGATATCGATTCCCTCGATGTCCACGCGGGCAGTCATGACCTCCGAGGCGGAAATATCCGAAAAGTCAATGGCGGCGCTGACAAGTTCCGAGGCATCCTCATCGAGAACATCCTCATTCTCCGCCATATCGATCATGGTGTGCAGTTCCTCCAGAGCCGCGTCGCCGTCGTCCTCCGCCATATCGGGTAGAAGTCCTGTGATCAGATTTACCAGTCCGACCACGATCATGGTGACGGGTTTGAGGACGATCATCAGAAAACGGACCGGACGCGCAAAAGTTCTGGCAAAGCGGGTCGCGTTTTTCTGGGCCGTGATCTTGGGTATGGTCTCTCCGAAGATAATGACCGCGATGGTAATGATAAGGGTTGAGACCCAGGCGTATTTTTCACTCAGCAGGGTCATGACCGCCAGCGATCCCATTGAGGAAGCGGCGATATTGACCAGATTGTTGCCCACAAGGATCGCGGAGAGAGCGTCGTCAAATCCCTCGCGGATCTTCACGGCGATCCCTGCCTTTTTGTCTCCGTTATCACGCTGGTGCTCCAGCCTTACCCGGCTGCAGGCCGAAAAGGACATCTCCGATGCGGAGAAAAAGGCCGAACAGGCGACACAGAGAATGACTCCGGCGATATAGATGTAAACTTCACCCATCCTGCGTCACCTCCTCTCCTGTCCGCTTGCTTTTGACATGGAGCGGGAATAATGCTTTCCCGTTGCCTGCCGGATCTGATAGGCTTTGCCCTCGGCAAATGCCCGCGCATCCTCTTCGGTAAAGGCAGATCCGTCGGAAGAAAGAACAACATCCGCTTCCGATGCGCTCTTCCTGTCCTCTCCGTTTTTATCGTCTGAGCCGCGGTCCTCACTGATAAACCGTCCGGTATCGGGATCGATTCCCGCCATGGCGGCGGCATCCCGGTCAAACTGCAGTTCTTCTTCGGTAAGGCTGCGCACTTTCAGACGCATGATGCGGTTGTGGCGCATGACGAGAACGGAGATCTGGATCCCCAGATATTTGAAGCTGTCGCCCGCCACCGGAATGTGCGGAAAGGCCTCATAGGCGAGCTCATTCATCAGCTTCCGCCCGATCTCCTCTTCCTGGGCCTCTGTGTAGGAAATGCCCAGTTCATCGAGCACGTCGAGCACATGCTCCTCGGGGTTGACGCTGTAGGAGCCGTCCGTCATGGGAACGACATTGCGGACCGCGCGGTCGTCCTCATCCCAGATCTCACCGACCAGTTCCTCGAGGATATCCTCGTCCGTGACAATGCCCAGCGTTCCGCCGTAATTGTCCGTGACCACGGCGAGATTGATCTTTTTGCGCGACATGATCTCCAGGAGGTCGTCGATCTTGGTCGACTGATGGACGAAAAAGGGCTCATACAGAAGGGGGCGGATATCCAGTGCCTCACCTCTGCGGATATAGTAGCGGATGTAGCGGCGGATATGGAGAATTCCTATGATATTGTCGATCGTACCCTCGTAGACCGGCAGACGGCTGTGGTTCTGCTCCTTGATGAAGGCCAGAATCTCCTCCTGCGGCATGTCAATGTCGATCGCCGCCACGTCTACACGGCTTGTCAGGATACTCTCCACCGTGACATCGCCGAACTGCAGGGCGGACGAGATCAGGTTGCCCTGCTCCTCGTTGATCTTGCCCTCCTCGGCCATATCCTCAATGATGTCATAGATATCATTTTCCGTGACGGAGGCCGTATCGTCCCCTTTGGTCATCTTCGCGACCGCGTTTCCAATCCAGGTCAGCAGGGCTGCGAAGGGGCGCAGTATTGTCATCAGCACGCAAAGAACCCCTGCCGTCAAAAGACTCAGGGGCTCATTATATTTCCGCGCAAGACTCTTGGGCAGCATCTCTCCGAAGAAAAATACTACCAGCGTGGTGATCAGTGTGGAAATGGAAACCGCCGAGACGCCCCACCGCTTGGTGACATACACCGTCACGATGGAGGCCGTGGCCAGATGAACGATATTGGTACAAATCAGGAGCGTCGTAATCGCTCTGTCAAAATGTTCTATTACGTAAAGAGCGCGGACTGCGCTTTTTTCACCCTTTTCTGCATCAGTCCTGATGCGCACACGGGAAACCGAGGCAAATGCTGTCTCCATTACGGCAAACAACATGGCTGCAAGGAGCAGCAGTATCACAATCAGCCATGTAGATCGACTGCCATCGTCCATAAAATCGAATCACTCTCTTTCTTCAAAACATAGTGCTTTCAATCATAGTACTCAGCCTGTCATTCCCCTCCGGGAAATGCATCTATGATTTCGAAAGTATACCATACTACATAGCTGTTATCAAATCATTCTAAGGCATCCACGGCAAAAAACAGGTGCGGGACCCCGTCCCGCACCCGGCATCCGGACCCCGCGAGTGAGCCCTGAACTCTTATTCAATCAAACATCCATAGAGCGGATCAGATTGACCGTCTCGTTGAATCACACATCTATAGAGAGGAGCAGATCAGCTGTCTCGTTGAATTACACATCCATTGTACGGATCAGATTGACCATCTCGATGGCGCCAAGCGCGCAGTCATAGCCCTTGTTGCCCGCCTTGGTGCCGGCACGCTCAATGGCCTGTTCGATATTTTCAGTCGTGACGACGCCGAACATAACGGGCACACCGCTCTCCATGGAAGCGGCGGCAACCCCTTTGGAAACCTCATTGCAGACATAATCATAGTGGCTGGTCGATCCGCGGATCACGGCGCCCAGGGCGATGACAGCGTCATATTTGCCGCTCTTTGCCATCTTTTTGGCGATCAGGGGAATCTCGAAGGCTCCGGGGACCCACGCCACATCGACGTCCTCTTCATTCATGCCATGGCGGACCAGACCGTCGATCGCGCCTCCCAGAAGCTTGGAGGTGATGAACTCATTAAACCTTGCCACCACGATACCGATCTTAATACCCTCTGCAACTACCTTTCCTTCTAAAGTTCTCATTAGATTACTCTCCTTATATCAAAATGATACTATCAAAATAAAATAACTCAGATTAAAAACAAAATAACTCAGATTAAAATATCGTCACTCAAAGGTCTTTTAAAATTTTTAAATTCAGAGTCTGCACAGCACATACCTCGGGGAAGAAAGTTGGGATGCGCATTCAGATGTTTCCAGAGAAACGTAAGTGAAAAAGATGGGATCGGTCACGGCCTTGGCTGCCGGACATTTGTGATTCCTATGCTCGAAATAAAGATATATGCTGTGAAGACTCATCCTTTCTCATTCAAGACCCGCTGTTTAATACTTCAGCATATGCCCCATTTTCACCTGCTTGGTCTTCAGGTAGAAGGCGTCGTAGGGATTGGCTTCGATCTGGATCGGCACGCGCTCGGTGATCTCCAGGCCGAATTCCTCCAGCTGATAGACCTTGTCCGGGTTGTTGGTCAGGATCCGCATGGTCTTGACGCCCAGTTCGCGCAGGATCTGCGCGCCGATGAAGTACTCGCGCTCGTCGCCCGCAAAGCCCAGAGCCAGATTGGCTTCCAGAGTATCCATTCCCTTCTCCTGCAGTTCATAGGCGCGGAGCTTGTTGATCAGGCCGATTCCTCTGCCTTCCTGGCGCATGTAGAGGATGATGCCGCGCCCCTCTTTTTCGATCCTGGTCATGGCGGAGGCAAGCTGCTGTCCGCAGTCGCAGCGAAGGGAACCGAAGGTGTCGCCGGTCAGGCACTCGGAGTGGACACGGCAGAGGATGTCTTTTCCGTCGCCGATCTCACCCTTGACCAGGGCGATGTGGTGCTCGCCGTTTAAGCGGTTGACAAAGCCATAGGCACGGAAATCACCGTATTTGGTGGGCAGGTTGACTTCCGCCATCTTGTCCACAAGGTGATCATGGCATTTGCGGTAGTTCTGGAGCTCCTTGATGCTCATGAAGGTGATGCCCCATTTCTCCGCCAGCTGTTTGAGCTCTGTGGTGCGCATCATGGTTCCGTCTTCGCGCATGATCTCACAGCAGAGGCCGCAGGCGTGAAGGCCTGCCAGACGGCACAGATCCACAGTCGCCTCGGTGTGTCCGTCTCTCTCCAGAACGCCGTTGGGCTTTGCCAGAAGGGGGAACATATGACCCGGCCTGCGGAAGTCCTCCGGCTTCGCTCCCTCCTCTACAACGGCCATTGCCGTCATGGAGCGCTCTTTTGCAGAGATGCCGGTGGTCGTAGAGACATGGTCGATGGAGATCGTAAACGCTGTCTCGTGGTTGTCAGTGTTGGTGCGGACCATCTGGGGGATCTGCAGACGTCTGACATACTCCTCGGACATGGGCATGCAGATCAGGCCCTTGCCGTGTGTCGCCATGAAATTGATATTTTCGGTAGTTGCAAACTCTGCGGCACAGATGAAATCTCCCTCGTTTTCGCGGTCGGGATCATCCACGACCAGAATGATCTTGCCGTCCCGAAGGTCCTGCAGTGCCTGTTTTATCGATTGAAACTGATCCATATTATTTATCCTTCTTTCTCTATTTTTATTTTTCCGTTACCGCAGCAACGCTTTATACTCTTTAATAATGTTTTATATCAATAGCGTTTTATACTCTTTAGCAATGTTTTATATAAGCAACGTTTTTATACTCTCTGGCAATGTTTTATATCAATAATGCTTTATACTCTTTCGAAATGTTTTATACTGCTTTAGGCATGCACAAGGCATCTGAAACATGAAGAACATCCGAAACATGAATGAAACATCCGGAATATGAATAAAGCATCCGGTACATGAATAAAACTTCCAGAACATGAACAGAGCATCTAGAAGCCGTTCCTCATCAGGAAATCCCGGGTGATGCCGCCAGAGGCTTTTCCGGAGGCTGCCTTTACTCCCGCCCCGGAGGACGCGCTGCTTCCCGGCAGGGGCGCGCCGGCATACAGGAGTTTCTCCACGTATTTCCCGATGATATCTGTCTCCAGGTTGACGGGATCGCCTTTTTTGCGGTCCTGCAGGACCGTCTGCGCGACAGTGTGGGGAATGGCAGAGATTGAAAAGCTTGTCTCTCCCACATTTGCAACGGTCAGGCTGATGCCGTCCACCGTGATGGAACCCTTCTCGACGATATAGCGCAGAACCTGGGGTTCCGCACGGAAGGTGTACCAGATGGCATTGTCGTCCCGGCGCAGCTCTGTGATGGTCCCGACGCCGTCCACATGCCCGGCAACGATGTGGCCGCCGAATCGTCCGTCGGCCGCCATGGCCCTCTCGAGGTTAACGCGGACACCGGGAGCCAGTCGGGAAAAAGCCGTTCGCCGCAGGGTCTCGTGCATGACATCGGCCGTAAATGTATCGCTGCTCAGAGAGGTGACCGTGAGGCAGATCCCGTTGACGGCGATGCTGTCGCCGATCTTCGCGTCCTCCAGCACTTTTTTGGCCCCTATGGTCAGCACTGCGGAGGCACGTCCCTTCCTGATCTGACGGATGGTCCCCATCTCTTCCACAATTCCTGTAAACATATTTTTCATCCTTTCACAGCATGCCGCTCGCCAGAGCGGCACCCGAGGAGAAATCCCGTAACGGGTTTCTCTGATGGGATCAGCAGAGTTTTGGTCCGTCCCGCGGCACAAAACTCTGCGGGTGAAAAATCTTGTATCGACAAGATTTTTCACTCTTTCATTGAAAAGCTGCATGAAAGAGCTGCATGCGCCTGTTCTGACTGAGTTTTATTTTTCTTTTTTCCGGAGGCTTCCCTCTATGAGAAAATCTTCTCCCAGCCTGGTGACGGCGGTATTTTCCAGATGGAAGGCGAAGGGAGGCGCCGTCACGCCCTGTCCCTCGACAGGGGTCTTAGCGTCCCGGCCGCCGAACAGTTTGGGCGAGACATAGGCCATGACGCGGTTGACGATCCCGCTCTCAAGCGCCGACCAGTTGAGGGTTCCCCCTCCCTCCAGCAGGATACTGTCGATCTTCTCACTGCCGAGCTTTTTCATCAGTTCTCTCAGGTCGATGCCGCCCGATTCCGCTCTCGCAACCCGAAGTACACGGCAGCCTTTTTGCTCATAGCCGCGGACAGCCTCCTCATCCTCCGAGGCCGTCGCGATGATGGTGGGGACTTCAAATGCCGTTTGGACGATTTTCGAAGTCATGGGGGTGCGCAGGCTGCTGTCGCAGATGATGCGGACAGGTTTTCTGGCCCCGGGCAGACGGCAGGTCAGGAGCGGATCATCCGCCAGTACTGTCCCCACGCCGGCCATAATGCCGAAGAGATTTCCCCGCATGGCATGGACATGCGCCCTTGCCTCCTCGCCGGTGATCCACTGGGATTTCCCTGTAAAGGCAGCGATCTTTCCGTCCAGTGTCATGGCGTATTTCATGACAACATAGGGTGTTCCGGTCTGAATATAGTGGAAAAAGATCTCATTGACGGCGTCGCATTCGTCCCTAAGGACCCCCTCCGTCACTTCCACACCGTGGTCACGGAGGATCCGGATCCCCTTTCCGGCCACCAGAGGGTTGGGGTCGCCGCTTCCGACCACGACACGGCGGATGCCCGCCTCCAGGATCGCATCGGTGCAGGGAGGCTGTCTGCCATGATGGCAGCAGGGCTCCAGAGTCACGTACATGGTCGCACCCGCCGGAGGTTCCATACAGTGTTTGAGCGCGTTGCGCTCCGCGTGAAGCTCACCGTAACGCTCGTGGTAACCCTCTGCAATGACCGTGCCGTCATCCCTGACAATGACTGCGCCGACCACCGGATTGGGGGAAACCCATCCGCGTCCCCTCAGTGCCAGTTCCAGGGCCATGCGCATATATTTTTCGTCGTTCAGACGATCCTTCTCTCTTGCTGCTTCCGCCATTGCTTCCTCCTGCTGCAGACCGGATCATGTGACAGTGCCTCTGCAGCGTGTTTGTATGTCCGAAAAAAAAGCTGCCCGGTCTGATCTTATTCAGTCCAGGGCAGCTCTTTCCACGTCAAAAAGACATTCAAAAAGTAAGAAAGCTCCGGAACAATTCATCTGTTCCAGAGCTCTTTTTACAATGTAAAGGAATATGAAAAAGAATGTATCATCTGCGACACACATCCTGCCGCAAGCATCCAAAAGAGATGAAGCAACACTTTCTCATACCTTTTCAAACCTTCTTCCATCCAGACTTTACTGTCGGCTTCGGAGTTTCACCGAATCATGCCTTGCGGCTCGTGGGCTGTACCACCGGTAGGGACTTGCACCCTGCCCTGAAGATTTATCTATTCAATTTACAAAAAGTATCATACTTCTATACTTTAACACTGTCAAGCGCAAGTATACAAAAACTCTTACTGTACCTCGACAAGTTCAATCCGGAAGTTGAGCTCTTTGCCGGCCATCTCATGATTGGCGTCCAGTGTGATGTTGACGTCATCCTTGGCTGTGACAGTGACCGGGAAAGGCTGTCCCATCATGTTGCGCAAATAGACGCGCTCGCCGACGTTGAGGTTTTCAGAGCCGGGAAGCTGCGCGATCTCAATGGTGATGATCTGCTCGGGATCGGGCAGGCCGTAGGCCTCCTCAGGCATAAGATGAACATCGACTGTCTGGCCGACTTCCATATCCGCAACCGCCTGGTCGAATCCGCGGATCATCATGCCGGCGCCGCAGATGAACTCCAGGGGCTCGCCCCGGTCATAGGAGGAATCAAACTGAGTGCCGTCGTCGAAGGTTCCTCTGTAATGGACTCTGACGTATTTGCCGGCGTTTTTGCCTTCCAGAATGATCTGAGGCGCACCGCCTCCGCAGCATCCGCCGCATCCGCCGCTCTCGCAGCCGCCCTCTTCGCAGCCGCCTTCTTCGCAGCCGCCCTCTTCACCGTGGTGGCCGCAGCATCCGCCGTCTTCTTCCCCATCGCCGTGATGGCCGCACTCGTGGCCTTCGCCGTGGTGATGATGGTCACAGTTTGCGCCCGAAGAGACGAGCTCGCCGCGCAGATAAGACTCGACCGCCTGGTCTGCGTCACCTTCCGCGCCTGCCACGACAGTGATTCCTGCATTTGTCAGCGCATTCAGGGCACCTCCGCCCAGGCCGCCGCAGATCAGGACTTCAATGGCCTTGTCCGCAAGGAGTCCCGCCAGAGCGCCGTGGCCGATCCCGTTGGATCCGACGATCTCGCTGGCGATGATCCTGCCTTCCTGTACATCATAGACCTTGAACTGCTCGGTTCTGCCAAAGTGCTGGAAAATGTTGCCGTTTTCATAGGTTGCTGCAATTCTCATGTGAAAAAATTTACCTTTCTGTATAAATGTTTTAGTGACTCTATATATTTTAGTGACTCTAATAAATAATAGAATGTCTTTTCAGACGATTATACTCAGGAAAGAGGACCTCCGCATTTGGGGCAGAAATCAAAATCCTCTTCCGTCTGGTATCCGCAGGCCGGGCATCGCCTGACCATGCGGGCTCTCCTTCCGCTGCTGACGATCTGCAAGTCCGCAGTCCCGATCTCAACCTTCTCTCCGCGTCCTATGCGGGCGCCGATCTCCGGATTCAGCTCATAGACCGTCCCGCAGCAGGACATCTGCACGAAATACTTCCTTCCCCACCGGAAGCAGGGAATAAAGAAGAGCAGAAGCTGGGTAAAGGTCATGAACACCTGGTATCTGCCATATTGTCCGCACTGCGTGCAGATCACGAGCTGATCACTGGAGAGGTCTTTTCTCCCCTGTGTAAGGCCGATCATCAAAAACATAACTGCTGTTCCCTTTCCGGAATCCGATCACACATTTCAGGACCTGATCACGTGACCGGAGTACATTTCCCTTTTTGAAAAAATCCGGCAGCCCGGCCGCATCAATCGCAGATGGGATTGGTCAGCGTTCCGATGCCCTCGATCTCACAGGTGACGGTATCGCCGGCGTGCAGGAATTTCGGAGGGTCAAAGCCCATGCCGACACCCTTGGGTGTTCCTGTGGAAATGATCGTCCCTGCCTTCAGCGTCATAGCCCTGGAGAGATCGGAAATAATGTGATCGATGCCGAAGATCAGCATGTCCGTCGTGCTGTCCTGACGCAGTTCTCCGTTGACCCTGCTGCTGATCCGGAGACGGGGCGGGAAGGAAAACTCATCCGCCGTGACAATGCAGGGGCCCATCGGGGTATAGCCGTCCAGGCTCTTGCCCAGATACCACTGGGTGTGGCGGGTCTGAAGATTGCGCGCGGAAAAATCGTTGAGGATGGTGTAACCGAAAATACATCCGGGCACTTCCTCCGGGGAGATCCCCTTTACATCCTTTCCGATGATCACGGCAAGCTCCGCCTCATAATCGAGGGAATCCACCAGGTCCGCATAGGCCGGCACCGGATCGCCGTCCGCAGGCGAGCGGTTCACGCGCTTGGCAAAATAGACCGGATAGCGGTCTTTGGAGGTAAAGGCCTCCTTTGCATAGGCCGCCGCCTCTTCCGCGTGTTCAGTATAGTTAAGTCCCAGGCAGATGACATCCTGGAGAGGCACCGGAATGGGGGACAGAATCTTTACGTCACTGCCGACGAAAAGGCTGCTAAATCCTTCCCTGTCTGCCTGCTCCGCCTCTGTCTCCGCGTACTCTGCGTCTGCAGGGGGTATTTCAAAGGCCTCCGCCGCACTGCGGAGCACTTCCATCTCCTCCGGGATATGGCCTGCGATCAGAGCGTTCATATCGGGATAGGAAATCCCTGTCTCCGCAATCGGCAGTACCCTGGTGCCGTCCCTGGAGAGGATTCCGACTTCCTCCCCGAAGAAGCTGAACAGACCGCCCCGGGATTCCTGCTCACGCATGGGTGCCCCGATCCCAAAGAGGGGCATGACAGGTGCCGATTCATCGAATGCGCCGCTGTTGTTCAATCGCTGAAATGTCACAAGTCTCATAATCATTACCTCCCGCTGCGCTGTCCCGGCGCTCCGGCAGACCCAGGATCGGCCGGATACCTGCAGACAGGCACAAACAAAGTTTTGCCTTGCAGAATGCGATTATCAAAAGTCCCTGTCCACACTTTCCGGCATGCCGCCCGTCAGAGCGGCAAGGCAATGCAGTCTCAGAATCTGGAGTAAACCGAAACGAAGAGCAGATTGTTTCTATCATAAACAATCTCCCGCATCAGGTCAACTGCTCTGATCGGAACTGCTGCTCTGACGGCCGTGTGATTCGGTCTTAATCAGGTATGCTGCTCTGACGGCCGTGTCAAAATAACGGCACCGGCCAGGAAAGATCCTGACCGGTGCCTGCCCCTTATTTGATGATAAAGGATCCTACGTAGGTGTTGTTTGCCGGCATGGGCACGGTGCAGAAAACACCGTTGCGCTTGCGCCTTGTGACGATGCGGACGTAATATCTTGTATTCTTCTTGAGGTTGCTTCCTCCGCATTTATTGATCACTGCGCTTGTTGCGGTTGCATTCTGGGAAGTGGACTGGTACCAGTACCACTTTCCGTTGGGATTCGTCGTGATGAAAACATTGTAGCCGTTGCAGCCGTAGATGATGTTCCAGCTGGCATTCACCTTCAGATTGTTCCCTGAGCTCGTGTTCCTGGTGGTGAGCTTTGCGGGTGAAGGGGTGATGTATTCAATGTTGGACCAGGGGCCGAATTTGCGCTGG
>OCVV011325861.1_pt1 | contig 25287 bp, 22 predicted proteins | sample 1539721 | NCBI WGS metagenome assembly OCVV01 (sample SAMN02144230, study PRJEB22623) | gut metagenome | biome: sheep rumen | host: Ovis aries | place: New Zealand
CCCTCGGCCTCTGCCAGCCGGACCGACTCCGCGTGCAGGACCTGGGACCCGGCCCGGGCCAGCACCAGCATATCCCGGAAGTCGATCGCCGGGATCAGCCGCGCCGCCGGGACGAGCCGGGGATCGGCGGTATAGACGCCGTCGACATCGGTGTAGATCTCACAGCGCCCCGTGCCGAGCGCGGCTGCGAGCGCTACAGCCGTGGTGTCCGAACCGCCGCGGCCCAGCGTGCTGATATCGCCGGTGGGCGTCAGGCCCTGAAAGCCTGCTACGACCGCGATGAGCCCGGCGTCAAGCGCTTCCGTCAGGCGCTGCGGCTCAATGCTCCGAAGCCGCGCCTCACCGTGCCGGTCCTCGGTGAGCAATCCGGCCTGCCAGCCGGTGAAGGAGCGTGCCGGTGCGCCGAGCTCGGCGAGGGTGATGGCCATCAGTGCCGCCGAGCGCTGCTCTCCGGTTGCGAGCAGCGCGTCGAGCTCCCGCGCCGGCGGGTGCGGCGAGATCTCCCGGACCAGCCGTATCATCTCATCGGTGGAGTCTCCCGCGGCGGAGACCACGACGAGGACCTGGTTGCCCCGCCGCTGCGCCTCCAGAGACAGCCCCGCCGCCCGGCGCAGCCGCGGCCAGTCGGCCAGGGAGCTGCCGCCGAATTTCTGAACGATCCGCATAGGTTTTCCTCCTGAGGCCCGTAAACAACAGGCCACTCCATTCTATACACACCGGGCGGTCCGGGTGTATAAAAAGCTCCGCTTCCGGCAAAGACAGAAGCGGGGAGGTGAGGAGAATGCAGCAGCGAGCCCTGCGCTGTTTTTCTGTCCTGTTATATATGGGCGTAGCGGTCGGCGCCGTCTGGCTGAGCGTACGCTTTCTTCTGCCCTGGGGGGCGCCCTTCCTGTTGGCCTTCGGGCTGGCAGCACTGTTGGAGTATCCGGTCCGGGCTCTGGTGCGCAGCGGCTGGAAGCGCAGCGCGGCCTCCGCTGTGCTGAGTCTCGGTGCGCTCGCGGCGGTGCTCTTCGGCATCGTCCGACTGGGGGCGCGCTGCCTCACGGCACTGGCGGATTTTGCCCGGCAGGGGCCGGAACTCGTGCAGCGTATGGCCGAGGGAGTGGGGCGTCTGGAGGCGGGGCTGCTCGCATACATCGAAGCGGCGCCGCCGGAGCTCGGAGACCTGTTGCGTACGGCGCTCGACGGGATCGCGGAGACGCTCTACGCCGTGCCGGCAAAACTCTCCCAGAGTGCGCTGGACGCGGTGAGCCGCGCCGCCCAGCACAGTCCGGACATGCTGCTGTTTGCCGTCACCTTCGGTATCGGGACCTATTTCTTCTCCGCCTCCTTTCCGCGCGTGCAGCGCTTCCTTGAGGCACAGCTGCCGCCGGAGCAGAAGCGGCACCTTGCGGGGCTCGGACAGGATCTGCGACTCAGCTTCAGCGGCTTCCTGCGGGCCCAGCTCATGCTCATGGCCGTGACCTTTTTCGAGCTGCTGCTGGCGTTCCTGCTGCTCGGCGTGCGCGCGGCGGCGGGGCTTGCGGCCCTGACAGCCGCGGTGGACGCCCTGCCGGTTTTTGGAACCGGGACGGTGCTGCTGCCCTGGGCCGCCTACAGCCTGCTGCTCGGCAACACCGGGCGCGCGCTCGGCCTCACGCTGAGCTGGGCCCTTGTGAATCTCGTGCGCAGCGCGGCGCAGGCCAAGCTCCTCGGCGACCAGATCGGCCTGGACCCGCTGGCCTCGCTGATCGCGGTCTATGTGGGCTGGCAGCTCGGCGGCGTGTGGGGAATGCTGCTGTGTCCGCTGGTGCTGGTGACGCTCCGGCAGCTCAACGACAAGGGCGTGCTGCATCTATGGAAAAGCCTGTGAAAAACACTTGTTTTTCACAGGCTTTGTCGGTTTATTCGTCCCGCTTGAAGCCCTCGCCGTGGACCTCGGTGGAATCCATGACGAAGGTGAAGGCCTTGGGGTCGACCTCGCGGATCAGGCGCAGAGTCTGGGCCAGCACGCTGCGGCGTGTGACGGTGACGACCATCTGCTTGTCGGCTCCGGTATAGCCGCCCTGCGCCGGAAGCAGCGTGGTGCCGCGGTCAGTGTGCTGGTTCAGCATGCGGGAGACTTCCTCTCCGCGTTCCGTGACGGTATAGATCACCTTGGCGTAGTCCACGCCCTGTGCCAGTGCGTCGATGACCTTGGAAGAGATCCAGATGGTGATGGCGGAATAGAGGGCGACCTCGATGTCGCGGAAGATGCACACCGCGAACGCGACGACGCCTGCGTCGATCAGAAGCAGCAGCGTACCGGAGGGTACGTTCGGCAGGAGCCGCTTGAGCAGCAGCGCGGCGAGATCGGTCCCGCCGGTGCTGATACCGCGCAGGAACAAGACCCCGATCCCGAGCCCGCTGAGCGCCCCGCCGAATACGGCTGCGAGCAGCGGGTTGTTGGTATAACCGGGCAGCAGATCGCCGAAGAAGTCGATGAAGAAAGACAGCAGCACCGTCGCGAGCAGCGTCATGAAAAGCGGGCGCGGCCCCTGCATCCGCAGCGCGGCCAACATCAGCGGGACATTCAGGATCAGCGTCCAGACGCCGACGCGGATGGGCGAGATGAAGGCCAGCGCGGTGGCAGCACCGGAAACGCCGCCCGGCGCGATATCGTTCGGGACGGTGAAGACGGCAATGGCCAGACCGACCAGCAGACTTCCCGCCAGCGCAAAGAGAAGGTCCTTGACCAGACCCGGCCAACCTTCGCTACCCCAGAGTTGTTTCATGGCAGATGCTCCTTTGACAGTTGTGGGAGTCATCTTACCACACTCATAGCGAAAGGTCCACGGCAACGCGTTAACGAGTCAAAGCACACGACCGCGCCTCAGGCCCACAGGAGACGGGAGATCCAGGCGGCGGAGAGGAAACAGGCAAGATCGGCGCAGAGCGCGGCGGGGACAGCCCAGCGGCTGTCCTTCACACCGGCGGCCGAGAAATAGACCGCCGTGACGTAGAAGGTCGTCTCGCTCGAGCCGATCATGACGGCGGCAGTACGGCCCGTGAGGGAATCGGGGCCACAGCGTTCGATCAGCTCTGCCGCCGCAGCAAGCGCGGCGCTGCCGGAAAAAGGGCGCAGCAGAAGCAGCAGGCCTGTCTCGGCGGGGATGCCGAGGCGCCGCAACAGGGGCGCGGCCCAGGATTCCAGGGCTTCCAACAGCGAGGAGGCGCGCAGCAGCGCGATTCCCGGGAAGAGCACAAGCAGGGCCGGGAAGATGGCGAGCATGACCTGCAGTCCCTTGCGTGCGCCGTCCGTCAGCGCCCGATAGCCGTCCGTATCCCGCCACGCGGCGAGGACGAGGCCCAGGGCCAGCAGCAGCGGAGCCGTCAGGGAGAGCAGGGCGTTCACGGCCAGACGCGCCGCAGCAGTGCGGCGCTCCCAAGCCCGGCTGCAAGCGAAGAGACGGAGCAGAGCCAGACGGCAGGCAGAATATCGAAGGGCGCTGCTGCGCCGGCCGCGGCGCGGAGCGAGGCGACCGTCGTCGGCAGCAGCTGCAGGGAGGCGGTGTTGAGCACGACCAGCAGGCACAGCTCGTCCCGGCACCGCACACCAAGATGCACCATGCCCTGCGCGGCGCGGATCCCGGCCGGCGTGGCGGCGTTGCCGAGCCCGAGCAGATTGGCGCAGAGATTCTCGGTGAGCGCGCCCAGGACCTCCGCATCCTGCGACGCCTGTGGGAACAGCCGCGCAAGCGGGGCGCGCAGCAGCCGTGACAGCCGCGCAGCCAGTCCGCCGCGCTCGAGCAGCTCGAGGATGGCGCTCCACAGACAGACGCCGCCTGCGAGCGAGAGGCATAAACGCAGCGCTTCGTCGGCCCCGCCGAGCATGGCAGCGCCCGCTGCGGCGCCGTTTCCGGAAAGCAGCGCGGCAAGCGACGGTATCAGGTAAAGCAAAAGAAGCAAGACGGTCATTCTCATGGGTTCCCTCGATTCAGAAGACACATAAAAAATTTTTTTGTGAAACAATCTAAAAAGTCTATTGACCACCTGACCAATTATGATATAATATTTTATATCATGCGAGAACATGCGTGTGCCGGTTCGGGAGCAAGCCGACCCCATGGAAGACAGAGAGGAGAGAAAGAATGAAATCGACTGGAATCGTCCGCAAGGTGGATGAGCTTGGGCGTATCGTTCTGCCGATAGAACTGCGCCGTACCCTGGATATCTCGGAGAAGGATGCATTGGAGATATATGTTGAAGGGGACAAGATTATTCTGCACAAGGATCACGATGCCTGCGTTTTCTGTGGAAGCACCAAGGCTCTGTCAGGCTTTAAAGGACGCTTTGTATGCGCCGACTGCCTGAGCAAGCTGAAAGCCTGAACGTATTTAAGACCGGGTCCCGGTCCGTTATATACCGCCAAGCAAAAAGGAATCCCGCCGTGTCAAAACGGCGGGATTCCTTTTTACTGCGCCCGGTGATAGATGCGCCGGTACTCGGCGCTTTCCGAGCCGTCGGCGTCGTACAGCGTGAGCGGCGCTTCGATCGTCAGGCCGGTGTGGCCGCCGCGGCGCCCCTCGACCAGCACGAGAATCGGGGCGCTTCCGGGCCGCGGGCAGACAAAGCGCAGGCGTTTCGGCTCAATGGCGCAGGCGCTCAGAGTAACGCAGAGCTCGCTCAGGCGCTCGGGCCGGTGGACGAGGAAGAGCGAGCCGCCTGTGGGCAACAGCCAGGCGGCGGCACGGACGAGCTCGTCAAGCGAGCAGGCAAGCTCACTGCGGGCTGCAGCCCGACCCGGGTCGGGCGGAAGAGCCCCGCTGCCGAGCGGGAAGTAAGGGGGATTGGCGACAACGAAGTCAAAGCTCCCGCAGCGAAAGAGCGTGCGGTGGTCGCGGATATCGCCGGTCACGATCTCGCTTCGTCCGGTGAAGCCGTTGGCCTCCATGTTGGCTCGGGCGAGCACGGCGGCGCCCTGCTCGAGCTCGAGCCCGGTCATGTGCAGCGAGGGCTCCTGCGCAAGCAGAAGCAGCGCGATCACGCCCGAGGCGCAGCCGAGATCGATGCCGCGCCGCCCCGGACGGGTCCGGACAAAGTCGGCCAGCAGGACGCTGTCGGTGCCCAGGCGCTGGTTTTTTGCCTGCGCAAAGACCGGACCGCCGGGCCAAAGTTCGGTGAATTGGGGCATGTCAGCACCTCCCGATCAAGGAAAAAGCGGGCGAGAAAACTCGCCCGCTCGGTTTCCTGTTCGGATTACTCCAGGCTGATCGCCTCGGCCGGGCACTGCGCCGCGCAGGCGCCGCACTCCAGGCACTTCTCCGGATCGATCTCGTAGTGCAGCTCGCCCATGTCGATCGCCTCGGCAGGACACTGCGCCGCGCAAGAACCGCAGGACAGGCACTCGTCGCTGATAACGTAAGCCATGATGTTACCTCCTATGTAGATTGAATTACAGGCGGAACGCCCTTTTCGCCCTCATTGTAACACACATTATGCAAAAATCAATTGAAAAATTTGTGAATGACTTTTCGGCTGAAAAAAAGCTGTCCATACTCTCTCTGCGGCACGGGGATTATTTTTTTCACGCCGCGCGCTTTCGCCGCAATCGGCGGGGAAAGGCAGGGATAATAGACGCGGCGCGCGGCAGCGCGCAGGAGGTGTGCGATGAGGAGCAATGAAAAATTCACCCAGCGGGCGGAGCTCGCGATCGAGAAAGCGCGGCGGGCTGCCGACGAGCTGGGGCACAGCCGGGTAGGTACGGAGCATCTGCTGCTGGGTATCCTGCAGGAGCGCGAGGGCCTCGGTGCGCGGATCCTGGTGCGGCGCGGACTGGAGGAGGACGCGCTTCGCCGGGCGATCGCGCAGCGAGGCGGTGTACCCGGGGAGGGGATGAGCGCGAACGCCTGCGAGGCCGTGGAGCGCTCGGCCGCGGAGGCAAACGAGCTGCGCCAGGGCTATATCGGCACGGAGCATCTGCTGCTGGGGATCCTGCGCCAGCCCGACTGCGGCGGTGTCCGGCTTCTCGAGGAACAGGGGCTGCACGTCAACGATGTGTATACGGACATCCTCGCCGTATTCGGAAACCCCGCCCCGGGGAACCGCGCTCAGCCGGGGCTTAGCCGGGCGCTGCCGAGGCGCAGCGATACCCGCGTGCTTGACCAGTACAGCCGCGACCTGACGGAACTCGCTGCCGCCGGGCGGATCGACCCGGTGGTAGGCCGGGGAGAGGAGATCCGCCGCGCGGTGCAGATCCTGGCCCGCCGCAGCAAGAATAACCCCGTCCTCGTGGGCGAGCCGGGCGTGGGTAAAACGGCTGTGGCAGAGGGCCTTGCGCTGCAGCTGGCTCGCGGAGACGGGCCGGAGACGCTGCGGCAGAAGCGCATCGTCTCGCTGGACATCCCGGCGATGCTCGCCGGGACCAAATACCGCGGCGACTTCGAGGAGCGGGTCAAGGCCGTGTTGAAGGATGTACGCCGTGCCGGGGACGTGATCCTCTTCATCGACGAGCTGCATATGATCGTCGGCGCGGGCAGCGCCGAGGGGGCGATCGACGCGGCCAACATCCTCAAGCCCGCGCTCGGTCGCGGGGAGATCCAGATCATCGGCGCCACGACGCCGGAGGAGTATCGCCGCCATATTGAAAAAGATGCCGCGCTCGAGCGGCGTTTTCAGCCGGTGACCGTGGCCGAGCCGGGGCGGGAGCAGACGCTCGGCATGCTGCGCAGTCTGCGGCCCTGCCTCGAGACGCACCACGATCTGCGCATCGGGGACGAGGCGCTTGAGGCGGCCTGGCGCCTCTCCGTACGCTATATCGGAGACCGCTTCCTGCCCGACAAGGCGATCGACCTGCTCGACGAAGCGGCGGCCGGCGCGCATATCGCGGGACGCCGGGGCACGCTGCTCACTGCGGAGGACGTGGCCGCCGTGGTCTCCCAGTGGACGGGGATCCCGGTGCAGGGACTGGACGAGGACGAGAGCGAGCGGCTGCGCGGCCTGGAGGAGCAGCTGCGCCGCCGGGTCATCGGCCAGGATGAGGCCGTCGCCGCAGTGGCACGCGCTGTCCGCCGCAGCCGGGTCGGCCTGCGCGACCCCGGCCGGCCGGTGGGAAGCTTCCTCTTCCTCGGGCCTACGGGCGTGGGGAAGACCGAGCTCTGCCGCGCGCTTGCCGCCACGGTCTACGGCGACGAGCGTGCGATCATCCGTCTGGACATGTCGGAGTATATGGAGAAGCATTCGGTCAGCCGGCTGATTGGATCGCCGCCCGGCTACGTCGGCTATGAGGAAGGCGGGCAGCTGACCGAAAAGCTGCGCCGCCGTCCCTGGTCGGTCGTGCTGTTCGATGAGATCGAAAAGGCGCACGAGGACGTCTGGAGCATTCTGCTGCAGATCCTTGACGACGGGCAGCTCACCGACGCGACGGGTCGCCGCGCGGATTTCCGCAACGCGCTCATTGTTATGACCTCGAATATCGGGGCGCGTGCAATCTGCTCGGAACATGGGCCGCTCGGCTTCGGAGACGGGACGGCGACGGGGGAGGAGACGATGCGCCGGCGCGTGATGGAGGAGCTGCGCGCCACCTTTCGGCCGGAGCTGCTCAACCGCGTGGACGAGACGCTGATCTTTCACCGCCTGAGCGGAGAGGATCTGCGGGCCATTACCGAGAAGCTGCTCGAGGAGGTGCGGCGGCGCTTTGAGGCGTTGGGGCTGGAACTCACGGTCTCGGAGGAGGCGCTGCGCTTCCTTGCCCGCAGCGGCGAGGATGGGAAGCTCGGCGCGCGGCCGCTGCGCCGCCGCGTCCAGCACAGCCTGGAGGACGCGGCCGCCGAGCTGCTGCTGGAGGGACGGGCGACGGCGGGCGACCGCCTGAAAGCGGAGCTCGCGGAGGGGCGGCTTTGCCTTACCGTCGACAGCTGAAAACAGGCCGCTGTCCACACGGACGGCGGCCGGGTTTCCTTCTGGAATAAAAATGTGTAAATTCTTTCGGTTTTTGCTTGACATAACATTTACAAAACGGTAAAATAGATCGAATATTATTGTGGGGGTATATGGGGAATACCTCCGTTGATAATTTCTTTTCAACTCAGACGGTGCCGGTTCCCGGCCTGTTTACAATTGAAACAGTAACCACCGCAAAATTCTGAAAGAATGGAGGTGTGTTTACTTACGATGCCATTGTTTTTAGCGATTATTCTCATCGTCGCCTTCGCCGCGATCGGTGTGTTCGCCGGCTATACCTATCGGAAAAAGGTGGCCGAGCACGAGATCAGCAGCGCCGAGGAAGAGGCGACTCGGATCATAAACGAATCGATTAAAACGGCAGAGAGCAAGAAACGCGAAGCTCTCGTTGAGGCAAAGGAAGAAATACACAAAGCCCGCTCCGAGTATGAGCGGGAAGAAAAGGCGCGCCGTACCGAGGTCCAGAAGCAGGAACGCCGCCTGCAGCAGAAGGAAGAGTCTCTCGACCGCAAGACCGATGCGATCGAAAAGAAGAACGAGACGCTCAATAGCAAGATCGCCGCTGTTGAAGCCCAGCAGCAGGAGATCGCCATGATCAAGAAGAGCCAGCTGGAGATGCTCGAGAAGATCTCCGGTTTCACCGTGGAGGAGGCCAAGGCCCACATCATCGCCGATGTGCGCGACGAGGTCACCCACGAGATGGCCGTCAAGATCAAGGAGATCGAAACCCAGTTCAAGGACGAGGCGGACGAGCGGGCGCGCGAGATCATCGCGACCGCCATCCAGCGCTGCGCCGCCGACCACACGAGCGAGATCACCGTCTCCGTCGTACCTCTCCCCAACGACGAGATGAAGGGCCGCATCATCGGCCGCGAGGGCCGCAACATCCGCAGCATCGAAACGCTGACCGGCTGCGACCTCATCATTGACGACACCCCTGAGGCCATCACGGTTTCCAGCTTCGATCCCGTCCGCCGCGAGGTGGCGAGACTGGCGCTGGAGAAGCTCATTCAGGATGGCCGCATTCACCCCGCCCGCATCGAAGAGATGGTGGCGAAAGCCCAGAAGGAGGTCAACGCGACCATCAAGGCCGAGGGCGAACGTGCCGTGTTCGAAACGAACATCCACGGTCTGCATCCCGAGTTGATCAAGCTCCTGGGCCGCATGCGCTACCGCACCAGCTACGGCCAGAACGTGCTCAACCACTCCATCGAGGTCGCGCATATCGCGGGGCTCATGGCTGCCGAGCTCGGTGTGGACGTGGCCACCGCCAAGCGCGCGGGCCTGCTGCACGATATCGGCAAAGCCATCGACCATGAGGTCGAGGGCAGCCACGTGACCATCGGCGTCGACATCGCCCGCAAGTACAAGGAGTCCGAGGCGGTCATCCACGCCATCGAGGCCCACCACAACGACGTGGAGCCGCACACCATCGTCGCCTGCCTGGTCCAGGCGGCCGACGCGATCTCCGCTTCCCGCCCCGGCGCCCGACGCGAGAATATCGAGAACTATGTCAAGCGCCTCGAGAAGCTCGAGGAGGTCTCCCGCAGCTTCCCCGGTATCGCGAGTTCTTACGCCATTCAGGCCGGTCGCGAGATCCGCATCATGGTCAAGCCCGAGGAGGTCAGCGAGGATCAGATGGTCCTGCTGGCGCGCGACATCGCCAAGAAGATCGAGGACGAGCTGACCTACCCCGGTCAGATCAAGGTCCATCTCCTGCGCGAGACCAAGGCGGTCGACTACGCCAAATAAAACGAGCATTCGGCTCTCCCGGGGGAATCCCCCCGGGAGAGTTTTCTTTAAAAGGAGAATGCCCATGCCGCGTCAGAAGCATGAAAAAAGGCAGCTGCCCCACATCGGCCAGCGCATCCTGAAAACGGCCGTCGCGGTCTTTCTCTGCCTGCTGGTCTACCGCCTGCGCGGCTATCACGGGCAGGATATGCCGACCGAAGCCGCCATCACCGCCATCATCTGCATGCAGCCCTATGTGCGCGATACGCGGGAGTACGCGCTCAACAGGCTCACCGGAACGCTGATCGGTGCGGGATGGGGGCTGCTGCTTCTGCTGCTCCTGCTGCTTTTCCCCGTGCTGGGGCGAAACATCGTTCTGGTCTATGCGCTCATGGCGCTCGGCGTGCTGGTGTCGCTCTACACCAGCGTCCTGCTGCGCAAGCCTGATGTCTCGAGCCTTGCCGCGATCGTGTTTCTCTGCGTGGTGATCGCGTTTCCCGAGATCGAGGAGCCGCTGCGCCAGGCGATGATCCGCATCGGCGGGGTGCTGCTCGGCACCTTCATCGCGATCGCGGTGAACGTGTTCCGGCTGCCGCGCGACAAGGTCCGCGACCGGGTGTTCTTCGTGCGTACGCGCGACCTGGTGCCGGATCGCTTCTCGCATCTGTCGCCGACAGCGCTGTTCCTGCTCAACCGGCTGTATAACGACGGGGCGAAGATCTGCCTGATGAGCGAGCACGCTCCTGCCTTCTTCACGCTGCAGATGAGCGAGGCACGGCTGAGCGTGCCGCTGATCGTGATGGACGGCGCGGCCATATATGACGCCAACGAAAACCGCTGCCTCGCGGTCGAGACGATCCCGACCGACACCTGCGACTGGCTGCAGATGGAGCTGCACGCGATGGGACTGAGCTATTTCATCTACACGATCCACCACGGCAAGACCTGCATCTTCCACAGCGGCGCGCTCACGGCGGAGGAGCAGAGCCTGTATGAGCGGCTGCGCCGCTCGCCCTATCGCAGCTATCTCGAAGGGGAGGTCTTTAAGGAGGCGGAGGTGGTCTACTTCAAGATCGTCGACCTGCATGAGCAGATCCTGGCGCTCGAGCGGCGGCTGCGGCCGTGGCTGGCCGAACGCGGGCTGCGCGCTGCCGTGCGCAATCAGACGATCGGGGAGGGGCTGACCGGCCTGTACCTCTATTCGGAGAGAGCGACGATGACCCAGGCCGAGCAGACGCTGATGGAGATCCTGCGGCGGGACGAGCCCGGGCTTGAACCGGAGGAGATCTTCTCCCGAACGGGGTACCGGACCGAGCACGACGCGATGCATCTGCTGCACCGGCTCGACAATGCCTACGAGCCCGTGAAGCGCTTCCGACGTCGGCGGGGATAAAAGGAAAGCATCCCGGCATATCCAGAGGATATGCCGGGATGCTTTCTCTTGTGCGTGTGTTTCAGACGAAGGCGACCAACGCTTCGGCCCGATAGGCGGGATCGCGCGTGACCTCGCGCAGGATCTCCCAATCCTCAGGGAAACGGACCTCTTCGCCCTCTCCGCGAAGCTCGATCTCCACAATCGCGCGATCGGGCCAGAAGGGGTAGACGTCGATCTCAAAGTATTGCCCGTCGTGGGTGAGGCAGTAACGCGTCTTGCGCAGCGGACGCTTCGCGGGGTCGGCCTCGAGCAGCAGCGCGAGGTACTCCTCCTCCGTCAGCGGTTCCTCCAGTTCGATCGGCGCGGCGTCCGGGACCGGACGGTTGTAAGTCTTGTAAAATATGTAATTGCCGTTCTCGCAGCGGCTGCGCACGCGCGGGTCCACGCCCTCGCGGGCCAGCAGCCAGGTCTGAACCATCTCTACCTTGCGGCAGTTCGGCAGACGCTCCAGCGTGCCGAGATCGGGGCAGACGATCAGATAGCGCCGCGCAGCCTCGAGCGGATCGGGCTCTCCGAGGAAACTGCGGATCTCTGCGATCAAGCGCTTGAGCTTCTCCTCAAAGACGCGGTCGTTATCGATGATGCGATGGTGCGGATGCCCGGCCCAGGCGGCGATCAGGCGGTCGTCGAGGGCCTGCGCTTCGCTCACCGTCTCGTAGCGGGCGGGATTGTTCTCAAAGGTATAGAACTCCTCCGCCCCCTTGGCGGCGGACACCATGTGAAAAACGGCGTCGTAGCCGGCGAGGAGCTGCGCCTCCGTGCTGCCGATATCGGCGAGCACCTCACTGAATTCCTCCTCGTTCATATAGGCGCGGTTGTCCAAGGCGCCGCGGTCGCAGACGATCAGGATCTTGTCCACATTCATGGTGCGCGCGGCACGCACAAACAGGCGCTCCTTCTCAAGCTGCAGACGCATCTGCACCTTCTGGTAATCCAGATTCGTCCCGCAGGTCCAGGGGGCCACGCCGCCTGAAATGAATTCCGTGGCGGTCTCCGGCACGAAGAGAACCGTATAGCCGAGCTTGGTAAAGGCGTTCTGGATCCAGCTAAGGCCGGTGGTTTTGCCGGCGCTGGGGCCTCCGGTGATCACGATCTTGCGGATATGCATAGGGCTTTCCTCCTCCGGGACGGTATACTATCGAGACGGGCAGAGCAAACAGGGGACCGCAGCGCGGAGAACAGCAGAGACAGGCCGGCGCCGTTCAGTCCCCGGCGGGCTCCCGAACGATCGCCTCGCGGATATGCGCTTTCAGAGAGTCGTCGATTTCAAAGCGGACCCGGTCACCGATCGAGATGTTCTCCCCGCAGCGGATGTACGCCATAGGGACCTCGAAGGGATACACGCCGCGCCGCGACGGCTGCTCGTCCAGGCGGTCGGGCGCCGCAGAACCCTGCTGCTTCCAGAGAAACGAGGAATCCTGGATGCAGACGTTGCGGATGGGGGACTCCGTTTCGCCGGCGATCGTGATCGCCCCTTCGCAGGTGAAGTGCAGATGATCCAGGAATACCGAGTCGATCACGCCCGGGATCCGTTCAACCGCGGCGCGCTGTGTGGCGGACAGAAAGACCGCTTCTCCCTTGCCCCACCACACGACGACCTCCGAATCCTGCCGGACCCGGTCCCGGTACCGTCGGGTGCTGCCGGAGATGTGGTGGATCAGAATGTCGTGAACGCGGCCTCCGTCGCGCGACCAGATGCCGATGCCCCTGGTACAGTCGACGAGAAGGCAGTTGCTCATGGTCACATGGTGGATATCGCCCCAGGTCTCGGTCCCGATTTTCAGCGCGGAGGAATGAGACCGCAGGATGCAGTCTGAAATCAGGATATTGGCACAGGCCCCGTATTTTTTGGTCATCGGCGCGGTCGTCTTGACGACGATGGCGTCGTCGGCGCAGGTGATGCGGCAGCCGCGAATGATCACGTCCTGGCAGGAGTCCGGGTCGATCCCGTCGTTATTGGGACCGCGCTCGTTGTTCTCGATGCGGATCCCTTCGATCAGCACGTTCCTGCAGCCCGCCAAATGCAGCGTCCAGAAAGCGGCGTCGAAAAAGGTGACGTCCCGGACGGTCAGATTGCGGACGTCCTCCAAAAAGCTCATGCGCGGACGGAAGCCGCGTACCTTCAACGGACTTTCGTGGCTGCCGCCGTCGGCCTCGTCCTCGTAAAAGACCTCCCGCCCCCGACCGTCGATCCGGCCAAAACCGGAGATGGTCACATTTTCGGCGTGCCGGGCCAGAAGAAAGCAGCCGCCCTCCCAACCGGTGTCGCGGTTGTCGTCTTCAAAGTCCCCCATGAGATCCGGCATGTCGGAGGGGTCAAGGCTTGCAATCAACACAGCCCCGCTTTCCAGATGCAGCTCGACGTTGGATTTGAGGCAGATCGTTCCGGAGAGATAGTTCCCGGCGGGGACGAGCACGCAGCCGCCGCCCGCCTCGGTGCAGGCGTCAATGGCCTGCTGGATGGCGGAGGTGTTGAGCGTTTTTCCGTCGCCCACCGCCCCAAAGTCTGAAATGGAATATTGCATTTATATCACCTCTATGCGCGGCGGCAGCCTGTCAGGCAGCCGCCTTTGGCCGGAGCAGGAAATGGCGCGCCGTCTGACGGAAGTCGAACAGATTCCGGCCGGACAGATCGGTATCGGTGGCGATGGCCGTGATGGTCATGGGCTCGTCCAGCCAGACCTGGACCCGCACCGCCCCCAGCGCCGGGTAGGGGAAGGAGCCGAGCTCGACCCAGTCCTCCCCGTTGTGCACATAGAGCTTGCGCGGGCCGAGGATCGCCTCCTGGCTTCCCCCGTTTTTCTTGATGAGCTGGTATTCGAACTCAAAGCCCACACAGTCCCGGACCGGCTCCGTCAGCTGGGTATAGGGCTGATAGGTATGGGGGAACCAGCGGTCCGCCCAGCTGAGCTCCGGCTCCTCCAGCACGTCGAACTCGCCGTCCAGCGGCTGCCCCAGAACACAGGTCTCGCCGGGGAAGTCTTCCAGCAGACGGATGCTCTGGATCCAGCCCACATAGAGCTTATAGCTCGGGGCGCGGTAGAGCATGCAGGACATATCGTTCTCCTCCGCAACGACGGTGACGGTCGTCCCTTCGTATACATAGGGCGCGTTGTTCCACAGGGTCGTCAGGTCGGGAACGGAGCGCACCGCGAGGCTCGGCGCGTGCCAGGCCTTGCGGGGATAGAGGGTTTTCCATTCGTCAAGGTAGCTCTCCTCCTGCGGCAGAAGGATGGTTTTCCAGTTTCTTGCCGTCTTGATCAGCTCAAGCCCGCGCTCGGCTGCGGTCTTTTCCTCCGCCTGAGCGCAGACCCCCGGAAGAAGGAGAAACACCAGACTCAGCAAAACCAACACACTTGTCAATCTTCTCATGGGCACCTCCCGTCAAGAGATATCCGACAGCTTCAGCTTCTTCACCCGGCGCAGAGCCAAGCCGTTCGTGAGGGAGGCAAAGCCGCAGGTGACGAGCGCGGAATAGAGGAAGGACTGCAGGACCGGCTGACGGACCATCTGGATGTACGGCGTCTCTGTCACATGCAGAATAAACGCACCGAGGTATCTGCCGAGCACGAGCCCCAGAACGGTCCCGAGGACGGTCGTCACGATCAGGTCGATCGCCGCATAGCGGATGCAGGCCCCGGTCGAAAAGCCGTTGATGCGCATGATTGTAAGCTCGCTGGTCTTGCGCTGGATATAGATCATGGTGAAGTTCGCCACAATAAAGCAGGCCATCAGAGCCGCGAGGAGAAGCATAAACCAAACCACGAAGGTCAGCGAGGAAGAAAAGCGATCGATCACGACACGCTCCGCGGCGGCGTCAGTTACGCGCACAAAGCCCCGGATGCCGGCGACTTTCTCCTGCAGCTGCTCCAGGGTCATGCCGTTGGTTTTGACAAAAAGGCAGTTGTCCGTCGGCTGTACTCCAAAGACCTCCTCATAAGCCTGCGGAGACAGGAAGAAGAGTTGGCCGAAATAGTTTTCAAAGACGTCGGCCACACGGAGCGCACAGGGGCGCATCTTGCTGTCGTAGACCGTCAGGGTCTCCCCGACCGGGATCTTGTAGTATTCATAAAAGCGCCGGGGGACCAGCGCGCCGCTCACCGGCAGCTCGAGGGGAGTGCCGTCGGCAATGCTGCGCAGCGAATAGAAGCCCTCCAGCGAGCCGCTCTCCGCCACGATCGTCGATTCCGCTTCCAGCGAGCCCGCCGAATCAAAGACGCCCGCCTCCTTGCGTACGCGCACGTGGGACAATCCGTCTTCGTCCAGGATCGCCTCGAGTTCCGCGGCGGCATCCGGGTTTTCGTCGGCATTATAATAGACCTCCGCCTCGTAGGTCATGATCTCGCCAAACTGTCTGGGCGTGACCCCGCTGATGCCATAACGGAGAGTGAAGCCGACCACCATCAGCAGGCAGCCGCCGGAAACGCTGACCGTCGTTACCAGCACACGGCGCCAGTCGGTCCGCATGTTGAGGAAGATGAGCTTGGTATACAGCACCCTGTTGGCCGATCTGCGCGCTTTCTTCCGCCCGCCTGAGGGCGGCGTGCCCTGCATGAGCCGGATTCACCCAGGATGACAAGGAACTCGCCCCGGTAGATATCCAGATCGATGCCCTTGAGCACGCGGTTCACGCCGTCCCCGCTCGGGAACTCCTTGATCACGCCGCGCAGGCTGATCAGCACGTCCTTCTTTTCGCCCGCATTGACTTCAAGGCCTTTCTCGCCGATCGTCAGCGCGGCCAGTGCGGCGGTCCTTTTACAGAGCTGAATCTCGTGATCCGTGAAGGCTGTGCCGTCTTTCTTGTTGACGAGCTGCAGGCAGCCCACGATCTCGTCGAGCTTGTTGAGCGGAACACAGACCATGCCCCGCACCGGCAGTCCGTTCTCGTCGAGGAAGGAGCCGGTGAAGCGATCGTCTTCCTCCTTCTTCGTCAGGAGCACGGACTCGCCCGTTCTTGTGACATAGCTTTCGACGTTGGTGCCCATCTCTATGCTGACATTCGACAGGTCCACCGGCCCCACCTGAAACATGGGGACCAGGCGGTCTGTCTTCCTGTCCAGCAGCCAGATCGCACCGGCTTCACATCTTAGAGCCCGCGTCAGGATGTTCAGGCTTCCGGCCAGCGCGGTCTCCAGATTGGCCTCTCCCAGGAGCTCTTCAAAGAGCTCCTCGAGGATCGTGACATAAGGGCTCTCGTTCATGACAAGTGCCGTCCTTTTCTTCGTAATATGTGCTCACGAAGTCGCAATGCCGCCGGCTTCAGGAGGGAACAGTCGGCTCGATATTTGTTGTATCATGGTAACTATTTAATAATAAAGGTTGTCGTATCCCGCGTCAAGAGGGATACGTCCCGTTTCTTGCGAGGCGGTAAAAACCGCCGTGAGCCGTATAACAAAAAAGCACCTGCAAATACTATCGGAGAGAACCGATAGAAATACAGGAGGATTTTGCATATGAAGGCAACCGGAATCGTGCGGCGGATCGACGACCTGGGCCGTGTCGTGATCCCGAAGGAGATCCGCCGCACCATGCGCATCCGCGAGGGTGACCCGCTGGAGATTTTCACAGACAAGGACGGCGAGCTGATCTTTAAAAAATATTCCCCGATCGGGGAGCTGACGGATTTTGCGGCACAGCTGTGCGACAGCCTGCGTCGGGCGACGGACGGCATCGCGGCAGTCTGCGACCGGGACGCGGTGATCGCGGTGGCGGGCGGCGCGAAAAAGGAACTTATGGACAAGCCGATCAGTCCGCAGCTTGCGGAGATCATGGAGGGACGCGGCACTTACCGCAGCAGCGGAGGCAGCGGGATCCCGGTCTCGGCCGCGGACGGGAACTACTGCCTTGCGGTGGCCTCACCGATCCTGACCGAGGGGGACGTGATGGGCTGTGTGATGTTTCTCGCACCGCCGGGCAGCGCGCCGGCCGGCGAGGTGGAGTATAAACTGGCCCAGACAGCGGCGCTCTTTCTGGGAAAGCAGATGGAGAACTGAAAAAACCGGAAGCCAGAGGCTTCCGGTTTTCCTTATCGCAGGCTTCAGCCTGTGGCGCGCATGGAGAGGAAGGCGTTGATAAAGCCGTCCAGATCTCCGTCCATCACGTTCTGGATGTTGCCGTTTTCATATTCGGTGCGGTGGTCCTTCACGAGCTGATAGGGCATGAATACATAGGAGCGTATCTGGCTGCCCCATTCGATCTTCATCTGCACGCCCTTGATATCGCTGATCTTCTCCAGGTGCTCACGCTCCTTGATCTCGGCCAGGCGCGCGCGGAGCATATTCTTGCAGTTCTCCAGGTTCTGGAAGTGGCTGCGCTCCACCTGGCTCGAGACGACGATGCCGGTGGGCTTGTGGATCAGTCGTACAGCCGAAGAGGTCTTGTTGACCTTCTGACCGCCCGCACCGGAGGAGCGGTAGACCTGCATCTCGATATCGTCATCGCGCAGTTCGATCTCGTTGTCGTTCGAGATCTCGGGCATGACCTCGACCGCGGCAAAGGAGGTATGGCGCCGGCCGGCTGCGTCGAAGGGGGAGACGCGGACCAGACGGTGGATGCCGTGCTCACTTTTGAGGAAGCCGTAGGCGTTCTCACCCTCGATCATGATCGTGGCGCTCTTGAGCCCGGCCTCGTCGCCATCAAGATAGTCCATGACCTTCACCTTGTAGCCGTGGCGGTCGGCCCACATGTTGTACATGCGGTAGAGCATCGAGGCCCAGTCCTGTGCCTCGGTCCCGCCGGCGCCGGCGTGGAAGGTGAGGATAGCGTTGTTGGCGTCGTACTCGCCTGTGAGCAGCGTGCTCAGCCGGGTGGATTCCACTTTCTCGGAGAATGCCTTGAACTCGCTCTGCAGCTCGGGCAGCATCGAGTCGTCGTTCTCCTCGATGGCCATCTCGCACATGACCATCATGTCGTCCCAGGCGGCGCAGAGCTTGTCATAGTTCTCCACCTTGCTCTTGAGCCCCTTCAGGCGTTTCTGAACGCGCTGGGAATTCTCCACGTCATTCCAGAAACCGTCGCGCTCGCTCGCGGCCTCCAGCTCCTCGATCTCTTTCTGCGCCGCCTCGAGCTTGAGCGCGCCGCGCAGCACGTCAAGATCGGGCTTGGCGGCATTCAGTTTCGCTTTATATTCTTCAAATTCAAGCATATATTTGTACTCCTCAACAGTTTCTATTCAAGACATTATAAACAAAAAACGCCGTCTTGTAAATTGCTTTTTTTATTGCCATTTTTTCTGCGAAAAAACAAGCTGACTCTTTTCAAGCAAATCCTGATGTGATACAATGATAATCGCGAAGAAACGGGTTTTCGTACTGAGAGCAAGAACAAGGAATTCTGATTACGGAGGAAATAGAGAGCAAATGATTGCACACGGCAAAGAGATCAAGGTTTTCACCGGCAATTCCAATCCCGCCCTGGCACAGAATATCTGCCAGGAGCTGTACATGGGTCTGGGCAATGCGTCCGTTTCCCAGTTTGCGGACGGCGAGTGCTCCATTTCCGTGTTCGAGCCCGTTCGAGGCAAGGACGTCTTTATCGTACAGTCCACCTGCAAGTCCCCGGTCCGCGAGAGAAAGAGCGAGACGGACAACGGCTTTGAAACCGTGAACGACAACCTGATGGAACTGCTTATCATGATCGACGCGATGCGCCGCGCCTCCGCCGGCCGCATCACCGCTGTGATCCCCTACTTCGGCTATGCCCGGCAGGACCGCAAGGCCAAGAGCCGCGACCCTATTTCCGCCAAGCTCGTCGCCAATCTGATCACCGCCGCCGGCGCCGACCGCGTGCTGACCATGGACCTGCATGCCGCGCAGATCCAGGGCTTCTTTGATATCCCCGTGGATAACCTCATGGGCGGCAACCTGTTCGTCAAGCACTATGTGAAAAAATTCGGCAAGGGCAACGAGGACGTGATGGTCGTCTCGCCCGACGTCGGCAGTACGGCCCGTGCCCGCGCCTTTTCCATGAAGCTCGGCCTCAACATGGCCATCGTCGACAAACGCCGTGAGCGCGCCAACCAGTCCGAGGTCATGAACATCATCGGCAACGTCGAGGGCAAGACCTGTATCCTGCTCGACGACATCGTCGATACCGCCGGGTCCCTCTGCGGCGCGGCGAAGGCCATCAAGGAGATCGGCGGCGCCAAAGAGGTCTATGCCTGCGCGACCCACGGTGTGCTCTCCGGTCCGGCCGTCGAACGTATTCAGAACAGCTGCATCAATGAGCTGCTGCTGCTCGACACGATCCCCTATCCCGCCGACAAGCCCGCTTGCGATAAGATCCAGTATCTGACGACGGCCTCCGTCTTTGCCGAGGCGATCCGCCGAATTTACGAGGAAGTCTCCATCGCGAACATGTTCGACAACTGAGGCCATGCTGTTTTCCAAGCCTTCGGGCGTGAGCTGGCTGATCGTCTTTCTCGGCAATCCCGGTCCCCGCTATGAGGGGACGCGCCACAACGCAGGATTTATGACAGCGGACGCCTTTGCCAGGGCGCACAGGGTCGAGATCAATCGCCTGCGGTTTCGTGCGCTGACCGGCGTGTGTGAGCTGGGGGAGGAGAAGCTGCTGCTCATGAAGCCGCAGACCTTCATGAACCTCTCCGGTGAGGCGGTAGGCGAAGCGGCCCGCTTCTATAAGATCCCGCCCGAGCATGTGCTCGTGGTATCGGATGAGATCGCGCTGCCGATCGGGAAGCTCCGTGTCCGGGCGAAGGGCTCGGCCGGGGGACACAACGGGCTCAAGAACATCATCGCCTGCCTGGGGTCGGAGGAGTTCCCCCGCATCCGCCTGGGCGTCGGAGCGCCGCCTCACCCCGATTACGATATGGCGGACTGGGTGCTCTCAAGTTTCAAAAATCAGGATGCCGAAGATATGGCGAAAGCCGCCGCCCGCGCGGCCGAGGCGGTGGAGTGCTATGTGCTCCACGGGCCGGAGCAGACAATGAACCGTTTCAACGGTTGAGCGGATCCGTAATTGTACTTACGCGGCCAAGACCGCAGGAATAAAAAACAACGAATAGGAGGCTGCATATGAAGAAGAGCTGTATTGCGATGCTTCTTGCAGGCGGACAGGGCTCCCGTCTCTATGCCCTGACGCAAAACATGGCAAAGCCCAGCGTACCCTTCGGCGGAAAGTACAGGATCATTGACTTTCCGCTGTCCAACTGCGCGAATTCCGGGATCGACACCGTCGGTGTCCTGACCCAGTACCGCCCCCTGCAGCTCAACAGCTACATCGGCAACGGCCAGCCCTGGGATCTGGACTCTTCCGACGGCGGCGTCTACATCCTGCCCCCGTATCTGGGCGCTGGCGAAAAGGGCTCCTGGTTCACCGGTACGGCCAACGCCATTTACCAGAACCTGGGCTTCATTGAGAGCTATGACCCCGAGAACGTGCTGATCCTCTCCGGCGACCACATCTACAAGATGGACTACGCCAAGATGCTCAAGGAGCACCTCGACAAGGATGCCGCACTCACCATCGCGGTGCAGCAGGTCTCCATGGAGGAGGCCACCCGTATGGGCATCCTGAACCCCGGCCCCGACGGCTATGTCGAACAGTTCGAGGAGAAGCCCAAGCATCCGAAGAGCGATCTGGCCTCGATGGGCATCTACATCTTCAACTGGCAAAAACTGCGTCAGTACCTGATCGAGGACGAGAACGACCCGAACTCCAGCAAGGACTTCGGCAAGAACATTATCCCCAAGATGCTCGCTGCCGGCGAGAAGATCTGGCCCTATCGCTTTGACGGTTACTGGCGTGATGTCGGCACCATCACCTCGCTGTGGGATGCCAACATGGATATGCTCTCCACCACACTCATCAACCTCTACGATCCGGACTGGCCCATCGCGGCGCGCAGCCCCGTCTGCCCGCCCCACTACACCGGCGAGCACGCCCAGATCAACCACTCCATCATCACCGAGGGCTGCGAGATCGACGGCCATGTGGAAAACTCCGTCCTCTCTCCCGAGGTCATTGTCGAGCAGGGGGCGAAGGTCCTCTACAGCGTGCTGATGCCTGGCGCCATCGTGCGTAAGGGCGCGGTGGTGGAATATGCCATCGTGGGTGAGAACACGGTGATCGAGGAGAACGCGCATGTCGGCGCCGCCCCGGACGGGACGGATGCCTGGGGCGTCGCCACCTGCGGCCCCAACATTACGATCCGCAGCGGGGCCACGGTCCCGGCCGCGGCCATGATCTACACGGGCGAGGAGGTTTGAGCCATGAGAAATTATCAGGGTATTATCTTTGCCTACCGTGAGGAGCCCGAGCTGCGTGAGCTGACCGCGAACCGCACGGCCGCCTCTCTTCCCTTCTGCGGGCGTTACCGCCTGATCGACTTCCCCCTGTCCTCCATGCGCAACGCCGGCGTTCTGGATGTTGGCGTCATCATGCAGCGCGATTACCAGTCCCTGCTCGATCACATCGGCAGCGGCAAGGCCTGGGATATGAGCCGCCGCAGCGGCGGCCTGCGCATGCTGCCGCCCTTTGGCCTGCCCCAGTACCACAACGGCAACTACAACGGCACCATGGAAGCGCTGAACGCCGTAGGCTCCTACCTGCGTGACAGCAGCGCCGAGAACGTGATCCTGATGCTCGGCAACACCGCCGCGAACGTCGACCTCTCCGCTGCGATCCGCACCTTTGAGGAGAGCGAAGCCGGCGCCGTGGCCATCTGCATGGACCACATCCCCATGGGGATCCACCACCGCTATCTGGTGGGGGAGGACGGATTCGTCAAGGGCATGAGCCTCTATCGCCACGGTGAGGGCGAGGGCTGCCCGTCCCTCGAGGCCTACATCTTCCGCAAGGACGTGCTGCTTGATCTCATGGATCGCTGCCGCGCCAACAACCACTATCTCTTCCATCGCGACGCGATCTCCCTCTTCCTCAACGAGGGCGGCAAGATGGCCGTCTATGTGCACAAGGGCTATGCCAACAGCGTGCGCAGCGTCGAGGAGTATTACGCAATCAGCCGCGATATGCTCAAGCCCGAGATCCGTCACCAGCTGTTCTGCCGCCCGGTGCGCGCCAAGACCCATGAGGACGTGAGCACCTATTACGGGGAGAACTCCCGTTCCGTCAACTGCCTGGTGGGCGATAACTGCATCATCGACGGCGACATCGAAAACTGCATCGTCTTCTCCGGCGTGCATGTGGCTGCCGGCGCAAGACTGCGCGACTGCATCATCATGAAGGGCTGCGAAATCGGGGCCGGCGCGGATCTGCGCTGCGTCATCGCCGATAAGTCCTGCACCTTCTCCGCGGGCTCCGTGCTGATCGGAAGCCCACATCTTCCCACGGTCGTTCCCAAGGGGAGCGAAATCTGATTGTAGCGACAGGCGGCCTGAGAAGGTCAGGCCGCCTGTTTTCCCAACTCGGCTGAAACCGTTTCCAGTACGTGGATTTGTGCGTTTTTCTACTTGATTTTGCTTGTATTTTGCGGTATGCTACCGCATTGTATATAGAGAGATTGATTCACGGAGGGTAATTCTACATGATTGCTGAAATCTCCCGCGACGAAGTGCGCAGCGCCATTGAAGACAAGCTCTGCGCGTATTTTGCAACCACAAGCCAGAGCGCGACGAAGGACCAGGTATTCCAGGCGTCCGCGATGGTGATTCGCGAGATCATGAGCCGCTTGCTGTCGGCCGAGGATCCTCGCCACGCCGAGAAGGAAGTCCACTATATGTCCATGGAATTCCTGATGGGCCGAAGCCTGATGAAGAATGCCTACAACCTGGGGCTCGGGCCTGCGCTCTGCGGTGCGCTCAACGACCTGGGCTTTGCTGCGTCGGACATCTTTGAGGAGGAGCCCGATGCCGGTCTCGGCAACGGCGGCCTCGGCCGTCTCGCCGCGTGCTATATGGACAGCATGACGACCCTGGGCCTGGAGGCTACGGGTTATTCCATCTGCTATGAGCTGGGCATTTTCCGCCAGAAGTTCCAGGACGGCAAGCAGACCGAGGTGGCTGACAACTGGCGTATTGCGGCTGACAGCTGGCTGATCCCCCGCTATGAGGATGCGGTCGAGGTCCGCTTCGGCGGTCAGATCTCGCCCCACTGGGACGCCAACGGCCATTACTATGCCGAGCATACCGGCTACACCGCCGTCACCGCGGTGCCGCGTGATATGCTGCTGGCCGGCTACGGCGGCAAGGAGATCAACACCCTGCGCCTCTGGGAGGCCCACAGCACCAACTCGCTGGACATGTACCTCTTCTCCGAGGGCGAATATGTCAAGAGCATGGAGCAGCGCACCATGTCCGAGGTCATCACCAAGGTCCTCTATCCCGCGGACGACCACATCGAGGGCAAGAACCTGCGCCTGAAGCAGCAGTACTTCTTTGTCTCCGCCTCCGCGCAGGACATCGTGCGCAAGCACATCCAGAAGTGGGGCGACATCCGCAGCTTCGCCAAGCACCACACCATCCAGATCAACGACACCCATCCGACCATGATCATCCCCGAGCTGATGCGTATCTTCATGGATGAGTACGGCCTGGGCTGGGACGAGAGCTGGGAGATCGTGCGCAAGAGCGTGGCCTACACCAACCACACCGTCATGAGCGAGGCGCTGGAGAAGTGGCCGCAGGATCTGGTGCAGCAGCTGTTGCCGCGCCTGTGGGAGATCATGTGCGAGATCAACCGCCGCTGGTGCGACTACCTGATTGCGAGCTTCGGCCACGGCGATGCGCGCGTGGGGCGCAATCTTGTCATCGCCAACGGCCAGGTGCACATGGCGAACCTCTGCCTTGCCACCTGCTACAAGGTCAACGGCGTGTCTCGCCTGCACGGTGAGATCCTGAAGAACGATCTGTTCCACGACATCTACACCCTGCGGCCCGAGCGCTTTACCCACGTCACCAACGGTATCGACCATCGCCGCTGGCTCGCGCAGATCAACCCCGGTCTGCATGAGCTCATTGCGGAGTGCCTCGGCAACGAGGAGTATCTGACTGAGCCCGAGCAGCTGATCCGCTTCAAGGACTTTGCCTCGGACAGCGAAGTGCGTGCGCGCATGAACGCGATCAAGAAGCAGAACAAGGAGCGCCTCGCCGCTTTCGCGCTGCGCAACGACGGCTTCACCCTGAACACCGACGCGATCGTCGATGTACAGGTCAAGCGTCTGCATGAGTATAAGCGCCAGCTGCTGTGCGCGATGCGTATCGCGTCCCTGCAGCTGCAGCTGCATGACAACCCGAACATGGACTTCGAACCGCGCAGCTTTGTCTTCGGCGCCAAGGCCGCCGCGGGCTACCGCGTCGCCAAGCGCATCATCGAGTTGCTGCTCTCCATGGCGGACGATATCAACAACGACCCTGTCTGCAAAGGAAAGCTGCAGATCCTGTTCGTGGAGAACTATCGCGTCTCCGCTGCCGAGGCTATCATGCCTGCGGCGCAGGTATCCGAACAGATCTCCACGGCCGGCAAGGAGGCCTCCGGCACCGGCTGCATGAAGCTGATGATGAACGGCGCCGTGACGATCGGAACGCTCGACGGCGCCAACGTCGAGATGTACGAGCGCCTGGGCGATGAGAACATGTTCCTCTTCGGCCTGCACACCGAGGATATTGCCCGCATGAGATCACAGGGTTACGATCCCTTCTCCGCCGCCCGGTCCGACTGGGAGATCCAGCGCGTACTGGACCGCTTCTCCCAGGGCTTTGCCGACGGAAAGAGCTATTCCGATCTGGTCTCCGGCCTGCTCTACGGCGGCGACCCCTATATGGTCATTGCCGACTACCGCGCGTATGCCGACTGCCAGAGCCGGCTGTACGAGCGCATCGCGGACGCGGACGAACGTGCGCGCCTCGCCATCGTGAACACGGCCGAGAGCGGCTTCTTCGCTGCCGACCGCGCGATCTCGGAGTACGCAAAGAATATCTGGCACGTATGAAAGGCTTTACCGTAATCGGTGGGGCGAACATTGACATCGGCGGTCGCTCTGCGGCCGCCCTTGCTCTACACGACTCCAACCCCGGCTCCGTCAGCCAGCGCTACGGCGGAGTGGGCCGGAATATCGCGCACAATCTCTGCCTGCTCGGCTGCCGGGTGAAGTTGATCACCGCCATCGGCGGCGACCTCTACGGCGACGGCCTGCGGGAAAACTGCCGCGCACTGGGGATGGACCTCGCCCACGCGCTGCTGCTGCCGGACCGGCGCAGCTCGACGTATCTCTATGTGACGGATGC
>OCVV012887383.1_pt1 | contig 25277 bp, 21 predicted proteins | sample 1539721 | NCBI WGS metagenome assembly OCVV01 (sample SAMN02144230, study PRJEB22623) | gut metagenome | biome: sheep rumen | host: Ovis aries | place: New Zealand
CTGGGCATAGGAATCTATCTTATATGGGATATATGGAGCGTATCGACCCCACGTAAAATCATCCGTGCGATCGTGATCATCCCATCCCTGACCTTTGCGTTTTACTTGGTACCGGGTCTTCGCGGCGCACCGGTAAAAGCGATCAGCGCTTTTGCGCCTCCGATGGAGATAGAGGGTAGAGAGGTCTTTAATGATTACGAGGAAGGCTTGGCTTACGCACGGCAGACAGGCAAGCCGGTAATCATTGATTTTACGGGTTACGGCTGTGTGAACTGCCGTAAGATGGAGGCTTATGTGCTTGACAATGATTCCGTAAAAGCGCGTCTGCAGAACTACGTTTTCATTGAGCTGTTTGTGGATGACAAGCGCGACGGAATAGGCGATCGTAACTCTGCCATTCAGCGCGAGCAGTTCGGTTCGAATGCGCAGCCGTATTATGTCCAACTTGATGCCTACGGTACGCAAGTAGCTGAACCGATGGCGTTTACGACCGACCCGATGGAATTTATTAACTGGCTAAAATACTAATTAAAGTTGAAAGTTGAATGTTGAAAGTTGAAAGAAAAAAATCGTACGACACCAAACGTCCGCCGGAGAAAGAGATGATCTTCGGTGTGCGCGCTGTGATGGAAGCTATCGATGCAGGAAAGGTGCTTGACAAAGTGCTTGTACGCCGGGATATGAGTTCGGCTATCGGCCGTGAGTTGCTGATCAAGTTAGAAGGCACCGGCACGCAGATACAGCGTGTGCCGCTGGAGAAACTCAATCAGTTTACCGACAAGAACCACCAAGGCGTGATTGCTTTTCTTAGTCCGATAGAGTTTACTCCGTTAGACAGCCTTGTGCAGAGTCTCTATGACGAAGGTAAGACGCCGCTACTAATGATGCTGGACGGCGTGACCGATGTGCGTAACTTCGGAGCCATCGCACGAACTTGCGTGTGCGCAGGCGTTCACGCGTTGATTATAGGAACACGAGGCAGTGCTGCTATCAACGGCGATGCGGTCAAAGCGTCTGCCGGTGCGTTACATTCTTTGCCTATTTGCAAGGTGGAGAATATGCAGAACGCACTTCGCTACCTGCAAGAAAGTGGTCTTCGCATTGTCGCAGCCACCGAACATACGGATCGCAACTATACCGAAGTAGATATGACCGTGCCGACCTGTATCGTCATGGGAAGTGAGGAGAAAGGTATCTACGAGGAGAACCTGAAACTCTGTACGGATCAGGTGCGTCTGCCGATGACAGGTGTTATTGAGAGTCTGAACGTCTCTGTCGCAGCAGGTGTGTTTATTTATGAAGCTGTTAGACAGCGGAGCTAATGACAGTACTCTACGAAGACAACCATATTATTGCTGTCAACAAGACCTGCAACGAGATAGTGCAGGGCGACAAGACCGGTGATACGCCGCTGAGCGAGATTGTAAAGGCTTATATCAAGGAGAAATACAATAAGCCCGGCGAGGTCTTCTTGGGCGTGACGCACCGTCTCGATCGTCCTACAAGCGGCGTGGTGCTCTTTGCACGTACGTCCAAAGCGCTCACGCGCCTTAATGAGATGTTTAAAGAAAAGTCGAAAGTCGAAAGTCGAAAGTCGAAAGAAGAATTGTCTACTGTCAATTGTCAATTGTCAATTAAGAAAACCTATTGGGCGATTGTGCAAGGTGCTCCAAAACTACCTGAGGCACGGCTGGAGAACTGGCTTGTTCGTAATGAGGCGCAGAACAAATCCTATATCGCCCAACCCGGTGCTAAGGAGGCGAAACAGGCTATATTATCGTACAAAACGCTCGCTAAAGGCGAGAACTATACTCTTCTTGAGGTCAATCTGGAGACAGGGCGGCATCATCAGATACGTTGCCAGTTGGCGGCTATCGGCTGTCCGATAAAAGGCGACCTCAAGTATGGCGCAAAGCGCTCTAATCCCGATGGAGGTATCTGTCTCCATGCGCGACAAATAGAATTTATTCATCCTGTAAGTAAACAAGATATATGTATTACAGCTCCCGTTCCAAACGGTTCCTTGTGGCAGCAGTTTGCTGCATTAGTTCATTAGTAGCCTTTGCCGGTCTCTTGCCCGATACGCTTGTGGCTTTCCCCGGCGCAGAGGGATTTGGTAAATACACGTCCGGTGGTCGTGGCGGTAAAGTGGTGTATGTGACCACGCTTGCGGACGATGCTAACGGCGAGACAGAAGGTTCGCTTCGATGGGCATTGAAGCAATATCCCGATACGCCGCTGACGGTTTGTTTTGCGGTATCCGGTGAGATCCGGCTTGTCAAAGACCTGCGCGTGAACCGTAAGAACTACACTATAGCCGGTCAGACAGCGCCCGGAATGGGTATTGTCATTACCCATAATAAAGTCAATCTCGGTGGCTCAGAGAACTTTATCGTACGAAATATACGTTTCCGCGTAGGTCAGAAGAATGTGAATGGAGATACGATAGCCACCAATGCTTTTGGCGCAGAGAATAGCTCGCACTTTATTATCGACCATTGTGATTTTGGTTGGTCGTTAGAGGAGAACATGAATACATACGATGGTCATTTCTTTACGGTTCAATATTGTATTGTGCATGAAGGACTATATAAAGCCGGTCATCCTAAAGGGGCTCGTGGGTATGGATGCCAATGGGGTGGTTCGCCGGCTTCCTATCACCATAACTTATTAGCACATAATAATGGTCGTTCCTGTCGTTTCAATGGTGCGCGTAATAATGACAGAGTGGTTTATTTGGATTATATTAACAACGTTAATTTCAATTATTTTGGTGGCAGTAGCGGATGTCATGGAGGAGAAAATACGTGCGACGATAAGTATTATAACGGAAAAAACTCCGGTCACGAAGTTAATTTCGTCAATAACTACTATATCAAAGGTCCGAATACGACGAACACGCGACTTTTCTTAGTTGCAGACGAGAAACGCAGTAGCGGAGATCCCAGTAAGGGACCAAGCCAATGGTATGTTGCCGGAAATATTTTCGATGGCGAACCCAATGCTACCAATGATAACTGGAGCGCTGTGACCATCAAAGCCTATACAGAAGAACAAGCGCGCGTGGATACCTTGATCCGTACGAAAACTCCTTATTGGGATTGCAATGCGGATTCTACGGAGTTTTCCGGTCTTTATGATTTTGATAGTTATGCCTATGCGGCCTCTGATTTTCAGAATGCGTCGGACGCTTATCAAACGGTGCTGGATACAGCAGGGTGTTTCCCGCGTGACCACGTGGAGAACCGACTTATTCGTGAGACTCGCGACAATACTTATACTTATATCGGTTCCAATGCAGGTAAGAAAGGTGTGATTGACTTAGAGACCGATGCAGAGGGGTTCTATGATTATCCGCAAGTGGCTGCATTAGTAGATACAGACCAAGACGGTATGCCGGACGAGTGGGAGAGTGCCAACGGCTGTGATCCGACGATGCCGGATAATAATGTCCGCCATGCATCGGGATATACGATGTTAGAGATGTATCTGGACTATGCCATGACACATAAGAAGCCTATGGATGACGGCTATCGTGAGCCTGAAGGAATAGAGAATACCGCTATTAACCAGAATGGAGTAGATTCCTATAAGATTTTCCGTGACGGTCAGTTGCTGATTAAGCGCGGAGACAAATTCTACACGCTTCAAGGACAGGAGTTGTAAAAAAACAGGCGCGTTGCTTCCCAGTAACGCGCTTGCTTCGATTCCCGAAGGAATCTCATACTTACTCACTTATTATTTACAGAACGTTATGGAAACCACTCCATAACGTGGGGTGTTACTTATTTGTATAAGTAACGTTTGATAGAGCGTTTCGGGGTCTTCTCAAACTCCGAAGCTACTAATTCTATAGAGCTGATCTGGCTGTAGTTCGGGAGGTCTTTGTTGACCGCTATGCGGTTCTCCTCCATGAGCTGAGTCAGCGACTTAGTACCTAATAATTTCTTGCCTTCCGCAGAAGTGTCCGGGAATACGAGTCCGACCAACTTATGGTCACGATCCACCACGATGGATTCTACTACACAAGGCATAGAGTTCAGTTTATCCTCCAACTCCTCCGGGTAGATGTTCTGACCGGAAGGACCAAGAATCATATTCTTTGAACGACCATGGATATAGATGTTGCCTTCTTTATCCAGAACACCGAGATCACCCGTGCGCATCCATCCATCTTCGGTGAATACAGCCTTGGTAGCCTCTTCGTTCTTATAATAACCCTTCATGACGTTGATTCCCTTAACCTGGATCTCACCATCTTTATGAATAGGATCTTCGCTATCGATGCGCACCTTGCATTGCGGCAGGTCTTTTCCGCAACTATGGAACTTGTAATCCCACCAATCTTCGTAACTGATCAGCGGAGCACACTCGGTCATACCATAGCCTACGCAGTATTGATATTTGATATCATGGAGCACTTGCTCTACTTCTCCATTCAAGGCAGCGCCACCTATAATGAGATAACGCAGTTTGCCTCCAAAGGTCTTATCCAAGCCTTCTTTTACTTTACCTCTGATAACGCGGTTGATACCCGGAGTCTTCCAAAGCACCTTCATCATCGGGCTGCTGATCTTCGGCAGTACACCCTTCTTAACGATCTTCTCAATGACCAAAGGAACGGTGAGAATCATGAAGGGTTTTACTTGTGCAAAGGCTTTCATCAGTACTGTTGGGGTAGGAGCCTGCGTCAGGAAATATGTCTCTGCTCCATCGCATACCTGATATAAGAACTCGAACATCAGTCCGAACATGTGCGCAATAGGCAGCATCGAGAGAACGGCATCACCTGGTTTATGAGGAATACGCTGGCAAGCGAACTCTACGTTTCCGCTCAGGTTGAGATGGGTCAGCATTACGCCCTTCGGGTTACCCGTAGAACCGCTGGTATAGTTGATGACTGCCAATTCATCCAAATTATCCGTCGGTAACTGCATATCCTCCAGTTTCACGCCGTCCGGGTAAGCTTTAACGAAAGCAGCCTCTACACCGTCGAATGCTTTCTTAGTAGCAGCGTCCGCCTCTACAATCGTCATATCGTCCATGAAGATGGTGGCCTTCAGACCCTTCATCATCTTCGGATCAATCTTCTTCTTCACGTTCGGACCTACGTAGAGCAGGGTAGCTTCCGAGTGGTCCACCAGCGAATAGATACCTTCCGCTGTGAAATCCGGGAGAATGGATACTACAACCGCCTTGTAACTCTCAGCAGCTAAAAATAACAAACCCCAGTTTGCACAGTTACGTCCGCAAAGCGCAATCTTATCTCCTTCTTTGATTCCTAATTCTTGCCAAGTTACGTGCAATCGCTTCATTGCAGCTGCTAACTCCGCATAAGTATATTTATTGACGCCATCCAGGTCCTGCAATGCTACGCAGTCCCATCGACGACTCATTGTCTCTTGTAAATACGATAAATAATGTTTGGTTGCCATAAAGTCAATTATTGAATTTTTAGTCGGTTTTTCTGAAACCGAGTGCAAAGGTACTGCTTTATTTTTGAACTTTTGTTCGAAAACTACATTATTTCTTCTTTTTTTAGTAAATTATGCAATTCTGAGTATGTTTTTATCAATAATGAAAAGTTCATTTGTGTTTGTCCGAGTGCCGGATCGAATGTGTTTTTAACATGGGTAAACATCATTGCTATTTGCTCCCGATCAATATCCCGGCGGATTAAATCTGCGCGTTGATCAATGAAGATAGCTTTGCGCCACAACTCCAGTTCCTTTAATGCCAAACGCTGGGCTTTACGGCGTAGGGCGGGAAATTGGCTATAGGCTGTAAACATTAGGTCATTGACATTTGAGGTGTTAATCGCTTTGTTGTCAAATGTCATTAGAGCCTCTTCCAAACTATGCAGGTATTCAGCTACTGCAGCAATCATTCCGTCTATACCTGCGTTTTCCGGTACTTTATTAAGGGCACGTTGTTTGGGCTCCAGAAAATATTTCTCCATGCAGGTTTGAAAGAGTTCGTCTTGATCCGTGAAATAGTAATAGAGCGTTCCTCGCCCCATATCAAGCGCGAACTGCAAATCTGTGATGCTAACGTTTCTAAAGCCTTTGATAGCATATAGCTCCATTGCCTTGCGAATGATATATTCTCTACGATCTTTCATATCTCTCTAAAGCCTCTGTCATGATACGTTTACCCTCTGCAATGATATCTTCCGCTTTGTCAAAATCAAAGGTGTTATAGGCATATTGGCGCATCACAGCATGGATATCCGGTGGGGTAAGGCGGAGAGCAAGAAGGGTGTTTTGTTGGATTTGCATGTCGCTCATACGATCTAACATATTGAAATAATTAATTCTTCTTCCTAAATCCTTCGCGCGGCTCTCACGAATGGCATCCACTTTTTTGCCTAATTGGCGTAACTGGTTCTCCAGGGCTTTAGGTACGTCAAAGCCTTTGGCTTCGATAGCAGCTATTTTGCCATCTACATCGATGGGTTCCGGCATTTTCTCTGTTGGCATACTATCTTTACCGCTGATATCCATGGCTATGAGAATGTCGCCTTCTGTACGTTCAATGATATGCAAGGGCAGGGGATTGAGAATACCTCCGTCTATCAACAGTTTATCGCCCATCTGGACCGGCTGGAAGAACAGCGGAATGCTGATAGAAGCCCGAACGGCATCAAACAGACTGCCAGTCCGGAAGACCACCTCCTCTGTATTTACCATGTCTGAGGCTACGATGGAGCAGGGGATATTCAACTGCTCTATCGGTCTATCGGGCACTACTTTCTCAAGCTCCTGAATGATGCGCTGACCTTTGACTAAAGAGTTGCTACTCAGAAGGTTGATGTCCATCATTCTGAGTATTAACTGTTTATCTACACTCAAGAACCATTCTTTTGCTTTCTTAAGTTCGCCTGCAGCATACATCCCGGCAATGATTGAGCCCATAGAACAACCGGCTATACTGGTGATGGTATAGCCTCTTTCCTCTAAGGCCTCGATTGCGCCTATGTGTGCAAGTCCGCGCGCGCCGCCCGATCCTAATACCAATGCGACGCGTTTAGACATTTGTCGTTGGTCGTTCGTCATTAGACAATCTTGGCGGGCTGCAGTTTCTCGCGGATCTTGATATAGATGATATTTTCCTTCTTGGCAAACGGCGTCTCCACGTAGCCCATACCGATACCGACTTTGGTGTTCGGCAGCATGATACCGGAGGTCACATGACCGATAGTTTTGCCGGATTCATCGCATATCTCATAGCCGTTACGCGGGATAGCACGCACCAGACACTCAAAATGAACGAGTTTGCGTTTAACGCCTTCTGCCTTTTGGGCTTTGAGGAAATCGCGATCGATGAAATCCTTGGCGTCCAGCTTGGTGATCCATCCTAAACCGGCTTCTAACGGCGAGGTGGTGTCATCGATATCGTGACCGTACAGGCAGTACCATTTCTCCAGACGCAGGCTGTCTCGAGCTCCCAAACCGATAGGCGCCAGACCGAACGGTTTGCCTACTTCAAAGAGTGCATTCCAAATCTCCACACCACGCTCTGCAGGGAAATAAAGCTCGAATCCACCGGCACCTGTATAACCCGTGTTGCTCAGGATTACTCCCGGTACACCTGCAAAACTCCACTCGCGGAAAGCATAGTAATCAATCGACTTCAGATCCGCGTCGGTCAACAGTTGCAGCAGCTCCGTAGCCTTAGGTCCTTGTACCGCTAATTGTCCGTAACGACTGCTGGCATTGTCTAGGATTAGTCCTACCCAATCCTTATTTGAGTCCTTGATACTATTTACCCATGCCCAGTCCTTGTCGATGTTTCCGGCATTGACTACCATGAGGTATTTAGTGGTCGAATATTTATAGATGATGAGGTCATCCACGATGCCGCCTTTTCCGTTGGGCATGCAGGTGTACTGCGCTTTTCCTGCAGGAATGACAGAGAGGTCGTTTGTGGTGATATACTGCAGGAAATCCAGGGCTTTGTCGCCCTTTACCCAGAACTCGCCCATGTGGCTGACGTCAAAGACACCGACGCCCTCGCGTACGATTATGTGCTCTTGGTTGATACCCGTTGGGTACTGAATCGGCATGTTAAAGCCTGCAAACTCCGCCATCTTTGCTCCTAAGGCAATGTGGATGTCTGTAAACGGGGTGGTTTTTAACATAATATTATAGAAATTTAAAATTCAAAATTATTGATGGTTTGCTTTTTGCACGATCTTCAAGATCACTTCCATTGCTTTTTCCATCGATGGAATCGGCAGATATTCGTATCGACTGTGGAAATTCTCACCGCCGGCGAAGATGTTTGGGCAGGGAAGACCTTCAAAGGAAAGTCTTGCACCATCCGTACCGCCACGAATAGGTTTTATGACAGGTGTCACTCCTGCCGATTTCATCGCTTCTTTTGCGAGATCGATAATATGCATAACGGGTTCGATTTTCTCGCGCATGTTGTAGTATTGATCGCGAATCTCAATCTCTGCCGTACCTTCTCCGTATTCGGTGTTGATCTTGCGCACCAAGTGTTCCAACTCCCGTTTACGGTATTCAAACTGCGTGCGGTCGTGGTCACGGATGATATAACTCAGCGTCGTCTCTTCTACGGTGCCATTCATACCGATCAAATGGTAGAAACCTTCGTATCCCTGGGTGTGCTCCGGTGTCTGGAAACGCGGCAGCATGACGGCTATCTGGTAGGCGATGCGCATAGAGTTGCGCATCTTATGATACGCAGTACCGGGGTGTACGTTCAGGCCGTGTACGTGGATCTTGCATGCCGCGGCATTAAAGTTTTCAAACTCCAACTCGCCTATCGCGCCGCCATCCATGGTGTATGCGAACTGTGCACCGAATTGCTGTACGTCAAAATGGTCTGCGCCGCATCCGATTTCTTCGTCCGGCGTGAATCCTATGCGGACTTTTCCGTGTTTGATTTCCGGGTGCTGAATGAGGTATTCCATCGCCGTGACGATCTCTGCTATACCGGCTTTGTCGTCGGCGCCCAAAAGCGTTGTGGTATCCGTCACAATGACGTCCTGACCAGTGTACCGCGAGTCTATGTAATCGCGTTCTTCGGCTTTCACGATGCTCGGTTTGACGTTCTTGCCGCTGGCATCAGGCGAAGTGTCCATATGCGCGATGAAACCGATTACGGGTGCTTCTCCGCCGTTAGCAGGCAATGTAGCCATGATATATCCGTTGGAATCGAGTGAAACATCGGTTAAACCGATACTTTTCAGTTCTTCCGCCAGGTATTGCGCAAACTCCATCTGCCCGGGGGTAGAAGGCGTCATGCCGGTGTTCTCATCGCTCGTAGTGCAGAACGACACGTATTTCAAGAAACGATCTACGATATTCATAAGAACCTGTTATTTGCCACTAAATGCGCCAAGTAACGTGCTTAAAGCACCGGCATATTGTGCTGCGGTGTTGGCATAAGAAGCAGCTTGGTTAGCGGTGCTCTGTGCTTGGTTGGCAGCGTTCTGAACAGCTTGGGTCGTTTGAGCCTGTGCGTTCTTAACGGTCTCGCTGTTCTTCACCATCTCCACGAGGCTGTTGGTCACGGTCTCAACGTTGTTTTGCGTAACCAGGCCTAAAGACGAAGCCACCATACCTTTGCCGAACTCGGTGCGATAGTTCTTGTCTTTGTAGTTCTCCTTCAGTCCCTCGCAGTTAGCAACCAGCGTCACGGTGTTGAGGATGTTCTGCATGTTCTTGTAATCGTACTTGTTGCCGTCAGCTTTGTACTGGTTGTAGATTGCCAACAACGCGTTTCCTGCGCCTTGACCGGCGGTCATAGCGGCGTTTGAAGCCTGAGCGGTCGTCGTAGCCGGCTGTGCGGGCTGAGCGTTTTGGGTGTTACTACTGGTGCTGTTCTGCATAAATCCGCAACCTGCCATCATGATAGCGGTTGCAAAAAGAATGATTTTTTTCATAATACTATATTCATTTTATTTGTTTGTCCATTAATAAATGCCAAAATATTGTCACACACGTTTTCGCACATGGCGATGCGTCCTTCCCATGTTCCGGTTCCGGTATGGGGCGATAGTACAATGTTCGGAAGGCTCAAAAGTTCCGATGAAATCGCGGGTTCGAACTCATACACGTCCAAAGCTGCACCGGCAATGATGCCACTTTTGAGAGCCTCCACCAGCGCCTCTTCATGTACGTGCGCGCCTCGCGCGGTATTGATAAGGTATGCCGTCCGCTTCATCATACCGAACTCCGGTTTACCAATGATATGACGCACTTCCGGGGTATAAGGCAAATTGAGACTTAGATAATCGCTATCCTGCAATAATGTTTGGAAATCGACATATGTGGCATTGAGTTTCTGTTCGATTTCATCGGATAGACGGTGTCTGTTATGATAAATAATTTGCATGCCGGATGCCAGCGCACGGCGCGCGAGCGACTGACCTATACGACCCATACCTAAGATACCTAAGGTCTTACCATACAATGAGTGGCTTAGATTTCTCATTACTCCAAACTGCGCTTGGCCGGTACGTACGAGACGATCGAACTCGCTTACCCGCCGCGCAATGTCAATCATAAGCGCAAAAGCCAACTCTGCGGTAGGCTCAATTACCGGTTGCGGAGTGTTCGTCACGCGTATCCCTCGCTCGCGACAGGTATCCAAGTCGATATTATTGAAGCCCGCTCCGAAATTAGCGATGAGCTGCAAATGGGGCATCGCCTCGATCATTTTTCGAGGCACCGGGTAGTCAAACGTGCTCACCAAGACCTCCGCTTCTTCTGTAGGAGCGTACAGTTCATGGTCGGCTAATCGCCTGAACCCTTCTCGGGGCAATTTTGTTGTAAATGCAATCTTCATGCTCAAATTTGCCGCAAAGTTACATAAAAAAACTTAGATAAGCAAATTTTTTTGCAAAAAATAACGAATTGTTTGCGTATATAATATTTTTTTTGTACCTTTGCGCCCAAATTGTTATGTTGACTTTACAAAAATACCTTAAATAACACAATTATGGCTAAAGTTTATCAAGCAAATGAGATCAAGAATGTCGCTATGTTGGGCGGCAGCGGATCCGGTAAGACGACTCTGATGGAGTCGATGTTGTTCGAGAGCGGGGTGATTAAGCGCCGTGGTACAATTGAGGCGCAGTCCACCGTATGTGACTATTTCCCTGTGGAAAAAGAGTATGGCTACTCTGTATTCTCCACTGTATGTAACATTGAGTTTGAGGGCAAGAAACTGAACATTATCGATTGTGCGGGTTCCGATGACTTCTGCGGTGGTACCGTAGCGGCGCTGCAGATGTGCGGTTCGGCGCTCATTGTTCTTTCTGCCAACGGCGGCGTAGAAGTAGGAACGCAGAATAATTTCCGTCTTGTAGAGAAAGCCCACAAGCCGCTTGCTTTTGTAATCAACAAATGCGACCATGAGAATGCTGATTTTGAGCGCACGTTTAATCAACTGAAAGAGAACTTTGGTAATAAATGTACACTGATTCAGTTCCCGGTAAATGCCGGCGCAGGCTTCAATGCAGCGATTGATGTACTGAAAGGCAAGATGCTGGTATGGAAACCGGAAGGCGGTGCGCCTGAGTATAAGGACATCCCGGCAGAGTACGCAGACCGCGTAGAAGAGATGCGTCAGGCGCTGCAAGAGCAGGCTGCCGAGGCAGATGAGACGCTGTTGGATAAGTTCTTAGGCGAAGGTCTGACGGACGAGGAGATTATGCAAGGCTTGAAATCCGTGTATGCAGACGGTTCGATGTATCCGGTCATCTGCTGCTCGGGATTGAAAGATATGGGTGTTCGTCGTCTTATGGACTTCCTGAACGGAATGGCGCCGAGTCCCGCACAGTTCAGCTATCCGACCGTAGATGGCAAGAAGATCAGTCCGGACGCTTCTGCTCCGACCAGCCTGTATGTGTTCAAGACATCGGTAGAGCCGCATATCGGTGAGGTCAACTATTTCCGCGTAATGCAAGGTACCGTACATAATGGCGACGACCTTCTGAACATGGAGCGCGGCTCGAAAGAGCGTATCTCGCAGTTATACTCAGTAGCCGGTTCGATTCGTACTGCTGTAGACGAACTGTCGGCAGGCGACATCGGTGCTACCGTGAAGCTGAAAGATACCCGTACGGGAAACACCCTCAATGCAAAGGAGTGCGACAACCAATATGCTCCGATCGTTTACCCGCAGCCGCGTTACCGCCGCGCTATCAAGCCGGTGACCGAGAGCGATGCTGAGAAATTAGCGGCCCTTCTGACCCGTATGCATGAGGAAGATCCGACATGGATAGTAGAGCAGAGTAAAGAACTCCGTCAGATGATCGTTTCCGGTCAAGGTGAGTTCCACCTGCGTACCCTCAAATGGAGGCTCGAAAACAACGATAAGATGCCGGTTGAGTTCCTTGAGCCGAAGATCCCCTATCGTGAGACGATCACGAAGGCTGCACGTGCGGACTATCGTCATAAGAAACAATCCGGTGGTGCCGGTCAGTTCGGTGAGGTACACCTGATTGTAGAGCCGTACGAGGAAGGTATGCCGGTTAAAGAGACCTATAAGTTCGGAAATCAAGAGTATAAGATCTCCGTGAAGGACCAACAAGAAATCAACCTTGAGTGGGGCGGTAAACTGATTATCATCAACTCTATCGTCGGCGGTGCTATCGATGCACGCTTCATTCCGGCTATCGTCAAGGGTATCATGGATCGTATGGAGCAGGGACCGTTGACCGGTTCGTATGCACGCGACGTACGCGTCATTATTTATGATGGTAAGATGCACCCGGTTGACTCGAACGAAATCTCCTTCCGTCTGGCAGGTCGTAACGCTTTTGCACAAGCCTTCAAAGAGGCGAATCCTAAAGTACTTGAGCCGGTTTATGACCTTGAGGTATTCGTTCCTTCGGAGATCATGGGTGATGTGATGAGTGATATCAATGGTCGCCGCGGTATGGTAATGGGTATGGAGACCGAGAAGAGCTTCACCCGCCTCAAAGCGCAAGTGCCTCTGAAAGAGCTTAGCAGCTACTCGACGACCCTCTCGTCGCTGACCGGTGGTCGCGCTACGTTCACGATGGCGTTCAACAGTTACCAGCTCGTTCCGGCAGATGTACAGGAGAAACTCCTCGCAGCATATGCAGCTACGCAGGCTGAGGAAGAATAATGATAATGACAAACAATCTCTAATATTATTCACTTTTTAAATCAACAAATTTATGAAAAAGATCTTTTATGTATTTGCGCTTCTTTGCGCAGTAGTACTGACAGGCTGTAACAAAGAACGCCTCACTCCGGAAGGTGATCCTACCAAACTCTGGCCTGCAGGAAAGAACGGTTCCGAGTATATGGGATACATCAACAAGAGCGGTGAACTTGAAATCCCTGCTAAGTTTGACGAAGCTTCCGGCTTCTCTTGCGGCTGGGGTTTGGTCGCTGAGGATGGCGATTATAAGTTCATTGACAAGAGAAACAAGAAGAGCCATGCGATTGACAAGGAAGAGTTTGGCGGTATGTATGCATTCTATTACAACTACATTCGCTTTGCTGATGGCAAGTACTATGGAATGTATGATAACGATTTTAGCGTGGCTATTTCGGCTGATTATGAGGCTCTTGGTACTCCGAGTGCAGATAACCTTGTTTATTTCGCAGAGGATCCGAACGATGATGAGGGTTGGGGTTATCTGGATATGAAAGGTAACGTAGCTATCAAGCCACAGTGGTATAGCGCGCACCAGTTCGTTGATGGAATGGCAGTTGTCTGCGAGAAGAAAGGTACCAAGGAAGAGCCTAAATACTACTATGGTATCATCAACAAGAAAGGTAACTATATTCTCGAACCGCAGAAAAACTACATCGAGAGCTTAGGCGAGAATCGTTTCTCGATGCAAAAATCCAGCGGTAAGGTTGTTCTTTGTGATAAGAACCTTACGGAACTTGGTAGTTCGTATGACCGAATGAGTGAGTTCTCTTGCGGATTGGCTCGTGTTTACAAAGACGAGAAAGGTTACGGTTACATTGACGCTAATGGTAACGAGGTTGTTCCTTGCAAGTACACCAGTGCAGCTAGTTTCATGGACGATGTGGCTTGGGTTAAGAAAGATGCAGACTCTCGTCGTGAGTTGCTTGACAAGAATGGCAACAGCCTGATTAAACTTAAAGAGGATGAGGGTGTTGATTCTCACTTCCACAATGGTCTGAGCTGCATTTATTCGTATGATTCAGATTCCAAGGAGTATTCCTATCGCTACATTGACAAAGATGGTAATAACATCTACAAATGGACTCCTGGCGATGAGGAAGAAGAAGCTCCTGCACGTCGTGCTCCTAAGGCTGATAATTGGGAGGAAGTGAATCGTCGTAGTCTGTTGCAGACTTCGGTTGGCGCACTCGTAATCGCTAACGAAGAGGCACGCGCACGCCGTAAATAAGCAAAATACCTACTATTAGGTATTGCGTAATTCAAAAAAAAGCAGTACCTTTGCACCCGATTTTGAAAAATGAAGATGCAAAGGTATTGTTTTTTATATTTAAGTCTGTTTATATTAATAGGTACGCAGGCGTACGCGCAAGAGGCCAGTGACTTCCAGATTGAAGAAGTGACGGTTGTGCAACGAAAGAAAGGAAAAGTCAAAAGCCGTGTTGATGCCTTCGATACAGAGAAGATCAACTCCGAGGAGTTATGCCGCGCGGCGTGCTGTAACCTCTCCGAGGCTTTTGAGACGAATGCGTCCGTCGATGTGGCTTATTCGGATGCCGCTACCGGTGCCAAGCAGATTCGTTTGCTCGGCCTGAGCGGGACGTATGTTCAGTTAATTCAAGAGAACACGCCTGCTGTGCGTGGTCTGGCGCAGAACTTCGGGTTAGAGTATATTCCCGGACCTTGGATGCAATCAATCCAGGTCAGCAAGGGTACTTCTTCCGTGATCAACGGCTATGAAGCTACCTCCGGCCAGATCAACGTAGAGCTCCTCAAGCCCCAGACCCAGAACCCTTTCTCGCTCAATCTGATGATGAACAGTGAACTTATGGCGGAGGCAAATATTATGGGTGGATGGGAACTCAAACCGCACCTCTATACAGGCATTTTAGCCCATTACACCGGTGGATTCATGGCGATGGATGAGAATAAAGATAGTTTTGCAGACATGCCGAAGGTGCAGAATGCGAACCTCGCCAACCGGTGGTTCTACAAGTATGGTGATTACACTTTTCAGGCCTTCGTGCGCGGGCTTTATGACCGCCGTAGAGGTGGACAAATGGCCGATTCCATCGCTAATCCGTACCATATTAACCTCAATACCTGGCGTGTCGAGGGATTCATGAAAAACGGCTATGTCTTCGATCCGGAGAGTGGTTCGTCGGTAGCGGTCATTACTGCGGTCAGTTACCATAATCTCGATAACAGCTACGGCGTTCGTTCATGGAAGGCGGATCAGTTAAACGCGTATCTTAATGCTATCTATCAGGGCAATTTTGAGGGGCGTGGCGAAATAGATAACGACCATCGTCTGAGTGCCGGTATATCCCTCAACTTCGATAAGTACGGAGAAGACCTTAATCTTTTTCCGTTTACCTCTTTCAGTTCGCCTCTTAACTTGGACCGTTGGGAGCTGACGCCCGGTATCTTTGCCGAGTATAACCTCAAGTACGACGAGATTCTCTCGCTGGTAGCAGGTGTGAGAGCCGATTACTCCACGCGGTACGGTTTCTTTGTGACTCCGCGAATGAATATCCGTTATACGCCATTCGAGTGGTGGACGCTGCGGGCGAGTGCCGGCATGGGCTATCGTTCGCCGAACGCTATCGCCGATAATGCGTTTGTACTGCCTTCCTCCCGCGTGCTCTATCTGGACTCCGAGGTGAAGCAGGAAAGAGCGGTGAATTCGGGTATAAGTACTACTTTTTATATCCCGATGGGCAGCAAGCAGTTGCAACTCTCTGCGGAGTATTACTACACCCATTTCCTCAATTCCCTCATCGTGGATATGGACCAAGACAAGCATGCTGTTCATATTTACAACCAGAGTGATCTGCCCGGGGCGAAGTCTTTTGCGCATAGCGCGCAGATAGAGGCGTCGATGGAGGTCTTGCGTGGCTGGACGTGGACGGCGGCTTTCCGTTATACCGATGTGGAGCAGACGACGATTGATGACCAAGGTATAGCGCGTCTTCGCGCCAAAGCCTTGACGAACCGGTTCAAGGGAATTATCTCAACGAGTTACCAGACGCCACTGAAGAAATGGCAGTTTGACGTCACGGCGCAGTTTAACGGCGTGTCCAGAATGCCCGATGGATTCGTGGCTTTTGGCGATCTGGCAGGCGGGTATGGTACACCGAAAGAACTGACTTGGTATCCGCAACTGATGGCCCAGATCACCAAGTATTTCCGTACCTGCAGTTTATACCTCGGCGCAGAAAATATGACGAATTTCCGTCAGCATGCGCCTATTGTGGATAGTTTTCAACCTTACAGCCCGGATTTCGATGCCTCTATGGTCTGCGGACCTACTACCGGATGGAAAGTGTATCTGGGTTTCCGTTATGATTTAGAGAAGAAAGATGATGAATAAGAGACACTTTTTTTTACTGCTCATTTCGTTTTTTACATTTCCCTTTTTATACGCTCAATACGATGCGCACCTTACAGGTCACGTTCTGGATGCGGAAACAGGTGAACACTTGCCGTTTGTGAATGTTCAGTTAAAGGGCACGAATATCGGTACAGTGACCGATGAATCCGGCCATTATTTGCTCAAAGACCTTCCTTTGGGCCGCCAAACTATCGTCTTCAGTTACGTAGGATACGAGACCGAGGAGCTGCCGGTTACTATTGTTGAAGACAGAACGGTGGAACTCAAGGCTGCTATCCATGAGCAGGCACAACTATTGGAGAACGTCGTTGTGACCGCTAATAGGTATGCTACCAAGCGTCAGGAGGCGGCAACGATTGTCAATGTCCTCTCGCCCAAACTCTTTGAGACGACGGCTGTAGCGTGTGTGGCGGAAGCTTTGAATTTTCAGCCGGGTCTAAGGGTAGAGAACACCTGTTCCAACTGCGGCAAGACGGATCTGCGCATCAATGGTCTGCAGGGCCAATATACCCAGATTCTCATGGACTCGCGTCCGGTCTTCTCCTCTATGGCTTCGGTCTATGGTTTGGAGCAGGTGCCGGCAGCGATGATTGACCGCATAGAGGTCGTTCGTGGAGGAGGATCGGCGATGTACGGTGCGAACGCTATTGCCGGTGTGGTAAATATCATTACCAAGGAGCCCGTCCGTAACTTCGTCAATATCTCCAATATCAGCCATGTCAACGAGCATGCGGGTTATGATATCCATACCGATCTCAATGCTTCGGTCATGAGCGAGAACCGCAAGATTGGTGCTTATCTCTTTGCCTCTCATCGTACCCGCAGCCCTTACGACCGCGACAACGATGGATTTAGCGAAGTGCCGCGTCTGAGAGCTACGACAGCCGGTGCACGTCTTTTCTTCAAGACCTCAGCGTATAGCAAGATCACTGCGGAGTACCATCATACGACGGACTTCCGCCGCGGCGGTAACCGCTTTGATTACGAGCCTCATGACGCAGATATAGCGGAGCAGCTAAGGCATAATATCGATGCCGGTTCGGTGGCTTTCGATTGGTTCTCGGCCGATAATAAACATTTCGTTTCCGCTTATTCGGCAATCCAGCATATCGGTCGTGAGAGTTATTTCGGTGCAGGGCGTGACACGGCGGCGTATGGCCGCAGTACGGATCTGACGTCAAACACAGGTCTGCAGTACCGTTTCTCGTATCCTTGCGGCCTTGCCAAAGGCGATCTGACGGTAGGTGCCGAGTATAATTACAACGGCCTTCATGACCGTATGGTGGGCTATAACCGAGATATTACCCAGAAGGTGCATGTGTTAGGTGCGTACGCGCAGAATGAATGGAAAGGCAAGTTGTGGAGTGTGCTCATCGGTGCGCGGGTAGAGAAGCATAACCTCCTCCGCAAGCCCGTTATCAACCCGCGTGCTACTTTCCGTTACACGCCAATCGACGGGCTGGTGCTTCGCGCGGGGTATAGCAGCGGTTATCGTGCGCCTCAGGCGTATGACGAAGACCTGCATGTGGCTGCCGTGGGTGGAGTAGTGTCCCTCATCACGCTGGACCCGAATCTCAAACCCGAGTACTCCCATTCGGCGACCCTCAGTGCCGATTGGTACCGTCAGTTCGGTCGGTTGGAGTTGAACCTAACGGCGGAGGGCTTCTATACCTATCTGCAGGACGTCTTCTTCCTTCGCGAGGATGGTCAGGATGCCGCAGGAAACATCATCTTCACCCGCACCAACGCCCCCGGTGCATGGGTAGGAGGTCTGAACGTAGAGGGAAAATTGTCATACGGTCAGCTCATTACTTTTCAGCTCGGATACACCTTTCAGCAGAGCCGTTATACCGAGGCGCAGCAATGGAGCCAGACCGTCGCACCGCAGAAACGCATGCTCCATACACCGGATAATTATGCATACGTGTTGTTAGATATCCAACCGGTACATGATTTCACGATTTCTATCAACGGCAAAGCTACCGGATCGATGATTGTGCCGCACTTGGCAGGCTATATAGCGCAGGACGAAGAGACCAAGACGCCTACTTTTTGGGACTTAGGTATCCGTCTGGCATACGATGTGCATCTGTACAAACACTATTGTCTGGAGATCAGTTGCGGTGTGAAGAATGTCCTTGATCAGTTCCAACGGGACATTGATAAAGGAGAGAACCGCGATGCGAATTACATCTACGGTCCTTCTGTGCCGCGTACCTATTTTGCAGGCTTAGCGTTGAAATTATAAGAATTTTCCGGTAATACTCTTGCGGCTCTTGCGGATGTCGTCTATCGTCCCTTCCGCAATGATCTCTCCGCCGCCTTTTCCGCCTTCGGGCCCGAGGTCGATGATCCAATCACAGGCGCGGATGACGTCTGTGTTATGCTCGATGATCAGAACGGTATTGCCTTTATCGACCAATCTTCTCAGCACGCCCAAGAGCACGCGGATATCTTCGAAATGCAGACCTGTCGTCGGCTCGTCGAGGATGTATAAGGTCTTGCCGGTGGAGGGGCGTGAGAGTTCTGTAGCAAGCTTGATACGCTGGCTCTCGCCTCCAGAGAGGCTTGTGGATGCCTGACCTAACTTGATATATCCTAAGCCCACGTCCTGAATGGTTTTTATCTTACGAAGAATGGTGGGTTGCGGTTCGAAGAACTCCACCGCCTGATTGACCGTCATGTCCAGCACGTCGGCTATTGTCTTGCCTTTCCATCGTACTTCGAGGGTCTCGCGGTTGTATCGCTGACCGCCGCATATCTCACAGGGTACATACACATCCGGCATGAAATGCATCTGTATGGTCTTGTAGCCGTTGCCGGAACACTCCTCACACCGGCCGCCTTTGGCGTTGAATGAGAACCGACCTGTCTTCCATCCTCGGATCTTGGATTCCGGCAGTTGGGCGAACAGCTCACGGATGTCGTTGAAGACGTTCGTATAGGTCGCCGGGTTACTGCGTGGCGTACGGCCGATAGGGGACTGATCGACGTTAATGACCTTGTCAATATGCTCGATTCCATCGATCTTTTTGTAGGGTAATGGTGCCTGTTTGCTGCGGTAGAAACGCTGGCTGAGGATGGGGTAGAGGGTCTGGTTGATAAGGCTGGACTTACCGCTGCCGCTCACGCCTGTGACGCAGACCATCTTGCCCAAAGGAATCTTTGCCGTCACGTTCTTGAGGTTATTCCCCGTGCAACCGGAGAGGGTGATAAATCTGTCAGCGGCTTTGCCGCGGTCTGTTAGCGAAGCGGTCTGTGCTCTGTCAGTGACGTCCGTCACGGTCTTTTCTCCCTTCAGATATTCCGCGGTGAGCGTGTTGGTCTTCATCAGTTCCTCCGGCGTGCCTTGGAACACTACCTTGCCGCCTAACCGTCCGGCTTTAGGACCTATATCGATGAGCCAGTCAGCCTCACGCATCATTTGTTCGTCGTGCTCAACGACGATGACCGAGTTGCCTAAGTCCCGTAGCTCTTTGAGACTCCGGATAAGCCGTTCATTATCGCGTTGGTGCAGACCGATAGACGGCTCGTCGAGAATATAGAGGACGTTCACCAGCCGGCTGCCTATCTGCGTGGCTAAACGGATTCGCTGGCTCTCACCGCCGGAGAGGCTCTGGCTGCTGCGGTTCAGACTCAAATAACTCAATCCTACAGATTGCATGAACCGCAATCGTGCGCAGATCTCCTTCAATATCGGTTCCGCGATAGATTGTTGGCGTGCGTTGATTTCGGTATCATCTTTGAGCCCCTCCAGTGTTTTTAATAGGTCACTAATGTCCATTGCAGAGAGTTCTGCAATATTGTATTTGCCAATGCGGTAACTTAGAGCCTCTTTGCTTAATCGCTTTCCATGGCATTCCGGACACTCAATCCATTCCTCTTTCTCCTCTGTTTCTTCTTCATCGGCAGTAGCTATGGTCTGTAGTTGTTCCCACCAGTTTTCTTCACGGATAGCATCGTCCACATCGTCGTTATTGTTGTTTTGAACTTGATTTCTTTGCACTTTGCCTAATCCCTTGCAGCACGGGCACCAACCGGACGGGCTATTAAAGGAGAAAGTGTGCGGCGCGGGTTCCGGATAACTCAATCCTGTCTCCGGGCACATGAGATTTCGGCTGAAGAATCTGACATCAGAAGGCTTGTCGTGATCAACAATCATCATTATCCCGTCTCCTTGCGTCATAGCTCGGTCTATCGACTGCCGTAACCGTCGGAGATCATTATCTTCTGCGATCTTCAGCCTATCCACTATAACTTCAATAGAGTGCATCTTATATCGGTCGAGTTTCATGCCGGGTACTATCTCCTGCACTTCTCCATCGACTCGCACATGAACAAATCCTTTCTTGCGGATGGTCTCAAATAGCTCCTTGTAATGTCCCTTTCGGTTGCTAACCAGCGGTGCCACCAGCAGCACTTTTCTTCCCGCATATTCACGACCGATGAGTTCAACGATTTGTTCGTCCGTATAATGAACCATCGGTTTGCCGGAGAGATATGAATATGCAGTGCCGGCTCTCGCGAATAATAATCGTAGAAAGTCATACACTTCCGTAACTGTTCCAACGGTGGAGCGGGGGTTTTTGCTGGTGGTCTTTTGGTCTATGGAAATAACGGGGCTCAGGCCGGTGATCTTATCTACATCCGGCCGTTGCATCTGTCCGATGAATCCGCGGGCGTATGATGAGAAGGTCTCCATATACCGCCGCTGGCCTTCCGCAAAAATTGTGTCGAACGCCAGGGAACTCTTGCCGCTGCCGCTCAGACCGGTTATGACCGTCAGTCTCTTGCGGGGCATGGACACACTGATATTCTTCAGATTATGCACCCTTGCACCGATGACTTCTATTTTTCCATTATCTTGCATCTTTTTTTACTTCCGGAGTAGCCAATTACATCAATTTGCGTTTGCCCATGAGGCGAAGGAAGGCCAACGCAAATGCGGTATCATAAAAATTCTAACCTCATTCGGTTTTATTGAATTGAAACTATCGTTTATTCATTAATAATCCCTTTTGCCACTTTAATGTGGGATAGGTCTTTTTGAGATAAACTTCGGCATCTACGATACCGCTACTACCACTGGTAGCAAAAGGTATTAGTGTCTTGCCTTCCAACTGCGGCAGGTTGTTGTCAAGCCACGAATTAATGATACGTGGACAGATTCCCCACCATATCGGGAAACCAACATAGATGGTGTCGTACGGCGTGACATCAGTACAACGTTTGATAGCAGGGCGCTCTTCAGGAGAGTTCATTTCAATGGAAGAACGGGACTTGTCGTTGCGCCAATCGAGGTCGGCGGCTGTATAAGGCTCAGCCGGCTCAATTTCCCATAAGCGTGAATTACGTTGTTTAGCCAATTTCTCAGCTGCTGTTTTGGTGGTACCTGTGGCAGAAAAATACGCCACTAGTGTTTTCGCTTCCATATTGGTCATACATGCGGCACAAATAAAAGCCATTACAATTCGTTTCATATGCATTGTTTTTAATCGTCTGCAAAAGTACAAAAAAAATCCCATATATGCAAAGAAAAAAATAAAAAAGCGCAATAATGTGCGCTTTTTTTACATAAAATAGTTAACCGTTAAGATGTTTAAACTATCATTTTCTCGATGCATGAACCGATACATCTATCTGCTCGATGCGAGGAATCCATTCAGAATAAATCTGCGCGGCGGTCTCGGAATCGTTGCGAGCGATGGAATGGAGGTAGTGAAAGATAGGTTCGTCTGTCTCGTTAGGCAATAAGTTCAAGCGGCAAATGAGTGTATCACCCAAGAAGGTTTCCTTGAGCCAATGAATGGTTAGACACCGGATAGCGTGCGCGTCCATGAAAGCCTCGTCCGCCGACTGCATGGCGATACTGAGGTACGTGCGGTTGTTGACATGTCCGTTGAAATCCAAATTAATCGGGTTGACACGGTGCACGATTTGTTGGAGTGGTGTTCCTTCCGTCGGAAACCGGCGTTTCTTGTGGGTCTCAGATGTCACTTCCTGCAGCATGGGAATCTGCTGTTGGAAAGGGGTCATCGGTGCAAGACGATGGGCTTCGGTATCCAATAAGGTCCAACAGCCGTAGCCATGCGCCACCTCGACACCATCCGACCGATGCACGCGGAACTCGGCATAGAGACGGAGTGTCCCCACTTCGCTGTTCCAGACGGTTACATCGATATCGTCCGACCACAGGGCTGTCTGCTCTTCAAACCACGCGTTGAACTCCGTAATGACCCAGATGCGGTTCTGTTTCACCACATCAAAAGCAGCCAGATGCAGGCACGCCATATAGCGTGCCCAGCAATCCTGGTAATAGAGCAGGACGGCGTTTGGCGTCATCCGGTAACGCGTGTCCATATCCGCTGCCGTGAGCGAATAACGATGGGTGTATTGGTTCATATCCATATCAATTTGACTGTAAAGTTACAACATTTATTTATTTCATTTTTGCCGGAACACCACCGATAATCTCCCTCCATCCATTCGGCAGCGAGACATTCTCCATTGCCACGGCGGCTTTGAAAAGCGGAGCTATCTCTTCATTCGTAAAACCGGCTATACCACAACCGACGCGCGTTACGCGGAAGAGCAAATCCGGATGTTGCTTCGCGTACTCAATAAACTCATCCACATACGGACGGATGGTCTCCACGCCGCCTTGCATGGTCGGAATAGCATAACATTGCCCTGTAGGACCGACTCCCACACCCCATTCTGCTCCGAAGAGTTTGTGCGCGATGTGTGCCGCTCCGCCGCCATGCATGCCCGCGAGGTTACTGCCGAACACAAATATCTCGTTCGACTTCAGAGACGTAATATACTCCGATGTTACATGTAGTGTCATAATAATTGATTCAATTGGTCATTTTTTCTTGGTATATTTGGCTTTGACGATTTCGTATGAATTGCGGATGAGGTCGCGTGTCAAGTCGTCCGGCGAAGAATGAGGGTCAAGACCTATCCAGTGTTTGGGCGACTCATTATAGGGGTTTCCGACGCAGTCATACTCAGCCTTCAGTTCATCTATCCGTTCAGGCTGGCACTTGAGCGAGATAACCTGAAAATCATTGAGATCAAAGAAACAGAACATATGCCCGCAGACATAGAAGACCAGCACTCCTTCGCCGTTCTTGAACATGGTAAATGGCAGTTTCTCTTCTACATCATTCCCTAACGAAAGGCAGAAATCCTGTATCTCTTCGACGTTCATAATGCCATCACTTTAAAATACGTTGTTTTAACTCCTCCATAGGGGTGTTGTCTTTATTTGTATGTCACCGTCTCAGAGAGAGGTTTGCGGCTGAAATGATGATCGGAAGGTTGGGCATTCTCCGCCGCATAACCGCAAGGCATGAGGAAAGACGGTTTGTGGTTTGCTGGCAAGTCAAAAGCTGCGGCCACTTCTGCCGGTTCAAACCATTTTACCCAACAGGTTCCGAGGCCGAGTTCGGTGGCCTCCATCATCATATGTGTGCCGACGATGGAGCAATCCATGTTACCGGAACTCTCGCCGTCTTTGGTCCATGCCAAATCGGTATCGTAGCAAACCAGGAACACTACAGGCGCATGGTATGCACAGCGCGTCAACTCGTTGATTTTGGCAATCGCTTCGGGACTTTGCAGCACATAGATGTGTTGCGGCTGTACGTTCTTGGCCGTCGGAGCAAGACGTCCTGCTTCCAGGATGGAGTCAATCTTGGCTTGTTCAACGGGTTGCTGAGCATACTCACGTACCGCATAACGTGCACGCGCGAGGTCCATAAATCCCTTTGCCATTTTGTCATTGACCACTTGGTCATTTTGAGGAGCACAAGCAGCGAACATCGCCGCTACACATGCCATGAAGAAGAACTTTTTCATAATTAATCGTATTAAATCGTTTTTGCGTGCAAAATTACACAAAAAATCCCACATACGCAAGGATGAGTGGGATTTTTTTGTTTATTAAGGATGATTTTTACTATTCTATCATCTTAATCAGCTTGGCTGGATTGCCGCCGACGATGGCATTGGCAGGCACATCTTTCGTGACCACAGCCGCAGCTGCCACGACCGCATTCTCGCCAATCGTCACACCCGGCAGGATGGTGGCACCTGCTCCGATCCACGCGTTCTTGCAGATACGAACCGGCTTGCAGATAAGTATCTGACGGTCGTGGAGATCATGGTTGTTGCTGATAAGTTGCACGTTCGCCGCAATCATCGCGCCGTCCTCAATCGTGATTCCGCCGCGTGACATCATCAGACAATCCGGCATGATCATGACGTTTTTGCCGATGTGTACCATGTCAAAGCACACTCCTTTCAACGGCGGTTGCACGATGGCTCCTTCGCCGAGATTGTCACCAAAGAGCGCTTTCGTCGCTGCGATATTCTCCGGCGTAAAAGGAATTGTTTGATTGAACGCAAAGAGCTTGCGTCCCTGCTCAATGTACATAGCCCGTGCTTCGGGTGCCGTCACCCGCGGGTCCACACGAAATTCTTCCATAATCATCAGAGATTAAGTCCTTTAATCCATTTTTCTACTTTTGCTTTGTTCGTGCGTACCTCATGTCCGTAGATGCTGAAACCGGGCTTTACGTCGGCATTCGGGTACGCTTTGCGGACGTCACTCACCACATTGCCAAGACCGCTTCCTTCGTGCGTCGTGAACGGATAAATGGTCTTGCCGTTCAGGTCGTACGTGTCGAAGAACGTGAACATCACTTGCGGGTAA
>OCVV012860791.1_pt1 | contig 25269 bp, 19 predicted proteins | sample 1539721 | NCBI WGS metagenome assembly OCVV01 (sample SAMN02144230, study PRJEB22623) | gut metagenome | biome: sheep rumen | host: Ovis aries | place: New Zealand
TTTTTATTATCTGCGCAGTTCAGCGCCGAACTTTTCCTCGAGAGCAGAAATTGCCTTTTTCATTGCGCCGTCGCATTCCTCGTCGGTCAGCGTGCGGTCGGAGCGGCGCAGACGCAGGGAATAGGCGACACTCTTTTTGCCGTCCGGCACCTGATTGCCCTTGTATACATCAAACAGCGTGACAGCCTCAAGAATGCTGCCGACTGCCTTGGTAATCGCCTTTTCCATATGTGCAACCGGAATACCTTCATCGCAGAGCACGGCGATATCCCGCGTAGACGCCGGATACTTCGGCAGGGGATGATACAGCTTCTCATCCGTATGCACGGCAAACATTGTATCAAGATTGAGCTCAGCGGCGAGCAGCTCGCTGCTGCCTGCGCCGTAGTTTTTGGCAATAATCGGGTGAATGGTTCCGAATACACCGATTTCTGTTTCCCCGGACAGAACTCTCGCGCAGCGTCCCGGATGATAGGAGGGGTTGTCTGTTACCGGTTCAAATGAAACAGCCGGTACACCGCTGCTGCGCAGCAGGCGTTCGATGATGCCCTTGAACTGGAAGAAGGAGAGCCGTCCGTATGTGCCGAGTGCGAGCATGTGCGGCTCCTGCGGCAGGATATCCGGATCTGCAGCGCCGTTCTTCATTTCGGGCAGGTAAACCGTGGCAATTTCGTACAGGCTGGCGGTCTCGTTGCGATAGTTGAGATTGTGCATCAGGCAATCCAGCATGGTCGGCAGAGCGGTCGTGCGCATGACACTGAACTCCTCACCCAGCGGATTGAGAATTTTGACGGAGATGCGCTTGTCGCTGTCCTCGGGCAGTCCGATGCTGTCATACATCTTCGGGCTGCCGAACGAGAAGTTAAGCGCCTCATCAAAGCCGCAGGCACGCGCCAGAATACCGATGTTTTTCTCAAACTGCTGCTTGGGCGTCAGTGCACCGAGAACCGATTCTCCGCCAAACAGTGTGGTCGGAATGTTGTCGTAGCCATACATGCGTGCAACTTCTTCTGCAAGGTCACACATGCGCAGGATATCCGTGCGGAAGAACGGAACAATCACTTCCTCGTTTTCAACGGCGAAGCCGAGACGCTCCAGATAACCGACGATTTCATCGCGGGAGAGCGCAATGCCGAGCAGAGCATTGATCTTTTCGCATTCGAGGGGGAGACGCTTGTGTTCATCACTCGTTGCATCTACATCAATGATACCGTCGACAACCTCGCCGGCGCCCAGCATTTCAACCAGTTCACACGCACGATTGACGGCATCAACCGTCATGCGCGGGTCGAGTCCCTTTTCAAAGCGGCCGGAAGCCTCCGTGCGCATACCCAGCTTCTTCGCGGTGACGCGCACCGTTGCGCCATGGAAGTTTGCAGACTCAAAGACAACGGTGTTGGTTTTTTCCGTAATTTCACTTTCAAAACCGCCCATTACGCCGGCAACAGCTGTCGCCGTGGTACCGTCGGCGATGCAGATCATTGTCTCATCAAGCGAATGGCTCTGACCGTCCAAAGTCTGGATCGCTTCGCCTTCCTTCGCACAGCGTACGATAATCTTGCTGTCCTTCAGGCAGGCATAGTCAAAGGCGTGCATCGGCTGGCCATATTCCAGCATGACATAGTTTGTGATATCGACAATATTGTTGATCGGACGGACGCCCGCTGCGTGCAGACGCTCGCGCATCCAGGCCGGAGACGGCTCAATTTTAATGTTCTTGACCAGGCGGGCGGTGTATCGCGGGCAAAGCTCCGGAACATCGACCTGTACGGAAAGATCCTCGCGGATGTCGCCGCCGCAGCCTTTGACAACCGGCTCGTGCAGCTGAAGCGGACGATTGAAGGTAGCCGCTGTCTCGCGCGCAAGTCCGATGATGCTCATACAGTCCGGACGATTGGAGGTGATTTCAAAGTCGGTGACGTATTCGTCCAGGCCGATTACGGTGCGGATATCGACGCCAACCGGCGTATCTTCCGGCATCAGAAGGAGACCGTCCGGATCACCGTAGGGGATTTCGTTGAGTGTCAGACCGAGTTCCTCGTGCGAGCACATCATGCCGTTGGACGGTACACCGCGCAGCTTGCCCTTGGTGATCTTGACACCGCCCGGCAGGTTGGACTTGTGCAGTGCCACCGGGACAATGCTTCCCACATGTGCATTGGGCGCACCGGTAACAATCTGAATCGGTTCCTCCTTGCCGACATCGACCTGACAGATAACCAGATGATCGGAATCGGGGTGCGGTTCATTGGATAAAATTCTGCCCGTCACAACATTCTTGAATTCCTCGCCGAGATAGATTACCTCCTCCACCTTGGAACCGGACATGGTCATTTTGTCCGCATATTCTTTGTTTGTCACGCCCGACATATCTACAAATTCGGAAAGCCAGCTCATTGGCAGCTTCATATTTTATTCCTCCCAAAAATTCAGTTTCCGGCGGATACCACCGCCATAAGGTTCCGTTTTATTAAAACTGGTGCAGGAAACGCACATCATTTTCATAAAACATACGGATATCATTGATCTTGTAGCGGCTCATGACGATGCGCTCCAGACCGATGCCGAAAGCATAGCCGGAGTATTCATTCGGATCAATGTCGCAAACCTCGAGAACCTTGGGATGAACCATGCCGCAGCCGAGGATTTCAATCCAGCCCTCGTTTTTGCACAGCGGGCAGCCCGCGCCGTGGCACTGGAAGCACTGCATATCCATTTCGGCAGACGGTTCGGTAAACGGGAAATGATGCGGGCGGAAGCGGACAACGGTGTCCTCTCCGTACAGCTTTTTTGCAAACATTTCCAAAATACCCTTCAGGTCAGACATACGGATGCCCTTGTCAACAACCAGACCTTCGATCTGATGGAAGAGAGGGGAGTGGGTGGCGTCAACCGCGTCAGAGCGGAACACACGGCCCGGAGCGATAATGCGAATCGGCGGCTTGCGGTGCTCCATCGTGCGAATCTGAATGGGGGAGGTCTGTGTGCGCAGAACCACATTGTCAGAGATATAGAAGGTGTCCTGCGTGTCGCGTGCCGGATGATCCTTCGGGATGTTCAGCGCTTCAAAGTTGTACCAGTCCTTTTCAACTTCGGGACCCTCGCCGATGGAGAAGCCCATGCCGATAAAGATATCTTTAACCTCATCGAGCACGGTGCTGATCGGGTGCTTGGTACCGACAGCAATGTCCTCGCCCGGCATGGTGACGTCGATCGTCTCGCGCTTCAGGCGGGCTTCCAGCGCAATGGCGTCCAGACGCGCCTTGTTTTCCGCCAGACCGGCTTCAATGGCAGCGCGCAGGTCATTGACCATCTGTCCGAACGCCGGACGCTCCTCCGGTGTCAGATTGCGCATATTTTTCATCAATGCGGTGACCTCGCCCTTTTTGCCGAGATACTTGACACGGATAGCGTCAAGCTCGCGCGAATCCTTGGAAGCAGACATCGCCTGCTCAGCCAGCTCCCGGATAGACTTTAACTTTTCTTTCATCAGATTCAACAACTCCTTGCCAATTATAATGCATAAAAAAACCCTCCGCCCATGCAAACTGGGACGAAAGGCAGAGGAAAGCTTCCGCGGTACCACCCGGATTCCGGAACAAGTCCGGCACTTGGAAACCGATAACGGAGGTTTTCCGCCGGTGCTTTTGGTCACCGGAGCTCCCGGGCGAACTTCACCGTACCGTATCGGCGGACGGCTTACAGCCGCTGGCCGTCCTTCTCTGGAGCCGCAGAGGGCTTCGGTTACTTTTCCCGTTCTCAGCTTTTATCTGTGTTCATTCGATATACCTATCATTTATAACACAGCTTTGCGCAAAAATCAAGCGCGGGATTCAATAAAAACAGGAAAAAACGCCACGAGACAACAAGGCACTGCTGTCAGACAAGGCAAGCCGAACAGGAGAAGGACTTGCGGCACAGCCCCGCAGCCGCGCGGACAGATACTGACCGGGTATATTATTGCAATTTACAAGAATTTGAAAGTTTGATATAATAAATGAGATATAACAAAAAGGGGATGGAGATACTCCAATGATAGACTATGCAAAAGCGTGTCCGACGCTTCCGGCGGAATGGAGCGACTGGGTGATTACAGAGCATATCGGCGAGGGCTCTTACGGTGTCGTTTACCGCGCTGAAAGGAAGAGCGATCCCGATGCGGTCAGTGCGATTAAAGTCATACATATCCCTTCTGATAAAACGGAAGAGCTTTGTGCTGCAAATGAATGCCATAACGATAAAGCCCTGATTCAGTCGCACTATAAAGAAATAGCAGACCAATGTATCAGGAAAATCGGGCCGTTGTCCAACATACAGGATTGTCCGAATGTTGTTCAGATACAGGACTATTGTGTCAAAGAAAACGAAGATGGCTATCAGATTTTTATTCGCATGGAATACCTGCAGCCGTTTCGGGAATTTTACTACGACACTGTTTTTAACGAGGATATCGTTGTTTCTATTGGCATTGACATTGCATCCGCGCTGTCCTACTGCCATAAGCAGAATATTCTTCACCGCGATATCAAGCCGGACAATATTCTCGTTACAGAGGATCGGAAATTCAAGCTTGGTGATTTCGGGCTGGCTAGGGAAACGAATGCCTCGCTGACTGCGGCATCAATCAAAGGTACATTGAGCTATATTGCACCGGAAGTCATTGCCGGCCGGTCATACAACAACCGGGCGGATATCTATTCGTTAGGATTGGTTCTGTATTATCTGATGAATCACAACAGAGCACCGTTTCTCAATCTCGACAAACAGCTAATCAATTCGGAAGAACGGGAAAATGCGTTTGCACAGCGCATTTCGGGCTCTGCACTGCCTGCTCCGGCTGACGCAAGTCCGGAATTCAGCGATATTATCCTTCGGGCATGTCAGTTTAATCCTGACAACAGATATACTTCCGTTGATGATATGCTTCACGATTTAAGGCTGCTCAAGAAGAAAAAATATAAGATTAAAAAGCAGAAGCCTTATGCGGAAAAATCGGCAAGAAGCTGGAAGAAGATTGTTCTGGCTGCGGTTGCTGCCGTTTCGGTCGTTTTGGGCGGAGGATATGCTGCGTACACCAAGTATAATATCGTAGATCACGGTATGTGCGGAGAGAACGCATCGTGGACAGTGTATCGTGATGAAACGCTTGTGGTCAAAGGAACTGGTTCAGTTCAGCAATCCGATGAAATGAAAGATTACACTTCATTTGCAAAGGAAATAATTGTTGAAGATGGCATCACCGAAATTGGTAAAGAGGCGTTTATGGATTTTACTGGTGTGAAAAAAGTGATATTGCCAAATAGTGTAAAAAAAATTCGTACTCTAGCGTTCGAAAACTGTCCATCCATGACAAGCATCAAATTCCCGGATGGATTGACGGAGATTGAAGATAGCACATTTGCTTTTACGGGATTAAAAGAGATTGAAATCCCAAATACTGTTTCTACGATCGGGGAAATGGCATTTGCAAATAGTGACCTGACACGGTTGGTTTTACCCGACAGTATTACATATTTGGATATGAGCGCTTTTTGTGGGTGTGAATTTCTTGAATCGCTACATTTTCCTAAGGATTATAAAACCATTCAGGCTGAAACTTTTATGGGTTGCGAAAAACTACATGAAATTGAATTTCCTGAAAATTTAGAAATTATTGAAGGTTACGCATTTTGTAATTGTAAATCTTTAGAATCTATTGTATTTCCTGATTCAGTGATCTATATAGGAGAAGAAGCATTTTCCGGTTGTACAAGTTTGAAAAATGTTTATTTGCCTAAAAATGTTAAAATAGCAGAGCTTGCTTTTTGTAAGACGCCATGGGAAGAAGCCCGAAATTAACTTGAATCAAACATTGAAAGCCTTCCGCGGCAGCTCTGCAGGGCTCCTAACGGGAGGCTTTCCTAAATAGCTCTTTTACAGTCTGCGTATTCATTTTCGCATTATTCCTCTCTGCAATGCGAATTGTATCGATTTGTGCTATAATAATACCAGGAGAAGGGAGAGGGGAATCGTGTTATGGATTTCAGAGACTATTTTGACTGCAGTCAAAGCATTCATGATTACAATTATACACATAAGGCCGTCCAGAATTTGCAAAGGCTGACCGGCACAGCGGAATTTCAGCATGCAGATGCAAAAACAATTTGTTATCATATTATAAATCAAACAGAAATTGTGATCTTCCACGATTATCTGAAACGGTATCTATATCAGCGCTCGGCGCTTCGCAAACCGTTTCACCTTGTTTCCGATGATGAATACGGCGAAATCATCACATCATCGTTTGTTGAAACGCAGACGCCGCGCTCCTTTAACCCGAATACCGTTCGAAGATGGAGCCGCGTTTTAAGCTCATGGCTGAACGCCAAAACAGTTCCGCGCGACACCATATTTCTTTTGGGTTTCGGACTGCGCATGCCGCCCGGAGATGTGTCTGAATTTTTAGTGAAAGTTCTTAAAACAGAGGATTTTAACTTCTCTGATCCACGGGAAACCATACTATGGTATTGTTATAAAAACGGTTTTTCCTATTCAAAGGCAAACGCATTGATGACAAAGTTTGAAAATGAGACGCATGAGAGCGATTATGGTGAGCCGTTTATCCATAGTGTAAATGAAATTAAAACAGAGGAACAGCTGTTCCGTTATTTACACCGGAATTCACAAAATGATACATTTAACAGAAATATTCAGGATGCTTACTCAGCATTTGATAAACTTCTCGAACAGACAAAAAACATTATTTCCGAATTATATGAGACCTCGAATTATGTAAATCCTGACCAGAACGATACCAAGACAAATCATGATAGAATCACTTTGACTGCGGTTGAAATGGTTCTGAACAGTGGTGTACCGCATCGCAGAAATGGGAATTATGTGGCAGAGCGATTATCGCTTCTTTATCCCTATATCAAAAACGCCCGTCTTACAAGACAGCATATGCATTTAATCCAGAGAAGGAGATGTACGGTTAAAAGAAACGATATCATCCTGCTTCAATTTTTCAATTATTCATACGAAATGCAGAACGCTGCTCCATGTGAACGATTCAAACGCTTTGTGGATTCAACCAATGATATTTTGAAGCGCTGCGGCATGCTGGAACTCTATCCGGTTAATCCGTTTGAATCATTCCTTTTATTATGCCTGCTTTCAGATGAACCGTTTGATTTGTACACGGATGTCATGGAATATTCATACAATCAGACATCACCGGCCTGATCTTTTGACGCCGATCAGACCGACCTCTTAGCAGAAGATGTGTTGTATCGCAGAAATGCCGTACAGCACATCTTTTTTGCGCCGGAAGCATTTGTGACTCTGTCGTTACAAAAAAGCATTTTCTTCTTGATATAATACCGTATGGGAAATGCAGTGTGGATGATGAAAGCACAGATGCACACTGGGGGAAAGATAGTGAGCCGGAAACCGGGGAACAAGTAAACGCAGTGACAGGAGGCGGATAACACGAAACAGAAGACGCTGCGAAGGAGTTATGACCCTCCCGCAGCTTTACGGGTGGATGATCGAATTTGAATCACGAATTCACAGATTCAATCAGGCAATTAAAACGAGGGGGATTTTACGCAATGAAATTTGCAAAAGTAAAACGGACAGCGGCCTTTTTGCTGACCACTGGGTGATTACTCAAACTACACAGAAGAATACCGCAATGTACTGGATGCAGAGGGAAAGCTGATTCAGGCATTTATTACTGGATCATCCGCAACAGGCGGTATCATAATAGAGGAATCAGATAGAGGAAAAATTTTTGGTATCTGTCTGCACCTACGACAAGGATGGAAACGAGATATCCCACACGGAGTACTGGGATGGTATTATACCATTCTGTACCGAGTATCAGTATCAGAATCTGGACCAGATCACACCAACGGTTGTGCCGGTTTCTGATATTTTCACCGATGTACCGGAAAAAGCATGGTATACCCCATATGTTCAGTATGCGTATGATAACGATCTGATGAGCGGAGTCGGATTAGTATCATTTGCTCCGGCTGCAAAGCTGACTCGTGCACAGGTTGTACAGATTCTGTACAATCAGGCAGGCAGACCGACTGTTACAGGAGCTGCTAAGTTCTCAGATGTCAAATCCGGTTCATGGTATTATAATGCTGTCCAGTGGGCCGCACAAAATAAAATTGTTTCCGGTGTGGGAAATGGCAAATTTGCCCCGGATCAAAATGTAACCCGGGAGCAGCTTGCTGTCGTGCTGTATAACCGCGAAAAGAATCCGGCTGTCAGCGGCGTGTTTACCGGTTTTGCGGACAGTGCAAAGGTGTCCGGATGGGCAAAAAAAGCGATGCTGTGGGCAACGCAGAACAACATTATCTGCGGCAGCAAGGAAAACAAAAAGATGTATCTGAATCCTCAGGGAAATGCAACCCGCGCAGAGGCTGCGACCATGATGATGAAGTATCTGAAAAAGTAGATCACATTTTTACTGCTTGAATGTGATGCAGGGGGATTTCCGGCGGAGGCGAATGCTTCCGCCGGATTTTTGCGTGAAAAAGACTCACACATCGGCCTTTTTTGATAGGCTGTTTGTTTGGGATGCCGGTGTCCGGCATGCACCAATAATCCGCCAGTCAACGGACCTGCGTCTGCTCCAATACAAACCCGAAAGCAATACAGCCGTTCTTGCGCAGCCGCAGAGACATGATATTTTTTTCGCTGCACAAATTTGAATGGTGAACGCTCCGTTTTACAGCAGCTGCCGTGAGAGATTCCAGTCTGCCACCCGAGAGGAGCAATTGTGCCAGTTGAACAAAATAAAAATTTTGTTCAACTCAGAGCAGGCCTCTTTCGGTAAGTCAGCAGATTTCACCTGATTTGACCGCCAGCCAATCGCATTGTTTCCATGATATTTGCACGACTGTTTTGCGCGCTGACCTCATTGCAGCACAGCTTTTCATACTTGCAGGCAAAGATTAATCCGCAGCTGCGTGAATTCTTTTCCACCACAGCTGCGGACGTTTCATCATACTGATACAGTATCTACGGTATCAACCGCAAACATAATCGGACTGCAAATCGTGTCAGCGCGGCAAACATCTGCAATTATTTTTTCACCATGAATTTCATTGCAGATTTTGCCATCAGCCGTTTGGTGCCAACCTGGTCAAACGTGATTTCCAGTAAAATATCTCCGCCCATCGGCATGCACGACGTAATCATACCGTGTCCAAAGGCTTTGTGATCGACCTGGTCGCCGGGTTTCAAATCCATTGCGGCAATTTTAGGCTTGGCGGTCGTCTGTTTTTTCCGAAATCCGCCGGATATTTCAAATGCCCTCTTTGTTTGATGGCCTGCGCTCGGGCGCATATCCAATCGTTGCTGCCGCTCGCGCTGTGTCTCTGAAATATTAGAGTCGACAAACTTTTCCGGGATTTCCTCTAAAAAGCGGGATGGCTTGGAATATTGTGTTCTGCCATACATCATCCGGCGTTCCGCGCAGGTTAAATACAGCTGCTTTTTGGCTCGTGTTACAGCGACATAACAAAGACGGCGTTCCTCCTCCAGATCCTCTTCATTTTCTGTTGAACGGAAACTCGGAAAAATACCGTCTTCCATGCCGATCAGGAACACATTCGGGAACTCCAAACCCTTTGCGGAGTGCATGGTCATCATAACCACTGCATCGGCATCCGCATCCATGCGGTCGATATCCGTAAAGAGTGAAACCTCTTCCATGAATCCGGCAAGCGTCGGATTTTCTTCTCTTTGTGCATATTCTGCGATATTTGACTTGAGCTCCATTGTGTTCTCAATGCGCGCCTGTTCGGCCTCACCCTTGGCTTCCAGCGCAGCGAGATAGCCCGTATGCTCCATAACCTGCTCGTAAAACTCATCGAGCGGCAGATATTCCAGCATCTTTTTCAGATCATCGATCATTAAGGCAAATTTTTTGAGTGCCGCTGCTGCACGGCCGAGCTCATCATATTCTCCGGCCCGCGAAATAATATCGAACATCGTGGTGTTGCCGCGTGAGGCCAGATCGGCGACGGTTTCCACTGTTTTATTTCCGATTTTGCGCGCGGGTACATTGATGATACGCCGCAGCCGCAGATCGTCCGCCGGATTGAGAATAACCCATAGATAAGCGAGCATGTCGCGCACCTCGGCGCGGTCAAAAAAGCGCAGACCGCTCACAATGCGATAAGGTACACTGTTGCGCTTAAATGCACTCTCCAGTGCGTTGGACAGCACATGGTTGCGGTATAAAATCGCGTAATCGCTCCAGCGATTTCCTTCCGCAAAGCCCTCCAGAATACTCTGGGCTATGTATTCCGCTTCGCCCTCCTGCGTGTCTGACCGGTGAAACCGAATTTTTGTGCCGTCGCCGTTATCTGTCCACAATTCCTTGCCCTTGCGATTTGCGTTGTTGCGGATGAGCTCATTTGCCGCGCTCAGAATATTTTGCGTCGAGCGATAATTCTGTTCGAGCCGAATGGTCACGGCATTGGGGTATTGCTGCTCAAATTCGAGGATGTTCGTGATCGTAGCGCCGCGGAATTTGTAAATACTCTGGTCATCGTCACCGACAACGCAGATATTTTCATATCCGCCGGCCAAAAGACTGGTCAAGACATACTGTGCATGGTTGGTATCCTGATACTCGTCCGCCAGCACATAGTGAAACTGCCGCTGATATCGTTCCAGAATTTCCGGATTGCCCTGAAACAGCTGCACTGTTTTCATGATGAGGTCGTCAAAATCCATTGCGTTGGATTCCCGAAGCTGTCTGGCGTATTCTTTATAAATCTCCGCTATGGTGGTTTCATAGTACCGGTCCTGCGCTTCCTGCAGCAGCATACGCGGTGTCATCAGGTTGTCTTTTGCGCGTCCGATAGCAGCGGCGACCGTGCGCACGTCGAAGACTTTGTCATCCAATCTGCGGCCTTTTATCACCGCTGTCAGCACACGCTTCTGGTCATCGGTATCATAAATGGTAAAGGAACGATCATATCCAATCGCTTCACATTCGCGCCGGAGAATGCGCATACACATGGAGTGAAAGGTAGACGCCCAGATATCTCGCGCAAAATCCTCGCCGAGCGCGCGCTGCAAACGGGACTGAATTTCCTTAGCTGCCTTGTTCGTGAATGTAATGGCAAGAATCTGCCAGGGGCGCGCCGGCTCTACCGCACACAGGGTTTCCGCACGCAGGCGGTTTTCCTCTGTGGGGGTTCGCAGATATTCGCGGAGGAAAAGCAGATCCTCCTCGGTTGCATCATCGGGTGCATACGGACAGGAGTATCCCTGGCCGAAGCGCAGAATATTGATAATACGGTGGATGAGAACCGTTGTCTTTCCGCTCCCTGCTCCCGCCAAAACGAGCAGCGGTCCTTCTGTGTGAAAGACCGCCTCGCGCTGCCGGTCATTGAGTTCGGAAAATTCCCGTTCAATAATCGCGCTGCGCAAGGCGGAAAACTGTATGTCAAACCGTGTTTGTTCCATATCGATCTCCTTAAACAGCAGATTTGACTTTCAGTATACCACATTTTACAGAGGCGGACAAGGTTTCCCCCTCACTCGTCAGCCATCATCAGCTCGCGCATGTGTTCAATGGCGCGGCGCTCCAGACGGGACACCTGAACCTGTGAAATGCCGAGCATAGCCGCACACTGCTGTTGCGTCTGTGCGCGAAAATACCGCAGCAGAAGAACCTTGCGTTCCCGCTCTTCCAGCTGCTGCAGCGTGTCACGCAGCAGAACCGACTCCAGCACATGGTCTTCTATGCCGGAATCGCCTACAAGCTGTTCCAATGTCGCGCCGTCCTCGCCGATTTCCCGCTGTAAGGAATCAGCGGGAATGAGCGCACCCTCACAGGCGGCGATTTCTTCAGGGGATGCGCCGAGCAGCTCAGATAATTCGGACAGCGTCGGCTCGCTGCCGGTTTTTGCAGTGAGCTGTTCGCGTGCTGCACTCACGCGAAAGGCAAGAGATTTGATGGTTCGGCTGACTTTTACCGTACCGTCATCCCGCAGAAACCGGCGGATTTCTCCGCTGATTTTCGGGACAGCATAGGTGGAAAACCGCGTGCCGTAGTCACAGTCGAAACCGCGAACCGCTTTCAAAAAGCCCATGCTGCCCAGCTGATATAAATCTTCGGTATCCACTCCGCGTCCCGTATATCGGCGCACAATGCTCCAAATGAGTCCACTGTTTTCGCGCAGAAGTGTTTCGCACGCAGCTTCATCGCCGTTCTGCGCCTGATGGATGAGCTGCAGCTGCGCCGCGTTATCTCGTTCCAAAGCGTGCTGCAATCCGCTTGGTCATCGTGACCTGTGTGCCGATTCCTTCGCGCGAGCGCACGCGCAGACGATCCATAAAGCTTTCCATAATGGTAAAGCCCATGCCGGAACGTCCGGCATCTCCGGTCGTGAACATCGGCTGACGTGCCTGTTGAATATCGGCAATACCGCAGCCCTTGTCGCGTACCACAATGCGGATTTCGCCGTCATCAAACAGCTTAGCTGAAACAGTTATGTAACCGGTTGTCTCACGATAGGCGTGTACAATACAATTTGTCACCGCCTCACTGACCGCAGTCTTGATGTCATTGATTTCCTCAATTGTCGGGTCAAGCTGTGCGGCAAAGGCGGCAACAGCCTGTCTGGCAAAGGCTTCATTGCTTGACCGGCTGAGAAATTTGATACTCATCTGATTTATTTCGCTGTGCATAGGTCATCCTCCTCCCCTTCTGTCTGCGGCAGGGCAGGAAGAAAGGTAACACGCCTGCAGATGCCGCTTGCCTGAAAAATTCTCATTGCAGTCGGCGGTGTGCCGATGACACAAAAGGACTGTCCCGCGCCCAAAACATTGCGCTGCGCACCCAGCACGACAGCAATGCCAGAGCTGTCCATAAACGTCAATCCCGACAGATCGAGAAAAATCGGCTCGGTCGGATACAGAGTCATTGTTTTCTCCAGATATTCTACACACTGCGCCGCCTCGTGATGTCCCAGTTCACCGTGAAAGCGAATCACTATACCGCAGCGTTCGCGCTTATGTGAACATTTCATTGTATTTTCCCCTCCTGCGCAAAAAAATAGAACCGTCCGTTTCGGACAGTTCTATTATAGAAAGATATGATTGCTGAATTTGTCAGACCATGCCGGATTGCAGCGCATTTTTTGCTTCTCCCGCGACATAAAGCGAGCCGCAGACAAGAACCACGTCGTCTTCATCCGCCCGGACCAGTGCACGGCGGAGCGCAGATGCCACATCTCCGCAGTCAAACACATCGGTATACGGAGAGAATTCCCGGATCAATGTCGCCAGACGGCTGCTCGGCAGGGCGCGCGGGCTGTCCGGCTGGACTGTGTAAATCGCATCGGCGCGGCGTGTCAGCATACGAAGGCAGGCTTCATACTGCTTGTCAGCCACCATGCCAAGTACAATCGAGATTCCGCCGGAAGGCAGCAGGGTGTCAATGGTTGCACACAGCGCCGTCACCCCGTCAACATTGTGTGCACCGTCAATCATCAGCAGCGGATTGCGGCGAATCACTTCCTGTCTGGCCGGCATAACTGCTTCGCAAAGGCCGTTTATCACATGTTCATCAGAAATATGCCAGCCTTTTTCGCGCAGTACCTGTAATGCGGTATACGCCGCTGCGGCATTATACGCCTGATGACGGCCCACCATGCGAAGACGGAACGGATGTCCGTCCAGCACGCAGCATGTGCCGTCCATGGCACAGACAATATCCTGCGGCTGTACAGCCTGACGGAAGTTTGCCTGCATGTCATAACAGCGTTTTTTCAAAACCTCATCGACAGAAGGCTTCTGGTCGGGATAGCTGACCAGTGTGCCGCCGGTCTTGACGATATGACTTTTATCCGCCGCAATTTCCTCGACGGTATTGCCGAGCACTGCCATGTGGTCAAGCGCGACATGTGCCATAACGGCCACCTCGGGGCATTCAATTACATTGGTCGCATCATATCGCCCGCCCAGACCGACCTCCAGCACGACAATGTCACACTGCTGCTCAACGTAGTAGAGCATCGCACAAGCCGTCGTGAATTCAAATTCACAAATTCCTTCTCCCGCCGGAAGAGCGAGTGTTTTCTCGGTCTCCAGCACGCGCTGCGCAATGCGGCACATCGCCTCCTGTGAAATATACGTGCCGTTGACACGAATGCGCTCGCAAAAATCCACGACATACGGAGAAACAAACAATCCGGTGCGATATCCCGCCTGTTCGAGCACCGCTGCCGTCATGGCAGCGATGCTTCCCTTTCCGTTGGTACCTGCAATATGCACAAATTTCAGGTCATTCTGCGGATTTCCCAGGGCGGCCAGCAGCGCGCGAATGCGGCTGAGACACGGCGTGCCGCTGAACCGTCCATGGGCATGGATGGCGGATAAAATGTGTTCGTAATCGTTCATACTCAGTTCAGCGCAGCAAGGCTCTCATCCAGCTTGGCGATCTGATCGCGCAGCTTTTCCGCCTTGGTGCGTTCGCCTGCGACAACCTGCTCCGGTGCCTTTTTGAGGAATCCGGGATTGCTCAGCTTCTTTTCCAGGAAAGCCAGATCCTTCTGCGCCTTGGTCTTTTCCTTGTTGAGACGGGCCTTTTCCTTTTCAAAGTCAATCAGCTCGTTCATCGGGAGGTACATCTGTACATCGCCGGTGACGACGGAAACCATCTTCGCAGCATCTGCCGGTGCTGTGTCGGAAATGCTCAGGGCACTGGCGTAAGCGAGCTTGAGGAAGCAGGCTTCACCTGCGGCAAACACGTCCTGACGGTCTGTATTGTCCGCCACAACATAAACCTTTGCCTTGCGGGACGGCGGTACATTCATCTCAGCGCGGCGGTTGCGAATGGCGCGGATGCTTTCCATGAGAATTTCCATCTGCGCCTCTTCTGCGGCAAAATTCAGATCATCCCGATAAGACGGCCACTGTGACAGCATGATCGTCTCGCCCTCGTGCGGCAGTGCCTGCCAGATGGTCTCGGTGATAAACGGCATAAACGGATGCAGCAGCTGCATGGAGCCGGACAGGACAAAGCACAGGACATTCTGTACGTTTTCACATGTCTGCCGATCTTCCTTGTTCTGCAGGCGCGTCTTTGCAATCTCAATGTACCAGTCACAGAAGACATCCCAGATAAAGTCGTTCAGCTTCTGTGCAGCGATGCCGAGTTCGTAGCGGTCGATATTGGTCGTGACATCCTGTACCAGCGCATTATAGCGGGACAGAATCCATTTGTCCTCCATTGTGAGGTCCTGCGGCAGCTCGACATGATCGATGGTCAGATTCATCTGGATAAAGCGCGAAGCATTCCAGATTTTGTTGCAGAAATTGCGGCTCGCCTCAACACGGCTCTTGGAATAACGCATATCATTTCCGGGGGAATTGCCAGTCGCCAGCGTAAAGCGCAGTGCATCCGCGCCGTATTCCTCAATGACCTTGAGCGGATCAATGCCATTGCCCAGTGATTTGGACATCTTTCTGCCCTGCTCATCGCGTACCAGACCGTGGATATAGACCGTGTGGAACGGCACCTGCTTCATGTGCTCCATGCCGGAGAAGATCATGCGTGCAACCCAGAAGAAGATAATATCATAACCGGTAACCAGTGTGTCTGTCGGGTAAAAATACTCCAGCTCCTTGGTCTTTTCCGGCCATCCGAGCGTCGAGAACGGCCAGAGTGCGGAGGAGAACCAGGTATCGAGAACATCTTCCTCCTGATGAATGTGTGTGCTGCCGCATTTCGGGCACACTGTGACATCTTCCTTGGAAACCGTCATTTCGCCGCAGTCTGCGCAGTAATAGGCGGGAATGCGATGACCCCACCACAGTTGACGGGAGATGCACCAGTCATGTACATTTTCCATCCAGCGAATATAGGTCTTGCTGAAACGCTCCGGAACAAACTTGATTTCTTCTTCCTCGACGACGCGAATAGCCTCCTTGGCGAGGGGTGCCATCTTGACAAACCACTGTGCGGAGGTCATCGGCTCTACCGTTGTTCCGCAGCGATAACAGGTTCCGACGTTGTGCGTGTGATCTTCAATTTTGACCAGACGGCCTTCCGCCTCCAAATCGGCCAGAACTGCCTTGCGGCACGCGTAGCGGTCCATACCCTGATATTTGCCGCCGTTTTCATTGACAGTTGCATCCTCGTTGAACACGAGGATCTGTTCCAGATTATGGCGCTGACCCATCTCAAAGTCGTTCGGGTCATGGCACGGTGTCGTTTTTACACAGCCGGTGCCGAATTCCTTGTCGACATAGTCGTCCGCGAAAATCGGAATTTCACGGCCGATAATCGGCAAAATGGCTTTCTTTCCGATCAGATGCTGATAGCGTTCATCCGCCGGATTGACTGCAACGCCGGTATCACCCATAAAGGTCTCCGGGCGGGTTGTCGCAACGATAATGCTCTCGTCCGAATCCTTGATATCATAACGGATATACCAAAGCTTGCCCGGCTGGGTTTCGTATTCAACCTCAGCATCGGAAAGCGCCGTGGTGCAGTGCGGGCACCAGTTGATGATACGGCTGCCCTTGTAAATCAGACCCTTGTCATAGAGATTGACAAAGACCTCTTTTACCGCTTTGGAACAGCCCTCGTCCATGGTAAAGCGCTCACGGCGCCAATCGCACGAGGAGCCGAGCTTTTTCAGCTGCTGAATGATGCGGTTGCCATACTGATTTTTCCATGCCCAGACGCGCTCAAGAAATTTTTCGCGGCCGAGATCATAACGGGTCAGTCCCTCCTCGTTGCGCAGGTTTTCCTCAACCTTAATCTGCGTTGCAATGCCTGCATGGTCTGTGCCCGGCATCCAAAGGGCAGAATAACCCTGCATGCGTTTGGTGCGAATCAGGATGTCCTGAAGGGTCTCGTCAAATGCGTGACCCATGTGAAGCTGACCGGTGACATTCGGGGGCGGGATGACAATGGTAAACGGCTTTTTCTTCTCGTCCACCTCGGCATTAAAATATCCCTTTTCCTCCCACATCTGATACAGCTTGTCCTCTGTGGAACTGGGATCATACGTTTTTGGCAATTCGTTGGTCACGGGTAATTGCCTCCTTCCAATAGAAATAGTATTCGTTCAACCTGAGCGTATTATAAAAAGTACCGGGAGAATAAAAAAACCTCCGTCCGAAATCAGGACGAAGGAAAGCTCCGTGGTACCACCTAAATTCGCACAGAACATGTGCGCACTTTACAGCCGCGTAACGGGGGCAAATCGGGGATGCTTACCGCCGGATAACCGGTCTGGGCATCCCGGCTCAGAAGCGACCTTCCATCCCCCGCCGCGGGAACTTACACCGACCGTTCCCTCTCTCTGCCGACTGCACAGGAATGTACTCCTCTTCTTCTACGCCGTTGCTCTGGTATTTAAGACCTGTATATTATAGTATCTTTCGCACATGTTGTCAAGAAAACACTTGTTTTTGACAGGGCATTTTGTTCCGCCCGGGCATGATCCTTTCTCATGCAGTATGGAATGACTACACCGGAAACGGCAAAAACCGCATCCTGCAGACAGCTGCGCTTTGCTTTACCGTTAAAATCATTTATGATATAATATCCATGATTTGCTGAAAGGAGGCCCTGCGATTCGCAAGGTATGAACCTATGAAAGTTGATAGCCAATCCCCTCAGATCTTAAATGATTTCCTTGCATATCTATCAACAATTAAAGGGAAATCTCCCAAGACTGTGCATGAATATTACCTTGATCTTCGTGTTTTCTTCCGATATCTCAAGCAGAAGCGCGGACTTGCAGACGATGTTCCGTTTGATGAAATCCCCATCAATGACATTGATATCGCATTTGTAGAATCCATAACGCTGTCTGACGCCTATGATTTCTTGATGTATACCGTTCAGGAACGTCCCAAGCACGGCAATTCCGAGCACAGCGAAATCGGTCTTTCTGCGCGCTCACGCGCCCGAAAGATTTCTGCCCTGCGCTCCTTCTTCAAATATCTGACCGATAAAGCGCATCTGCTTTCCAATAATCCGCTTCAGAACCTCGAATACCCGTCTGTGCGGCGTTCTCTGCCGAAGTATTTGACCGTTGACGAAAGTGTTGCTCTGCTGGAGGCGGTCGACGGACCGTTCCGCGAGCGCGATTATTGCATTTTAATGCTGTTTCTCAACTGCGGGCTGCGCGTGTCTGAACTGTGCGGACTAAACGTCACTGATATTAACGAGAATCAAATTCGCGTGCTCGGCAAGGGCAACAAAGAACGCATGCTCTATCTCAATGAAGCCTGCATTGATGCAATCAATGCCTATCTCCCCCACCGCCTCCAACCGAAAAACGGCACAAACGCGGCGAATGCATTGTTTATCAGCCGTCAGCGCAACCGGATTCGCAAGACGACAGTTGAGCATCTGGTAAAAAAATATCTTTCACAGGCAGGACTGGATGCAGAGCGGTTTTCCGCGCACAAGCTGCGCCACACGGCGGCGACATTGATGTATAAAAACGGCGTGGATATCCGAACATTACAGGATGTTTTAGGGCATGAAAACGTCAATACCACCATGATTTATACACACATCAACGATGCCAACATGCAGGATGCTGCCGAACGCAATCCTCTTTCTTCCTTCCGCAGGAAGGAGCATGCAGATGGCAGGGATGATTCGGAAGAATCATGAAGAATTTTATTATTACAGCGTAAAATGAAAAAAGGACGCTTGCAGAAAACAGGATCTGCAGGTGTCCTTTCTTTTTTCGCGCAGAAACATTTATCTGCCGCTTCCTTTTTCGTCTGGCACAAATCGGTGACTGCAATGAACGGATGCTGTGCGTTAACGCTGTCTTTTCCGGGAAGGAGCTGCCTGCTGCTTTCCGAAACGATGATCTCCTTTATCATAGGAGAAGTTGATGCCGAGAATACCGATGAAAATGACAACCGTGCCGGCAATCTGCAGCGCGGTAAACGATTCATGCAGCAAGAACACACCGGACAGAATGCCCACAACAGTACTCCATGTACAGGTGGACGAATACACAGCGAACGGCAAATGTGCCGAAGCATAGTTCATGAGCAGAAATGCAATGACGCAGGTACCGGCGCTGGTATAAATCAGGGCAATCGCAAAATCGGGACGGGCAAGTCCGGCAAAGAACTGCGCCAGCGGCGCACCCGAAAGCGTGTGTCTGCCGAGGGAAAGTCCGGCGAAGCCGATTGCTCCGAGCATTGTCTGAAAATACGTGATCTCATACGAAGAAAACGAACCGGTTGCCCGGCGCACGAGAACACGGCTGAGGGAAATTGTGATGACATAGGTCAGGACAAGGAACAGTCCCCACGGCGTCAGCAGATCGCCTGTCCATTCTGCGATGCTCGCCATCAGCATACCGCAGACGGAGATGACGACGAACAGCGTCTGACGTCTGGTCGGATATTCCCTGTTGAGCAGCACCGAAAAGCCGATCATGACGACGGGAATCATGCTGTTAAACAGCGAAATCAGGGAAGTCGCGACATAGGTTGTAGAAGCTGTCTTTGCCACCTGACTGATGAGCGGATTGAACAGACCGCAGGCAACCAGCAGTATCATCGCCCGCCCGGGTCTGCGAATTCGCGGCCCGCCCGGTATCAGCAGCATCAGGGTGAGCAAAACAAATGCGATGACAAACCGAAATGCCAGAAATTTAACTGCATCCTGGTCGATGACAGCCATGCCCATTCGTATAAACAGATACGCAAAGCCGAGCAGCGTCTGGGAGATCAGGTTTGCAGTCAAAGGAAGATATTTTTTCAACATGCTTCTCTCCTCTTGGTTTACAAGGTGTTGCATGGGAACAGGGCCGGCTGGAGCGTATGCTGTGCCTGAAAACAGCACGCATCTTCCGCAAGGTTCTGCGCATGCATCATCTGTTTCTCTGCTTCCGTCACCCAATCATAACACAGTTTTCCGGCTTTGTCGACAAAGCAGCTGTTCTCTGCTGTTTATGCTTTTTGTATTTTATATTGCATGCCGTGTTGCCGGAGAATCGGACTGGACAGAGAATCGAAAAACACAGGCGTATGGTACTGATTTCATTTTCTGAAAAATGTCCCGGGGAATTTTTTCGCGCAGGATTTCTTTACAATTGTGCGCTGTTGCCTTAGCGAAAATGAAGCAAAGAATTGCAAAGATGTGTCGTATTTTGTATGGTCTTTTTTGTTACCGCATGATACAATAGAATGAGGAATTTGCACAATAGGGAGTGCGTCAAAACAGGATGTACCCCGCAATTTATACAAAGGAGCGAAACTCAGATGAGAGTTGTGGAGCATCCGATTCTGGATCAGCTTGATACATCCGGAACGGTAACCATCTATTATAACGATCAGCCGATTGAAGCACTGGAGGGCGAGCCGATTGCCTCAGCACTGATGAATGCAGGCATCCGCGCGTTCCGTACAACAGCAAAACGGCATGAACCACGCGGCATTTTCTGCGCGATTGGGCGCTGTACAGACTGCATGATGATTGTTGACGGCGTGCCGAATACACGGACCTGTGTCACAGTGGTGCGCGACGGCATGCATGTGCGCACACAGGATGGACTGGGATCGTTTGAAAGGCAGGGCGCAGAATGAAGACAATACAAACGGATGTAGCCATTGTCGGCGCCGGTTCCGCCGGGTTGAGCGCGGCATATCAGGCGGCAACAGCCGGAGCCGATGTTCTGGTCATCGACGAAAATCGTCTTCCCGGCGGTCAGCTGTTCAAGCAGATCCATAAATTTTTCGGGTCGCGCGAACATCAGGCGGGTACGCGCGGTTATCGAATCGGTCAGGAGCTTCTTTCGCGTGTGGAAAAGTCCGGCGCGCGTGTCTGGCTGAACACACTGGTCTACGGCATGGAAAAGGACTGTTCCCTCGGCGTGATTCATAACGGTGAGCACTATGTGGTTCGCGCAAAAAAGGTGATTGTCGCCGCGGGCGCAAAAGAAAATTACATGGCTTTCCCCGGCTCCACGCTGCCCGGTGTCATGGGGGCAGGCGCCGCGCAGACTATGATTAACGTCAACCGCGTTCTTCCGGGCGAGCGCATTCTGATGCTCGGCTCAGGCAATGTCGGTTTGATTGTGTCCTATCAGCTGATGCAGGCGGGTGCGGAAGTCGTTGCCCTTGTGGAAGGTGCACCGCGCATCGGCGGCTATGGTGTGCATGCAGGCAAAATCCGCCGCGCAGGTGTCCCGATTTATACCTCTCACACCATCAAGCGTGTGCTCGGAACAAATGCCGTCGAAGGGGTCGAAATTGTGGAGGTCGGTCCCGGGTTTGTCCCGATTCCCGGCACGGAAAAGAAATTTGATGTCGATACCGTCTGTCTGGCTGTCGGTCTGAATCCGATGACTGAGCTGATTTGGATGGCAGGCTGTGCGTTCTGCTTTCTTCCGGCATTTGGGGGACATGTGCCGCTGCACGACAGCAATATGGAGACTACGGTTTCCGGCCTGTATGTGGCAGGCGATGTGACCGGCGTGGAAGAGGCCTCTTCTGCGATGGAGGAAGGAAATCTCGCCGGTGTTGCGGCAGCGGAATCGCTTGGCCTGCTTTCCCCTGAACAGGCAGCGGAAAAGAAGGCTGAGATTACCGCACGGCTGAATACCCTTCGTTCCGGTATGTTCGGCGAACGCCGCCGCACAGCAAAGGAGCAGCAGCTGAACAGCATGAAGCATTACCGCGCAAAGGAGGCCGAGTAAATGGAAGGCGTTATTTATACCGGTATCCCCTCTGCCGAGGAGCTCGCCGGCTGTCCGGGCGTACCGAGCGAAGCGCGCATGAAGCGCGGCCGTGTCGCCTGCATTGAATGTGTTCAGGAAATTCCGTGCAACCCATGCGAGGGCATCTGCAAATTCGGAGCGATTACCGTGGGGGAACAGATTACCAATCTTCCCTGCTTGAACGAGGAAAAATGTACCGGCTGCGGGCTTTGCGTGGCAAACTGTCCCGGTCTTGCCATTACAATCCTCGATCAATCCTACTCCGAAACCGAGGCCACCATTGATTTTCCGTTTGAATACCTCCCATTGCCCGAAGCGGGCGACCGTGTAGAGGCTGTATCCCGCAGCGGTGAAACAGTCTGTCAGGGGCGCATTCTGCGCGTGACAAAGCTTCCCGCCTATGCAGGTACGGCAGTCATTCGTATGGCAGTACCGCAGGAATACATTGATACAGTGCGCAGCATGAAGCGCCTGCCGCGCGGACAGAAGAAAGGAAGTGCGACGAAATGAGCGAAGAAATTCTGATCTGCCGCTGTCAGGAGGTTACGGAACAGGAAATACTTGACGCCATTGCAGATGGTGCAGCGACGGTAGACGGTGTCAAACGCCGCACACGCGCCTGCATGGGACTGTGTCAGGGCAAGACCTGCGGCCGTCTGGTTCAGCAGATGGTTGCGCGCGGCACAGGGAAGGACCCGGCGGATGTTCCCCCGCAGAAGAGCCGTATGCCGGTTCGTCCTGTAAAAATCGGTGTATTCGGAGGGCAGGACGATGCGTGATGCAGATGTAATCATTATCGGCGGCGGTATTATCGGCAGCTCTGTCGCATGGCAGCTGCAAAAGCTTGGGAAACAGGTGCTTGTTCTGGAGCGGAAGGATGTCGCATCCGGTGCAGCCGGTGCAACAGACGGTGTTGTCGGCTATCACACCAAAAAGCCGGGACAGCAGATGGATCTTGCCGTTCAGTCGATTGCAATGTTTCGCACTCTCGGCGAAGAGCTGGGGGAAGAGATCGAATACGGCCTGGAAGCAGGCGGTATGCAGCCGGTCGAGGATAAAATGCAATGGGATATCCTCAGTGAGATTGTTGCGGAGCAGTGCAGGAGCGGGGTCGATATCCGGATGATTTCCCGTGACGAAGCATGTGCCATTGAACCGCAGTTGTCTCATGATATTTACGGTGCGCTCTACTCCCCCACGGGCGGTAAAATCAATCCGCTCAAGCTGACGATGGCGTATGCGCACGCGGCCAAACGTCTGGGTGCGAAGTATCAGACCGAGACGGAAATTACCGGCTTTCTCCTCGCGGACGGCGCTGTCAAGGGCGTACATACGGACAAAGGCGATTACTATGCGGATGTCATTGTCAACGCCTGCGGCGCGTGGGCAGGCAGAGTGGCGCAGCTCGCAGGACTCGATCTTCCCATCAAGCCGCGCAAAGGTCAACTTGCCGTCACGGAACCGGTCGGGCCTTTTATGACAGCCACTCTGCAGTGCGCGCGATATAATGTGGTCAAATTCCGGCCGGAAGCGATCACAGATGAAACCGTGCTTCGCCTGGGCTCCTCGCTTTCGATTGAACAGCAGGAAAACGGCGGCATGATTATCGGCGGCACACGCGAATTTGTCGGCTTTGAGGAACAAAACACCTTTGAGGCGATTGAAGTTATGATGAAACGAGCCGCCCGCTTCTTCCCTGCACTCAAGGACGTGAGTGTCATCCGGTTTTTCTCCGGCTTCCGCCCGTTTACACCCGACGGTATGCCGCTGCTGGGACCGGTGAAGACGCTTCCCGGCTTCTATATGGCCGCAGGACATGAGGGCGACGGTATTGCGCTGTCTGCGATTACCGGCAAGCTGGTTGCGGAACAGATTGTGTTCGGGCAAAGCTCCTATCCGATTGACGCGTTCAGCCCGAATCGCTTTTTATAAGGAAATGCTACGGAAGGGAAAAAGATATGATAAAAGTAATCATCCCTATGGCGGTACTGCTCATCGTTGTACTGGTCAAAAAACTGCCGTATGTCGGCGGAAAAATCAACATTGCTCTGGTCATCACCGGTGCACTCACCCTGCTGCTCGGCGGTCTGTTTAATCCCGGACAATGGGTTGCCGCATGGATCGACGGTCTCAACCGTCTTTCCTGGATTATTGCGTTGTCGATTGTCGGCAGTTTGTTTGCCGAAATTTCCATGCGTCTGGGCACCATTGACACCATCATCGGTGCACTGACTGCGAAATTCGGCCGTCACCCCCGCGCTCTGATTGTCTGTATTCTGTTTGCGCTGACACTCGCCGGTTCTCTGTTGGGGGATGCGATCGCCGCTGCAACGGTCATCGGTATGCTGACCATCGGCATTCTGGCTTCGATGAGTATTTCATTTGAAAAGATCAGTGCAATTATCGTCATGGGCGCATGTGTCGGCTCGATTATGCCCCCGATGACACAGGCACTCGCACTGGCATCTTCGCTTGTCGGCGCAGATGCGGACTCGGTCATCAATATCGGCTATATTACCGTACCGATTATCTTTGTTGTTGTCGCCGTTTACAGTGCCGTCTTCCTCGTGAAAAAGGAAAATGTACCGGGCGCAAACGGTGAAATCGAAATCAAATTTGCAGATCGCACCGCCGGACAAATCCTGAAGGAAAACTGGAAGTCACTGATTCCTCTGTTTTTCCTCATTATCGTTGTTCTGCTGCGTACCGTTGAAATTCCGTTTGTCTCGGTTGATCTCGGTCCGACCGTTCTGCAGAGCATCAATTTCCTGACATTTGCAGATGGCACCAGCATGAGCCTGTTTGACTGGCTGAGCGGCGTATCTATTCTGAACGGTCTGACAAACGGCATTGTTCTCTCTATTATCTGTGCAATCTGTGTTGCGTTCTTCTTCCCTGCTGTCAATCAAAATGCGGGCAGTATTGTGCATGAAAGCTTCTCTAAGGTCAAGACGACTGTTATTTTGCAGATTTGCTGTGCCTTTATGCTGGGCAGCTTCTATGCGGCAGGCTCAATTGACGCGGTGTCTGCATTTGCTCAGGGGCTGAACGGCAACGTTCTGAAAATCGGCGGTGCCCTGTGCATGATTCTTCTGGGCATGCTGACCGGTTCGCAGTCCACAACGCAGAATGTTGTATTCTCGTTCTTTGGTCCGGCACTGGTTGCCTATGGCCTGAATCCGACACTGGTCGGTGTTGCAGGCGCACATCTCGCCTCTGCGGGTCAGGGTCTGCCGCCGGCTGACCTGACAACCTTTGTCGTCGTAGGAATTGTTTCCTCCCAGTTCGGCAAAAAGGTCGATCCGCTCAAATCGATGTTTTATTCGATGCCGATGTGCATTTGCATGGCAATCATCGGTATGTTCTTCCTGTATATCTGATTTGCAATGAAACACGAACTCGGTATTTTGATGCTTGACACCCGATTTCCCCGCATTCCGGGGGATGTCGGGAATGAAAACAGCTTCTCCTTCCCCATTCGCCGCCATATTGTTCTCGGAGCGAGCACGCGTCGTGTGGTTCTGGAGAATGATTC
>OCVV011240128.1_pt1 | contig 25267 bp, 29 predicted proteins | sample 1539721 | NCBI WGS metagenome assembly OCVV01 (sample SAMN02144230, study PRJEB22623) | gut metagenome | biome: sheep rumen | host: Ovis aries | place: New Zealand
GGGGTGTTTGACAGGCTGAAAGTGAAGTATACGCACTTTTTCCTGTCTGAGACCGACACATCTGTCTGACAGGAGGCGGATAGCATGAACAGAAAAGGCATTTCTATACTCGGTGCAGTGCTGGCGCTGGCGGTGGTCGCGGCGGTGGCGGCGGCGATATACATATTCACCCATCGCGGGAGCGGTACGGGCAGTGACGGCGCTATACCCGCTGTTGCACCCATAGAGCGCAATATAGATCGGATGGAGTATTTAGAGGTCACCATTGACGGCAGTGACTACTACCTAAAAGATGAAAAGGCTGAGATAGCCGATATAATCAGCGCGGTCGAAGAGGACGATGACCTTTCGGCGGTGCGCATTACCGACAAGGACGCTTCGCAGAAAGCATTCCGCGAACTTGTCAGTCAGCTGGAAGAACACAGGATAAAATATATCGAGGGTGATGAAAATGAGTAACAACGAAAATAAAGGAAAAAGCAAAGCAGGCATCGCGGTGGCGGGCATAGTCGCACTGGCGGCAGCAGGCGGCGCGTACATGTACAATACGGGCAGTCTTGACAGCTTTATCGGCGGAACTGCCGAATCACATGCAGAAGCGCAGGCTGATGCAAGAGTACCCGCAAATTCGGCTGAGGAAACTTCCGATACGGGCAACGGCGATGATTCTACCGATTCGATGAACGAGAATGCTAAGGCTGAGATGATAGAGGTGACGGTGTCTGAGGACAAGTACATCTTTGAGGACAAGGTGATGGATATTGACGAACTTAAAGGCATCATCGAGGGCAAGGAAGGCGCGGTGGTAAAGATAACCGATGAGAATTCAACGCTCAACGCCTACAAAGACCTGACTGCTTATCTTGAAGAGCGCGGCATCGAATTTACAGAAGAAAACAACTGAAAAAAGCCTTTCTCCGTTTTGCGGGGAAAGGCTTTTGACATATTATCAGACTCTCTGTTTGAAATCTTCATACCCGAAGTGCTTGACAAGTTCGGTGCTGCCGTTCAGCTTTTCAAGGTAGATATCGGGCAGGGGCATGCCGTTGAATGTGTTGTTCTTACACATCGAATATATCGCCATATCGCAGAAAACAAGCCTGTCGCCCGCTTTGAGGGGGGCATCGAACGAATAATCGCCAATGATATCGCCCGCAAGACAGGTCGGACCGCCCAGACGGTAAGTGTGGGGCTTTTCGCCTTTTTCACCTGCGCCGATAAGTTCGGGGCGGTAGGGCATTTCAAGGACATCGGGCATGTGGCAGGCGGCTGAGGTATCAACAATGGCGAAATCTGTGCCGTTCCTGCCGGTATCAAGGACCTGCGTCACAAGCCAGCCTGCATTCAGCGCACAGGCTTCACCAGGTTCAAGGTAGACCTGCACACCGTACTTCTGCTGGATATAGTCCACCGTTCTGCACAGCAGGTCAACATCGTAGCCCGCTTTGGTGATGTGGTGACCGCCGCCGAAATTCAGCCATTTCATCTGCCCCAGATAGCCGCCGAAATGCTTTTCGATATGGGGGACTGTACGCGCGAAAACATCAGCGCCCTGTTCGCACATGGTATGAAAATGCAGACCCTCGATGCCGTCAAGTTCGCCGCTCTCGAAATTTTCGGGGGTAACGCCGAGCCGCGAACCTGTGAAACATGGGTTATAGATATCTGTTTCTATCTCCGAGTAGAGCGGGTTGCAGCGAATGCCGCAGGAGATGCGCCTGCCGCTTTTGCGGACAGTATCGCGGTGCAAGCGCCACTGGGAGAAGCTGTTGAATATGATATCATCGCATATCTTCACAAGTTCAGCCATATCTTCGGGCTTATAGGCGGGGGCGAAAACGTGTGTTTCACCGCCGAACTCATCATGACCGAGTTTTGCTTCATACAGACCGCTGGCGGTAGTGCCGTCAAGGTAGGGACGCATCAGCGGATAGGCTGAGTACATTGAAAATGCTTTCTGGGCGAGGAGGATCTTACAGCCTGTGCGTTTGCGGACTGATAGAAGTATCTCCATATTGTGTTTAAGGGCATTCTCGCTGACGAGATAGCATGGTGTATGCAATGAATAAATATCGCTGTCAAATGGAAATTTCATGATATGACCTCCGTTCATTACATACATTATATCATGAAACCGCCGAGAAAGCAAGAGCATGAACAAAGCGAAGTCATAAAGCTGATACGGGGCATGCAAAGACTGCCTTTCGCCCCGCTGTTACGACCTACTTTTTGTCAAAAGAGGGATTGAATGCGTAGAAATTCTTGCTGTCAAGCATATCGGTGACAAGGCGCAGGCTCTCACCGAAACGCTGATAGTGGACTATCTCCCTTTCGCGCAGGAACTTTATCGGGTCGCGCACATCGGGGTCATCGGTAAGGCGGAGAATGTTGTCGTAAGTCACGCGGGCTTTCTGCTCGGCGGCGAGGTCTTCGTTGAGGTCGGCTATCGGGTCGCCCTTAGACTGGAAATAATCTGCCGAAAATGGCACGCCCGATGCCGCTACGGGATATATGCCCGTAGTGTGGTCAACGAAATAGGTGTCAAATCCGCCCTCTTTTATCTCTTTCATCGAAAGACCGCGAGTCAGCTGGTAGAGGATAGCGCTTATCATTTCCATGTGAGCCAGTTCTTCTGTGCCCACATCGGTCAGCATAGCCTGAACTTCGCGGCATGGGGCGGCATAGCGCTGATTGAGATAGCGCAGAGATGCGCCGAGTTCGCCGTCAGGTCCGCCAAGCTGAGATATTATCACCTTAGCGAGGGCGGGGTTAGGCTCTTTGATGTTTACGGGGTACTGGAGTTTCTTTTCATACTGCCACATCAGTTCTCACCTCTTTCCCAAGGGAAGGGTGCGGCTACCCACTCCCACTTTTTCGTGCCGTCTGACTGCACTGCTGTCAGCGGACCGTACTTCTCGGTGTACTCCTTTTCGATAGCCTCTTTTTCTGCTTTATGGCGGCGGAAATATTCAAGACCCATCTTGCAGGTGGGGTGGCTGTCGAGGTAGAGATTAGCTTCGGCAAGGGCGAAACAGCTTTGCTGGAGTTTGCGCATCAGCTTTTGCTTATCATTCAGTACGGGCATTTTTCACAGCCTCCTCTCCTATAAACGGCTTATCAAGACAGGGAAAGACCGTTCCGCGCGAGAACGCCACATCATCTTCATATGGCGTTTCCCACATCTGGAACGGCACATACGCCATAGCGAGAGCCATTCCTTTTGGCAGAGCCGCACCCGGTATGGGGCAGGCTTTGACATCATCGGCATCATCATCGAATATTTTGCCGAGAATATCTTTTTCAAATTTATCCATTATATCATCTCCGTTTCATGGAGGTCAGCCTCCGTGAATATACTATGATGATGACGCAGGGAGTGTTACGCTCCATAAAAAATTTCGTGGTTATCCCGCTGACACACCACAAAAACGGCGGTTTTACAGAACTTAAAGTGGTTGGCGTATGGTGCTAAATTATCCTTTTGTTTACAGCATTTTCAGCCGGTGTGCTAAAGGGATAGTCATAAAAAATTTTAATGTGCAATTATTTTCAGGAGATAGTATCGCGCTGTCGGAGTGTTTGAGAAATAATGTCGGGGGCTGTCACTCGTCATGGTGTGTACTGCTGAATGACGGGAATATTGTAAAAAATTTCGCAAACCCCTTGCAATTTCTGAAAAAGTGTGCTATAATGATGTAAATTATGTAATACCATTATGGAGGAAAGTATTATGTCACCTATCGAGATCGGCGCAGGCGTTGTACTGGCGCTTTGCAGTGTAATAATCATTCTTGTTGTTCTGGTACAGGAGTCTAAGGACGATGGCTTGACTTCCGCTATCGGCGGCGGTTATAACGACTCGTTCTACGGCAAGAACACAGGCAACACCCGTGATGCAAAGCTGAACAGAATGACCAGAAATGCAGCGATAGTTATGTTCATACTGACTATTGCAGTAAGCATAATCCACGGATATCTCAACAAGTGAGAATGATATCAGCCCTGCCAACGCGGGGCTTTTTTCATTGTAGGGAGGAAACAGCATGGTCAAAACGGACAAGCGCGCACTGATAGCCCAGATGTTCGAGGGGTTTGAGGATTCGGTGCTGATAAGCTACAAAGAGGGACGCACAGGCATCGCTTACTGCGATAACGAAGAAAAGCCCGCATCTGCGGTGATATGCGCGGGTGATTTTTACTTCTGCGCGGGGGACGCTTCGGCGGCGGCTGAGGTTTTTGCGCTGGCAGAAAATAACAGCGAGGCAGTATTCATGCCGTCGGACGAAAGCTGGACGCAGGCGCTTCTCGCCCTTGACAAGGGGCTGGTGAGGACGGTGCGATACCGCACGAAAATGCCCGAAAAATTCGATATCACACAGCTGGACAAGCTGGCTGACATATCGGCTTTACCCGAATTTGAAATTGGCATGATAGACGAAGAAATATACGCTCAGGCGATAAAGGAAACATGGTCGTGGGCGTTTGTGGGTAATTTTAAGGACTATGCCGACTTTGCCGATAACGCTTTCGGGTGCTGTATCACCCATCGGGGAAGGCTTATCTGCGCGGCTTCCTGCTATTCGGCTTACAGCGGCGGGGTCGAGGTGGAGATAGCCACTCACCCCGACTACCGCAGGAAAGGTCTGGCGACTGTCGCGGGGGCGGCGTTCATTCGCGAATGCGCAAGGCGGGGTCTTAAAGCCCACTGGGACGCGGCAAACACAATGTCGCTGAAAATAGCCGCAAAATTCGGGTATACTCTTAAAGAGGAGTACACGGCTGTAACTTTCGGAGAGGACTGAGTGATGGGTCAGCGCGAGATACTTTCACGTATAAAAGAACGTCTGACCGCAGATATCGACAGATATCTCACGGGGGATAAAGCGGCGTATCTGTACAAATGCAGGCACACCGAGAGGTACGGCGATACAGATGAGAACCGTGCTGCCCGTCTGCGGCTGGTGTACGGCTTGCAGTTCGGGGTGAGAGAACTGCCCGAAAATGAGCGCGAACAGATGGTGCGGGAACTTTTTGAACAGGAGGTCACAGCCTGCGAAAATGAAAGTTTTCAGGGGTTCGGCTCGGGTATGGAGATGCTTGCCGACATGATGCAGAAATACCGCACGAGCGCTGACGAGGAACTGTTCACGCGGGCGAAGAACGCAAATTTTGACTGCTGGTGCGGTCTTATGACCGACGGCGGGTACAATTATCCTGCAAGCACCGATGAGTACGATATTGCGGACAGCATCTATCTGGCGGCTGAACTTGAAATGACTGAGGAAGTCTGCGCTCTGGTGGATATTTTCAAGGAAAACGAGCTTGAGGGCGAAGACTTTGAGAAGCTGAGAAGGTTTGCTAAGTATACCCATCGCAAAGAGGACAGAGAGCAGGCGGTGCGCGGGTGCTACGAACGGGCTTTTGAGTCTGAAATAACAGACGAAAACGGTAAGATGCGTGCGCTGACCGCCGCAGAAGAGATGATAGGACTGCTGGCGGAAAAGGGCGAGGTATCAGCGGCGGAAGAACTTTTCAAAAAGCACACCGATGTGCTGACGAGCGCCAATCGTCGGGCTTTTTACACCTGCGCGCTGTGCATCATGCAGGCTGACGAAAGCACGAGGAAGCGCATATGGAAGTATGTGAAAAAGAATATCAGGCACAGCGTAAGGGTCGGTGAGTTTTATTCTGTCTGCTACGGGGATATCAAAAATTGCGCTGAAATTGCGGGCGATTACAGATATGTTCGGCTGATGGAGATGCTGATGAAGAAAAAAGGGTGAAAAATGAGCAGGAGCTACCGCAGATTTCCTGTGAATAAAGACAGGTCGAATACGAAAAAAAGGCGTTTCAAGCCGAAGACATTTGCGGGCAGAGCTGTCCGCCGAAGTGAGATAAGAGGCGGAAAAGGCGCATACAGGCGTTATTATTGCAGCCGGATAATTTCAGACTACTGCATTCTCGGTGAGCGCGATGAAAAAGAACTTCGCCGCCGCTGGGATAACGGCGACAGCTACCTGCGCAGGTATTTTAATAGTTATGAAGATGCCTACAGATCATGGCTGAAAACTTATAAGAGAAAATAGATGTCCGCTTAGTTGGACTCATGAGGGAGAAGATATGAAAGATTACAGAAAACTGATACTCCACAAGCTGAAAGCATCGGGCAAGAAGCCTGTCAGCTTCAAGGAGTTGGTCAAGGCTTTCCGAAAGGGGAATTTTGACTTTGACAGGTTCGCAGAAACAGTGGACAAAATGAAGAAAAAGGGCGAGATAGCCGAAGGCAGGCTGGGTTTCACACTGGGAAACGGCGGCAAGCTGAAAAAGTGCCGCGTCACCAGACTGCACAAGAGTTTCGGCTTTGTAAAGAACGTTGACACCAACGAGGAGATATTCATACCAGGCAAACTGCTGATGGGCGCGATGCCCGGCGACATCGTGATGGTGCAGATACGCCCAAGCAAAGGCGAAAGCCCCGAAGGTGAAGTCGTTTCCATCGAGGAGGAGAATTTCAGCCGTTTCAGCGGCGAGATAGTCAGCGAATTCGGTCAGCTGAAAATAATGCCCGATGTCATATCAAAATACGCGCTGGATTTTGTCAACCCGCTGGGGCTGGAACTTCACGAGGGCGACAAGGCAGTGGCACTCATAACAAAGCGCGGCGAACGCCACAGCGAGCACAGATGCGAGATAGTGACATGTCTGGGAAGTTCGCTGAAAGCTGACGCTTGTGCGCTGAGTATAGTGGCGGCGGCGGGGCTGTCGCCTATTTTCCCGCCTGAGGTCATAGACGAGGCACGCAGGACTTCTGCGGCGGGCATAAGCGCTGAGGAAAAGGAGGGCAGGCTCGACCTGAGGGAACTGCCCATATTCACCATAGACGGCGCTGACACCAAAGATATTGACGATGCCATAAGCGTTCAGGAGAATGAGGACGGCTACCTGCTGGGGGTACACATAGCAGATGTTTCACACTATGTAAAGCCGAAGTCTGCGCTGGATAACGAGGCTTTTCAGCGCGGCACCAGCGTGTACTACGCAAACAGGGTCATACCAATGCTCCCTGCCGAACTTTCAAACGGCATCTGTTCGCTCAACCCGCAGGAGGACAGACTGGCTTTCTCATGTCTGTGTCAGCTGGACAAGTCGGGCGATATAAAAAGCTATAAGTTCACGAAATCGGTCATAAGGTCGAGAGTGAAGGGCGTTTATTCGGAGATAAACGATATTTTTGACGGCTTTGTGAGCCGCGAGATGGCTGAGAAGTACAAAGAGGTCATCGACCAATTGCCCGTAATGAAAAAACTGGCTGAGATACTGGGCAAAAAGCGCATCGCAAGAGGTGCGCCGCAGATAGAAACAAGCGAGAGCGCACTGATGTTCGACGAAGAGAACGTCTGTGTGGGCGTGGGCGAGTATCAGCGCGGGTTTGCGCAGGAGATGATAGAGGACTTCATGCTGACTGCCAATGAGTGCGCCGCAAGGTTCGGGCTGGAGAACGAACTGCCTTTCGTATACCGCGTACACGAACCGCCTTCTGCCGAGAAGATAGAGGGTCTTAAAGAACTGCTGGCGGGGCTGAACATAGTCTATGTGCTGGGGGACGACCCAAAGCCGAAACAGCTGGCGGAGATACTGGAAATGTCGAAAGGCACTGATGCCGAGAAGATAGTCAACAACGCGGTGCTGAGAAGCATGTCAAAGGCGAAGTACGATACCGAGCCGATAGGTCACTACGGGCTGGTGCTGGAGGATTATGCGCACTTCACCTCGCCAATACGCCGCTACCCCGACCTTTCGATACACCGCATAATGTCGGCTTTTCTGGAGGGCATGTCTGCCGAAGAGTGCAGGAGCAGATTCAACAAGTTCGTTTATGCGGCGGCTGACAGGTCTACCGAAACAGAACTGACCGCCATGCAGACAGAGCGTGCATGTGATGACTGCTACAAGGCTGAATATATGACAGGTCACATCGACGAATGCTTTGAGGGCGTTATCACTTCGGTGACGGATTTCGGCATGTTCGTTGAACTTGACAACACCTGCGAGGGTCTGATCCATGTTGACAATCTGCCTGAGGGCTACTATGAGAGCGACGGCATGATGCAGCTGAAAAACTTCTCCACAGGCACAGTATACCGCGTGGGACAGCGCATCGCCATAAAGGTGCTGGGCGCGAATGTAAATTCGGGCAAGGTCGATTTCGTTTTAGCGGACAACTGATAAGTGTTGTCGTTTACCATAACAGGCAGGAGGAATTATATGAAAAGCAAAAGGGGTCTTCCCGCATTCACAGTCAGCAAAAGGTGCGCCGAAAGGCTGAAAGGCGGGCATCCGTGGGTGTACGACAATGAGATATCACAGTCGCCCGATGACATCGAAAACGGCGTGATAGCCGATGTGCTGACCGAAAAGGGCGGCTATCTCGGTTCGGGACTGGTGAGCATGAACAGCAAGATAAGGGTGCGCATACTCTCTGACAATGCCAACGAAACTTTCGGTGAGGGCTTTTTCAGGCGGAGAGTGCGCTATGCGCTCGACCACAGAAAGACTGTCATGGGCGATGACATAGCCGCCTGCCGACTGGTACACGGCGAGTCTGACGGTCTGCCCGGACTGACTGTTGACCGCTACGGCGATATTCTTTCGGTGCAGGTGCTGAGTTACGGCATGGAACAGCGCAAAGATATGCTCTACCGACTGCTGACCGAAGAACTGGCGGCTGACGGTGTGACGCTCAGGGGCATCATGGAGAGAAATGATGTGGCTATAAGAGAACTGGAGGGTCTTGAACAGGGCAAGGGCTGGTATAAAGCCGATTTCCTGCCTGCCGAAACGCCCTCACCCGTGACAGAGATATGCGAGAACGGCATTATCTATAAGGTAGATGTGGAGAACGGTCAGAAAACAGGATTTTTCCTTGACCAGAAGTACAACCGACTGGCGGCGGCTAAGATAGCTAAGGGCAAGCGGGTGCTGGACTGCTTCACACACACAGGTTCTTTCGCGCTGAATGCCGCTATGGGCGGTGCTGAACATGTCACTGCGGTGGACGTTTCACAGTTCGCGGTGGATACGGCTAAAGCCAACGCCGAAAGAAACGGTCTGGCAGATAAGATGGACTTTGTATGCGCAGATGTGTTCGACCTTCTGCCTAAGCTGGCAGAAGAAAAGGCGGGGTATGACTTTGTGATACTCGACCCGCCCGCTTTCACAAAAAGCAGAAAGACGGTAAATTCGGCTGAGCGCGGCTACAAGGAGATAAACTACCGCGCTATGAAACTTCTGCCGCGCGGCGGGTATCTGGCGACATGTTCCTGCTCGCACTTCATGCGAAACGACCTCTTTGTGAAAATGCTTATGAGTGCGGCGAAAGATGCGGGGGTACGCCTTAAACTGGTGGAAGCAAGACAGCAGGGACCCGACCACCCGATACTTATGAACGTACCTGAAACGGACTATCTGAAATTCTATCTTTTCCAGATAATATAAAGGCTGAGGATACGCTTAACAACATGTCAGATAACTGCTCTTGACAAATCAGAGGAAATGTGGTATAATATCAAGGCTGATATAAGTTCCGGCCGAATATAGGAGGGATATGTTATGGCAAGAAATAAGTTTGCGCTTTGCTGTGCTCTGCGGCATGTGTTTTTCAATGACTTCGCGCTTGACAGAGTTTTCATCATGAATGACTTAGCTTCGCTGTTCATATACTATGCCGATAATGATGTGCTCCCTCAGCTTTCTGCCGACTTCAACAAGCTGAATGTATGGCTGACTAAGGTCGAACTTATCAAAAAGCCCCGCAAGGACGAGCCGTATAAGATACCGACCGATTTCCGCTGTGATCTCAATACTGATGATGCGACTATACCCATGTTCAAGTTCGCGCCTGAGATACACATGCCTGAGGTACGCAGTTATTCCATTCCCCCTGCCATTTTGCAGGAGTTGACTGATGAACTGAGCACGATAGATGTGGCTTCACTGGCGGCTTATGTAAGAGCTAAGGCTATGGCGGCGGGTGACCTCGCACTGACTTCTATCGAGGGCGACGATCAGACTTGGTAAACAAAATGCCCTGTCTTACGGCAGGGCTGATATATGCTGGTGTAGCACAGTTGGTAGTGCAGCTCATTCGTAATGAGCAGGTCGCCGGTTCGAGTCCGGCCACCAGCTTACAAAAAGTCCCGACTTTACGCGGTTTAGTAAGGTCGGGATATTTTTTTGTGTCAAATAAAATCGGGCTTGTGCACTATTTGTTCACTACCCGAAAAATGTTCACCAAAAAAGACGGACTTATGATAAAGCCCGTCTTTATTCAGAGGTTGGCGGTAAAACGTACTTTGCCGGAAAAGACATTTGCGAACACTGCAAGGGGGGGTCCGAAATAGACACCCCTACAAATGGCGGAGTGCAGAAGCTGTAAAGTCCGCTTTCGTTGATGATCGTCATGTTACGGTTCTGGCTACCGTCGTGAATCGCGACGTCAGCCCTATCTTCTGTATCAACGTGCCTGTTAATATCTCGACTACCGTTTTGGTACCCGAGAATATCCGCCACGTCCCAAACTCGATAGCGTTTCGTTATTGAGTTTATCTTCATCATCTACATGGTCGGATAAAGCCTTGCTTTTGTAGTTAGAACCAGTCCCCTGAATCAGGGTAGTGGTTTTATCCTCGTCTTTCGTTGATGATGGTTTTGTTTGAGAAGTCATTTCCATTCCAAAGGCTTGTACCAAAATGGGAAAAGCCTTGCTTGCATTCCAGCAGGCTTCCCGAAACAGAGAAGTTTGAGCGCTGGGTGTTCGATGAAGTACTGATTATGCCTGCCGACGTTCATCGTCGTGCTCTCCAACGCTCTTGTGAGATATCAGCATATTCTGTAAAATATTGGCGCTTTCGCTGTCAGCTTCGGCGATATAGTGAAGATACTTATTAGTCGTTTCGATATCTCCGTGACCCAAGCGCCCCTGTACCTGCTTGATACTTGCACCGCCGTATAACAGCAGGGTCGCCGATGTATGCCGTAAGCTATGGAACTTTCGATGCTTCAAGCCGTTTTTACTGAGAAATCCCGAGAACCATTTTGTGACCGTGTCGGGGGTTCATCATAGAGCCGTCATATTGAGTGAATATATAATCATCATAATGCCAGGCATCGCCGAGCCTTGCGGCTTCTCTGCGCTTTTCTTCTTTCAGATCATCGAGAAGGTCGATGCAGTACTGCGGTACAGTCACAGACCTGACTTCAAAATCCTTCGGGGGTTTAGTTCTCAGCGGTTCGCCTTTGACCTTCACGGCAGCCCTTTCAATAGTTATTCGGCATGAACTGCGGTCTATATCCGTAAATTTCAGGGCTACAAGCTCACCTCTGCGAGCACCTGTCATTATTGCTACTTGTATCAATGCTCTGTACTGCAAGGGTTCATTTTCGAGATATGCCAGCATTTCGGCGGCTTCCTGCTTAGTGAATATCTCAACTTTGGCTGTCGTGATCTTCGGCAGTGTCAGCTTTTCAGCTTTGGCGGGGTTATTCGGTATCAATTCAAGCTTCACTGCCTGATTAAGCACTGACTGCACCATTGCGAGGTAACGTCTGACTGTTGCAGGCGAGTGAGTTTTTCCGCTTTTCCTGACTTCCCCGTTTTTATGCTTTCTTATGCTTTCACCTTCGGAAAGATATTTGACAAATTCCTGAATATGTATGGGACGTATAGCTGCAAGCTTCAAGTGTCCGAGCTGTGGTATGATATACCGTTCAAGGGTGTTCTTATAATCTTCGTAAGTATGCGGCGAAAGCACATCCTTTTTAATAGTAAGGTACTGGGGGACGAAGTCTGCAAAAGTCAGGCGCGGATCATTGCTGACAAGTCCGTGCTTACACTTTTCTTCAAAGATCATAGCCTGTCGATTCAGTTCCTTCTCGATCTGCTTCGGGGTCAGCTTCGGGTCAGGCTTCCAAGTCATGGAGCGGGTGATCTTCTTATCGTTAGCATCATATCCGCATGATACTCGGATAAGATAAGATTCTCCCCTTTTGGTGATGTTTGCCATATAATCACATTCCTTTCAGTGTATAAGGTTGACACCCGGAAGGGAAAATGCTATAATGATATTGCTTTGAGCACTTGCCTTTCGGGGTGAGTTTATATTGACCGTCTCTGTGTTGGTAGCGCAGGGGCGGTTTTTTTATTTGTTATTTATTGTTTTGCGCTTCTTTTTGGAGCTTTTTTAAATATTCTTCTGCTTCTCGTATTTCTTCCATTAAGCTGTCGCGATCTGGGTTTTCTTTTTCATATTTTTGCTTTAGTTCTTCAAGCGCATCATTAATCATATTTATATTTATTCCTTTTGTGTATCGTTCTTTTGCTCTAAAGTCTTTATTTGTTACTGTTTTAACTGCTATATCTGCGAGCCCTCTAAGCCCAGCATTTAAACTAGGATAATCGCTTACGAAATCCGGATATTTGCCTTTTAATATTTCGCGTGCGTGTATATATTCAAAAGAATTGCAAAAAACTTCATATCCTTGAGGGTGTAATAAAAGATGATTAAGCCCATCAAGCCCATATTTAAATACAATTTTTGTAGAGCTATGAGCTTGAATGAGTCCGCATAATGCTTCATCTGTCAGTCCAGTAAGTTCACATATTTTTTGATGGTCTATGTTTGAAGTCTTTCTTTCGGTTCTGCCCAGGAGGTAATCAGTTGAAACCTCAAAAAAATCTGCATATTTTTGAAGAGTTCCTATTGATAACTCTCTTTCTCCGTTTTCATAAAAGCTGATTGTTTTTTCATTACAGTTTATTTTTTGGGATAGCTCTTTTATGGTCAATCCCTTTTCTTCTCTCAATGTTTTATATATTTCAGGAAGATTTGTTTTGCTCATTTTAAAACCCCTTTTCAATATTATCGTAACCTTATCCATAGTAAAACTACAAAAGTACTTGACAAGAAATATGAATTGTGCTATCATATTATTGTAGTTGATTGTGATGATTGACTACAAGTGTATTGTATCACATTTAGAGTGGTTTGTCAACACCACCACCATGAAAATATTATGAAAGGAGTGAGGGAAGATGAATAACACCGAGATCAGAGCTGAATTGAAAGCTGCTAAAATCCCATATTGGAAAATAGCAGACAAGCTGGGAGTACACGAAAATACCATTGTTCGCCGTATACGCAAAGAGCTTTCAGAGGAAGACTGCAAGCGTTTTCGCGCTGCTATTGCAGAGATCAAAAAAGAAACCGTCTGAACGCTACCAACATTCAGACGGCACGAGCAGTAACTGCTCACAGAAACACACGCCACCAAGACAATATGTTTCCGCCTTCATTATATCACAACAAGGACGGAAGCGCAACCCCTATCGAGGGAGAAAGAGTATTTATGATCAAAAACGAAACACAGCAAACTATACCAAGAATGCGGACGTTACCCAAGTTGCACCGGGAACTTAACGAAATGGGTATAGAAATTTCGATGAATGCACTTAGGGTATGGGTGAAGCAGGGCAAGATACCTGCTATCTATGTCGGCAAGAAGGCACTTGTGAACATGGATGCAGTCATCGGCTATCTGAATGGGGGTACACACAATGAATAAAATTCACTGCTGCATGACCGAGCAGAATGTACTTGACTATATACCCGTTGGTGAAGCTAATGCCATACACTCTGCGGAGATATGCGCCGCCTTTGTTCTTACCGAGAGGGAGCGCCGCAAGCTGTTTGAACGTCTGCGGAATGCAGGGGCGGTCATATGCTCTTGCGATAACGGATTTTTCAAGCCTGCTGATCTGGCAGAGCTGACAGCATACATCGGCAGAGAAAGCGCACGCAGCAGAAGCATAGCAGAGTCCCTGCGGTCTGCAAAGCGCCTTGCGGCAGAGTGGAATGGTGATATTCGGTGACTTTTACAAATTCAAAAATGCACCAATATCCTCTGTATATCCCCCACAAAAACACCCATCGACCTCTGTGCAAACAAATGATTTATGTTTTAACTCGGACATATTTCTGCAAAAGTTGTACAAAAACGTACAACTTTCTGACCCTTTGCGGGTGATAGTGAAGGGGGTATGTTAATGAACATAGAAGAGATCCTTACACACTTTGAAAAGGTCGAGCGCTGCGGCAACGGCTGGCACGCACTCTGTCCTGCCCACACTGACAAAAAACAGAGCCTTTCCATATCACAAGGCGACGACGGCAAAATACTTATGTACTGTCATGCGGGATGTTCGCCAAGTGAGATAGTTCAGGCGGCAGGGCTGAAAATGACAGACCTGTTTCCCAAAAGCCCGAAACCGAGAACAAGATCATCGGGAAAGGCTGTAAAAGTCGCCGAATATATCTATCGGGATATGAACGGCAATGCTGTATTCAAGAAGATACGGCGGTCAGACAAGAGCTTTTACTGGCTTCACGCTGAGGGCAACAGGTGGGAAAAAGGCAGAGGCGGAAAGACTGCGCCGCTGTACAAAGCCTATGAGTGCAAAGAGAGCAAGTATCTGTATATCGTCGAGGGCGAAAAGGATGCTGATAACATGACGCTTCACGGTCTGCCTGCGGTAAGTCCGCCCGATGGTGCAGGCTCGGGAGACAAGTGGCGCGGAGAGTATACCGAATATCTCACAGGGAAACGTATCTGCATCATTCAGGACAATGACGAAGTGGGCAGGAACTTTGCACATAAGATAGCTTGTGAGCTTTACGGCAAAGCTGAACTTGTAAAGGTGCTTGACTTATCGAAAGTCTGGGCGGATATTCCCGAGAAAGGTGATATCAGCGATATGATGAACGCTGTACCCGACTGGGGAGAAAGGCTCCAGACACTGGCACGGGATGAAGCTGTGTTCCTTCCCGATGCCGCGGCAGAGGACAAGCCCGAGCCTATACCCGAGCAGTATGCTCACCTGTTCGATGCTGACGGAAACCTGCTGTTTGATGAGCTGACGGAAGACGACTTCATAAACTGCGAGAATATCTACTCAAAGATATACGAGCTTGAAAGTCCCGCGGAGATAAACAGCTATATCATGCGATTGAAGAAGGCAGCTAAGCGTTTCAAGCTAGCGGGAGATGCAGAAGAAAGGGCGAACGCTTACAAATCGGATGCACTGCGGACACTTCGGGCAGAGCGCAAGGCGGCACACAGAGAGCAGACGGGTCAGACCCGGCGCGATCTGTCAGACTTCCCATACATCATCGAACACGAGAACGAGCAGGGCGATCTGTACTACACTGTGAGCTGTCCTCTATTGGCGGAGCACATCAGGCAGAACTGCCGATACACCATCACACACGACCGTTTTTCTGACCATGACAGAATGTTCTGGTATGAGGACGGAGTGTACAAGCCTATCACCGACAGCATATTGCAGGGCTATATAAAAGGCTATATCACAGCTTTTGACCTTGCTGTCCTGAAAATGCGTGACGTTCTGGAAGTCATGAAAGACCTGAAAACAGATATGACATTTGTGAGTGAAAACAAGCTCAACGCTGATGAGGATATCATCAATTTCAGGAACGGTCTGTACAGTATTTCGGACAACACGCTAAGACCCCATACACCCGACGTATACAGCACTATTCAGATACCATGCAATTATGTTCCTGACGGTGACCACTGCCCGACCTTTACACGATATCTTTTTGAGCTGGTGGGTGATGATGCAGACAAGGCAAATCTTCTGCTTGAATATATGGCGGCTTGTATTTCCAATATAAAGGGATATCGCATGAAAAAGGCGCTGTTCATGTACGGCAAAGGCAACACCGGCAAAAGTCAGGCAAAGGCACTGACGGAAATGCTTCTGGGGGACGAAAACTGTGCGGCAGGTGATCTGGCAAACCTTGAAGAACGCTTCGGAACAAGTTCACTCTATCAGAAGCGGCTTTATGGTTCGGGCGATATGTCCTTCGTGGGAGTAAAGGAGCTGAAAATATTCAAGAATGTTACCGGCGGTGATGACATATTGCTGGAATTCAAGGGCAAGAACTCTTTCCCTTTCAAGTATAACGGCTTGCTATGGTTCTGCACCAATGAGCTTCCAAGCTTCGGCGGCGACAGAGGCGAGTGGGTCTACGACCGCATTATCCCCCTGGAGTGCAAAAACGTTATCCCGAAAGCCAGGCAGGATAAACACTTGCTTGACAAGATGTTCGCTGAGTGTGAAGCCATCATCAGCACATACCTGATACCAGCTTTGCAAAGGCTCATTGCGGGCGGTTATAACTTCACCATACCGAATAACGTGCTGGACGATCTGGAAGCCTACAAAGACAAGAACAGCCCTGTCAGGACTTTTTATAAGGAGTGCTGTATCATGAGGAACAGGCAGTATTCGGACGGAGTGACACTGCAGGCTTTATTCAATGCCTTTAAAAGCTGGTATGCTGAAAACTTCGGACGTCCCTGCGCACTTTCAAGAAAAAGTTTCAAGAAAGAAATAGCGGAAGTTTTGGGAATGCCGAACCCTGATAGTCTGGATGTGAGAAAAAAAGACGGCGTATATATACCCGTCACTCTTATAAAGGAAGCACAGAGGCTGTATAGATCCATGTAGTTTTTTTCAGAAACTACATTTTCTACATGAAAAAATACATAGAAGAAAACCGCGCATTTACGCGCTTATACGATGATTTATGTAGTTTATGCAGTTTTTTTCAACTTCTTACGCGGGGAAACGGGAAAAGATAATATATAGATGTGATATATATATTTCCGCACCTGTATATGTATATAAAGAAATCACAAAAAACTGCATTTTCTGCATAGAAGCTAAGAAAAGCCCGAAATTTCGGGAAATATCACCATGTAGTTTTTATGTAGTTTATTTTGAAAACTACATTTTCTACATAAGACAGAAAGGATTGATACCATGTTTATACTTACGACCGATAACAAAATTATAAATGCGCAGTATCTGACAGCGATACGGCGTGTATACTCGGGGATAGAAGCCTATTCCCCCGAGACGCAAGGTGCGATAACTCTTGCATTGTACGACACCGAGCAGGAGTGCGAGCTGGCTTTCGATGAACTTATTGAGACTTTGAAAGCACGCAAGGAACTTTATGACTTGAAAGGGTTTTGAAAGCACGCAAGGAACTTTATGACTTGAAAGGGTGATGAAAATTGGATAAGAAAACAAAATACGCATACCTCAGCACGATCAGGGGCTTAACAGGTGGAGACACGCGCAAAGTCTATGTTGTATCGGGTGCACCTGCAAGCGGTAAAACGACATATGTTAAGGAACACATGAAGAAAGGCGATCTGGTATTTGATCTGGACTATATCTGCGCAGCCCTGGCAGCAACTTCCCTTACCCACAAAGATCATGAACCTGTACTTGCCGTCGCTCTGGCGATCCGTGATACTGTCTATGAAATGATACAGAATCGTGACGGCAATTGGAACAATGCTTATGTTATCACAGCTTCAAAGGATATGTATGAAGTAAGGCAACTTGTGCGTGATCTGGATGCTGATCATATCCACATAGACACACCACAGTGTAAGTGCATCGAGAATGCCAAAGCCGACCCGTTAAGGCAGGCAACATTAAATAGGCAGTTAGAGCTCATCAACGATTATTTTTATAACAACTAGGAGGAAACCACCATGAACGAAAATGAAAACAAAATACCCACCCTCGAAGAATATGTCGCACAGAAGGAAGCAGAACACCGTGCCGAGCGTACAGAGACCGGTGATGCTATGTTCGACGGCATCGACAAACAGCTTGAAAGACATCGCAAGGCAGCAGCAGCGTTAGAATATACAATGGCACGCGCATTTGCACAAGAGCACGAGAATAACGCTGCAAAGGAAGCGGCAGAGCTCAAAGCCAAGTACGAGCGTGATCTGAAAGAAGTGTACGAACGCAACGGCATCAAGGAAAGTGCTGTTGAAAAAGCGATGAGGGAGCTTCTTCATGACATAAATGCTGAGCAGAAACGACAGGAAGAAACACTTAGAAAAACTTTCAGCACAATCGGAAAAGACTGATACCGCTTACACATACAACAGAAAAAATATCACAGAACGGCATGGGGGGGAGTACCCCCCTGCTGGGGGTGAATGAGCTTCACACCGCGCACTCCTCAAATATCTCGGAGGGCAAAAGGGATAAAAGTGATATATCAAAGGAAATGGAGAAGAATATGGACGTTATATGCGAGATATGCGGCAGGACATTTGAAGCCAAGACCACACGGGCGCGGTACTGTCCGAGATGTCAGAAGATATCGGCAAAGATAACGAGAGCAAAGTGGGAAGAAAAGACTGGATTCAAAGCAAAGCGGAACGCCAAGAGGAATGCTGACCGAGCAGCCGAAAGAGCAAGGCAAGCCGAACAGCTCACCCGACAGCATGACGAGAAAGTGCAGGAACGTGAACAGCGGTCATCAGACTATGAACACCAGCGCCGCCAAACTCTGACCGTGAAAGCCGAAACGGGTGATATGTTCGCTATGATGCACCTTGCACTCATGGACGGAGATATACTGAACTATTGGCGGTACAGGTCTATGCTCATTCAGGCAGAGGATGAAAAGACAGGTCATACAAGCAACTGCACTGTTGGCGGGATATCGGCATCAGACCCGAGCTTTGCGGAACTTGTGATGTATGATATGCTTAACGAAAGTGAGGTAAAAAACAATGGATGATATTATCGAGGTCATCAAAAAGGAATTCAGAGAGATATGCAAGGCGGATGAACAGCTTGAAAATATCCGTGAAAAGATAGGGGCAGGCACTGCCAACTTCAAGGATATATCCGTATATGCGCGGCGGCTGGGCGAAGTGACAAGGCAGGTCATCGAGCAGAACTATCCCGGATATGAACCTCAGAGCGAGGAACTAAGAGAATTTGCCGAGAACATCATCGCCGATATACTCAAAGCCAATTACGAGGACGTGTATAAAAAAGATGCCGCAGCTCAGATCATAGCAGATGCAAAAGCGGGCATCGGATTAAAGGCAATAAAGCCCGAATTCCCGAAAGAGAGGGTAAAAGCTGTTATAGCTGCGGTGATAGCAGCCAAGACTGCCGAGCAAGCCTTGCGGCGGATAGTATCACCGATGGAGAACATCACAGCCGGCTTCCATGATGATTATATCAGGAAAAACGCCGAATACAGGGGCAGAGCGGGACTTTTGTGCTATATCATCAGAGAAGACGGGAACAAGTGCTGCGACTGGTGCAGAGGTCTTGCAGGAAAATATGAGTATCCCGACGTCCCGAAAGATATTTACAGGCGGCATGATAACTGTACTTGCGATGTGAGTTATTCTACCACAAAGGGCAGACAAAGCCCTGTCAAGATAAGACGTGCTAAGGAAGCGGCGAAAGCTCAGCGGATAGAGTATGCCAAGAGCATCGCCAAGCCTAAGAAGTTCACCAAAGAGGAAGCAATAAAGCTTGATGCAAAAGCAATAGCAGGCAGATATCTGAAATCAAAGATACAGAAATAACAGCATAGAGAGAGGGGTGCAGATCATGACCAACGAACAACTTGTGACTTACATACAGCAGGGCAGCAAAGAGCTGATAACCATACTCTGGGAACGAGTGAAAAATCTGTGCTTCATGATATGCGGAAAGTACTTTGCAAAGTATTCGGAGAAATTTGCCGCCTGCGGAGTGGAACTGTGCGATCTGCGGCAGGAATGTTACAGCGCTTTTCTTCTGGCGGTAAAGTCTTACAAGGCTGACAGCGAATTGCAGTTCACGAGCTATCTGAACTACCCTATCAGAAACGCGGCGGCGGAGCTTCTCGGTATACACAATGCCGACAGAGTGAACCACAGTCCCCTTGACAATGCCGTGAGCCTTGACAAGCCTATTGAAGCGGCAGACAATGACAATATGACCCTTGCAGACGTTATCCCCGATACCGAGAGCACAGAGCCTTTTGAGCGGGTCTTGCAGGAAGTCGCAGACAATCACGCCCGAGCTGTACTGTGGGAAGCTCTGGAGAAACTGACCGAGCGGGAGCGTGATGTAATTGTCCTGATCTTCTTCAAAGGAAAGACAGCACAGTCAATTGCTGCGGAGTGGGGTGTATCTGCGCAAAGAGTGGGACAGATAAAGGGGCAGGCTATACACACATTGCGAAAAATACCCACTTTGAAAGTCCTTTACGAAGAAAACTGTGCTGAAAAGCGGCTGCACTTCAATAGTCACGATTATGGATACAACTATATGATATCACAGCAGGAAGTCAGGCGGGTACTGCGTACAGGTGAATGTCTGACCAAAAGCCAACGGCAGAAGATAGCGGCGGACTGTACTGTGCAGAGTGATCCTGTATATAAAGCCCTGCAAGCTCTGGGGCGGACAAGCACGGAGATCATCACCCGAACCGATGAAACGAAGATCAGGCAGCGAGCCGAGACCAGACTGCAAGAGCTTTCCCGATACCGTGAAATAACCTATGGTCTGCGGCAGGCGGTCTATTACGATGAACAGCAGAAAGCCATGCAGAACGAACAGAGAGCCACGCTGTGAGGGCTTGCAAGGTAAATTCGGAAAGTTATACTCCGATAGCAAAGTGGGCTTACAGAGCGTTTCTGTGGGCTTATAGGGCATAAAGAAAGAGGACGGGTGTGTTTACCCGTCCTCTTGTGCGTTATCCTCAACATATTCTAAAATATCCCCGGGCTGGCAATTCAACGCTTTACACAGCTTGTCAATGCTGCGAGTGTCGATATCTCCACCCTCTAATATTTTTTTATATGTAGCTTGCCCGATTATTTTATCACGCTTTATGACATAGCTGTTTATGCCTGCTTCCTGCATTTTCTTTATGAGCTTATCGTATTTGATAGACAAAGTGTCACCCCCCTTCACTAAATATTGTATCATCACTCTATCACTATTACAAGTGACAAAATACACAAACAGCATCACTATAATTTGTGATACTTGTATATTAATTGTCACTAGAATTAGTGATATAATATAATCACAGTAAAGAAAACAGCACATCATTAAACAATATCGAAAGCAAGGTGATAAAAAAATACTTGCCCTCATGGTTAGGGTACAAACCACAAGGACAAGCGTTAAAAAGTCTGATTCAAAACACGAAACACAACGGCATTTCTGCCTGAATATATTGTACCATATTTGCAGGAGAATGTCAAGAGTAAATCCCCGTTTTTGGGGTATTTTTGAGAGGAAATAATTATGAACAAGACCAAAATTGAAAAGGCTAACGACATACTTATTGACAGCACAGGCACAGCAAGAGCACTCATCGATGCTATACGCGAACTCGGGCAGATGGACAATATCATTGACTATGATCTTGTTATGAACCCGTCCGAGATGGAAAAGCCCGAGAACTGGAAAAAGTACCAGATCATCAGCGAGATACTCCGCTTGCATGAAACCGTATCGGGTCTATGCTATGCACTTTCGGGAGAACTGGGGAAGATAGAGCAAGTAACATCACTGCTTGACAATGCACTGATAGATAATACCGAAAGCAAGACAGCATAACACCTGCCACCTGCACGACGGACATTTTTGTCCACCACCGTATCACCCTCAGAGTTTCACGCTCTGGGGGCGTTCTTCTTTTAATCAAGCGCACACATAGTTATCCAATAAAACGGACTTGTTTTTGTTCACTATTTGTGCACCGATATCGTGAAAAATGCTTTCATAAGATATAAGATGCTTAAATGACCACGCGCATGAAACCGCGTATTATCGGACATAATCGACTATCATAAAAAATCATGAAAAGTGAAAAAGCACTTTCGTAATGAGCAGGTCGCCGGTTCGAGTCCGGCCACCAGCTTACGAAGACACTTCTGCTTTGGCAGGGGTGTCTTTTTATGCACAAAAAAGGGAAGAAAGTTCTGCCTTTCTTCCCTTTCGTCTTATATTCGCTCAGACCTGACCCAGCAAAGTCTGGTCAAATCGGAAGAGCGCTTCGTTTATCTCGTAAATGTCGTATATGCCGTGTGTGATATGGTACTTGACTATCAGGTCGAAGTCCAGTGAGTTTGACAGCGCAAAGCCTGCCCGCGCCAGTAATTGCTCGGTTTCGGCAAGGCTGAGTTTCAGCGCCACTGCAAATGCAAGCACCGTCTGTTTTTTGGGCTTGTAGTGAATGTCACTGCGTATCTTTGAGAACAGCTTGCGGTCGATGTTCGCACGCTTGTACGCTTCAACATCGGTCATGCCGCGCTCATCTATCATTCGCAGGAGTGCCTGCGAGAAAGATTCGTCACGGTCGGCAAAAATATCTGCCGCCGATATAGCTTCACAGCACTCTTCCATCAGCGGTGCGGGTTCGGCTGACTTCGCTTTTACCCCGAAAAACCTTCGTTTTTTTGACTTTTCAGCCGCCCCGAAAGCCGAGTTCATTTCTGCTGTTCTGCCGCGTTCGCGTTTTTTTACCGCATCTGCGTAAGCATCATCGATGTACTGCGCGATATCGCTGTAACGGTCACTGCTTATCTCAAATTCGGCTCTGTCGAAAACGACCAGCGTGATATCCATTTCGTTTTCTTCAAGAAATGCCCGCGCTTCGCTCTCTGCGACTTCGATAGCCGCACGCTTAGGGTAGCCGTATATGCCTGCCGATATCAGCGGGAAAGCTATGCTCTCACAGCCAAGACTCTTCGCCAGCGCCAGAGAGTTTCTGTAGCAAGACCTGAGAAGTTCTTCTTCGCCGTCATTTCCGCCCCGCCATACAGGACCTACCGTATGTATTATGTGCCTGCAATCCAGCCTGTAGCCTGCTGTCGCCTTAGCATGACCTGTTTCACAGCCGCCGAGCGTCCTGCACTCTTCCAGAAGTTCTGCGCCTGCCGCGCGGTGTATCGCGCCGTCAACTCCCCCGCCGCCAAGAAGCGAATTGTTAGCCGCATTTACGATAGCATCAGCCTTTACCGTTGTGATATCTGCCCTTATGATATTGAATGGCATTCGCCCGCCCCCTTATCAGATGTCTTCGTCCATCTCCTCGAACTCTTTTGCGTATGCGCCCTGTTCGAGCATGTACCTGAGCGCTGTAAATCTCAGGCTTTTGTTGTTGTTGCGTATCATGTAGCTGATGCGCCCCGATGTACCCAGTATGACCAGCAGTTTCTTCGCCCTTGTGACCGCCGTGTACAGCAGATTGCGGTAATACAGCGCATCAAGTCCCTGATAGAGTGTCAGTATCACCACATCGTACTCACTGCCCTGACTTTTGTGTACAGTCACCGCGTAAGCAAGTTCCAGATCGTCAAGCATCTCGCCGCGATACAGGGCTATGCGCCCCTCAAAATTCACAGCCAGCGTCTTTGCTTTGGGATCGACCTCGACTATTATGCCGATATCGCCGTTATACATGCCCTTGCCGCTTTCCTCGTCATCACTGCTGTTTTCGGGTGTCCAGCTTATCTCGTAGTTATTGCGGGTCTGCATCACCTTATCCCCCACGCGGTAGATACGGTATGCGGTCTTTATCTCTTCCTTGTCGGCGGCGGGAGGGTTCAGTTTCTCCTGCAATATCTTGTTGAGGGTATGGGTGGCTATCGCCCCCTGTTTCGTGGGTGAGAGCACCTGTATATCAGATATGGGCGAAACGCCGTACTTGTTTGGCAGACGTTCGGCACAAAGTTCCACCAGTGTGCTGTATAAGCTGTCGGGATCGGCGCGGTGCAGGAAAACAAAGTCCCTGTCACGCTTTTTGAGGTCTATCATCTCACCCGAAACTATGCGGTGGGCATTCATGACTATATCAGACTCCTGCGCCTGCCTGAACACTTCGGTCAGCCGCACCACCGACATCACGCCGCTGTCGATGATATCCTGAAGGACGTTGCCCGCGCCAACAGGCGGAAGCTGGTCACTGTCGCCCACAAGCACCAGCTTGCAGGTGACTTTCAGCGCCCTCAGAAGAGCCTCAAACAGTTCGCTGTCAACCATCGACATCTCATCGACCACCATTACATCGCATTCCAGCAGGTTGTCCTCATCGTGAATGAACAGCATTCTGTCACCGTCAGATGGCATGACTTCAAGCATGCGGTGTATCGTTTTGGCATCATGACCTGTCAGGTCGCTTATGCGCTTTGCCGCCCTGCCTGTGGGTGCTGCGATGAAAACATCGAGCGACTGCTGTTCAAACAGCGATATTATGGCATTCAGCGTGGTGGTCTTACCTGTACCGGGACCGCCCGTCAGCACCAGGAATCCCTCTGAAAGCGCGAGATTTATTGCTTTTTTCTGCTGGTCTTCGTACTTTATGCCTGTCTGGGACTCTTCCAGTTCGATGACAGGCGTATAGTCTATCCTGCTGTCATGTGATATGGATTTCATCACTTCCAGCCGCCTTGCTATGTACTCCTCAGCCTTATAGTAGTCATCAAGCATCACGAAACTCTCGCCGTTTATCTCAAGTTCGTAGATATCCTGTTCGGCAAGGGCGACTTTCTTCACCTTGTCAAACAGTTCACCGCTTATATCCAACAGCCTTACAGCGTCATATTTCAGCGCTTCCATAGCTATGCAGGTATGACCCTTTTCGCGGGCAACATCTCTCAGAGCAAAGCGTATGCCCGCCCTTATGCGCTGTTCGCTGTCACGGGGTATCTCCTCTTTTTCTGCGATGCTGTCAGCGTCCTCAAATGGCAGGTCGATGCCGTCACCGCACATTATGTAGGGGTTATTCTTTATCTCCTGCTGAGCGCCGTTTCCCAGCTTGCGCCATGCGCGAACGCCGTATTTGGTGGGTATGCCGTTTTTATTCATATAGACCACCAGCGCACGCGCCGCGAACGCTTTCTTGAATTCATCGCTGATAGTATCGACACGTTCCTGAGTCATGCCCGCTATCTCCAGTATCCTTTCAGGCTCGTTTTCGATTATTTCCAGCGTCTTGTCACCGAACTTCTTAACAAGCATCTTAGCTATCAGCGGTCTTACAGACTTAAGCGCCCCACTGCTGAGATACCTCAGTATAGCCGCTTCTGTAGAGGGCAGGCTTCTCTCGAACATCTGCACTTTCATCTCTTTGCCGTAGATGTCGCTGTTGAAAAATTCGCCCGTCAGCACCACCATCTCGCCCTCTTCGATGTCGCCCATCGCACCGACAGCGGTTATCAGTTCATCGTCAGTCTTGACGTTTATCACGCAGAAACTGCCGTCTGAATTCTTGAATTTTACACGGTCTACTTCGCCCTCTATCCTCTCAGGCTCTGCCATTTTCCGTTTCTCCTTTCCTCCGAC
>OCVV012859701.1_pt1 | contig 25259 bp, 22 predicted proteins | sample 1539721 | NCBI WGS metagenome assembly OCVV01 (sample SAMN02144230, study PRJEB22623) | gut metagenome | biome: sheep rumen | host: Ovis aries | place: New Zealand
AATTGCGCCGGAACAATCACGATGCGTTGCATCGGTTCCGGTGCATATGCGAGTCGTCGTTCTCTTTCCACAGACTATATGTGGGAAGTTTTAGTTACTATGATATAAAAATAAAACCGGCTCCGCAAGGGAACCGGTTTAATGTGTGCGTGACAGGATTCGAACCCACGACCTTCTGGTCCGTAGCCAGACGCTCTATCCAGCTGAGCTACACGCACTTACCTGACGAAAACGTCCATTGCGTAGAATACCATATGCGGGAGAAAATGTCAAATTGAAAAATAAATTTTAGGGTGTTATTATGATTTAAGTGTCAAAAATTAAGAAATTTTTTGGAGGAGAAATGACAAAATCAAAGATTGAGCCCCACAGATGTTTTATAAGCTCCATAGATGCCGGGGCGGCTTATGTGGATTATAATGAGTATACACTGGATCCTGATAGTGAGATATATGATTATATCCTGCAGCTGATCGCATACAATTACGACAATACCGCTTCCAGGAAAGCTGTTTATGATGAGGATTCTTTCCTTGCAGCCATAGTTCCTGAAAATGCAGAGGGTTTTGATGCTTTTGTGGATGTGGTGGCTGATGAGATGCATGAACTCTTAAAGCAGGTAGCGGAAATGAGTCCCGGAAGCGGTCTGTTTGTGTATGCGACTGTTGACGGACAGCCGGTCATAGCATTTTTTAAACTGAATTATCAGACTAAATTTTCCTGTGAAAAGAATTCTGATGGAGAACTTACGTGGACCAAGGATTACAGACTGCTTCCGTCACATACCCAGAAAGAGTATGATTATTTTTTCATAAATGTATTCGAGAACAGGGTTTCCATGTCGGACTCCAAATGCATGGTGGATGGTCAGTATGTAAACTATATGGCTGAATGCATCTTAAAGATCAGCTTGAGAAAATCCGAGAAGGAAGTGGTAAAAGTCATACAGGATGTTATGACAAATACCATAAAGGAGTGCTATGAAGATGAGGCACCCCAGAAAATCTTTGAGTACAGGCGGGTGGTGGCTGATACTGCAAGGGAAGAGGGTGAGATAAATCCCAAACGTATCAGGGATACCGTTTTCTCAGGAAATGAAAAGGCCATGGAACGCTATGAACAGCAGGCGGCTGATATGGAAATAAAGGAGCAGCCTGTTTATGTAAGCCCGAAGACCAGAAGAAGCCTGGCTAAGAAGCAGAAGATCATTACAAAGAGCGGCATAGAGCTTCTGGTGCCGGTGGAACTTCTGTCGGACAAGAATGTTTTTTCTTTCAGGCAGGAGAATGGGATGGTATCTATCGTTATAAATGACATGAGCGGTGAAGTGAAATGAGCTGTCGGTGAACCATCAGTCAGCCGGCGGTGAACCGATGGGGAATCTCCGGCAAATAACAATGGATTGATAACAGAAGCGGTTTGTGGTATAGTATATTGTCGTATGAAAAGGCAATTGCGTTCGGATTGTGTTTGTATGGTCCGGCGTGCAATAAGGATAAATAAAGGAGATAAAGCATGACACTTCTTGAAGAATGGCACAGTAAAGCCTATGATACACAGAATCACAGCAGAGAGTCTCTTAAGAGGCTGTGGGATGACTATTTTGCAAAAGAGCAGGCAATCTATGCACAGCTTTTAAAAGAGCCGGATACCGAAGTAAAAGGAACGGTAAAGGGATTGGCAGAAAAGTATGATATATCCCTTATGTACATGGTAGGGTTCCTGGAGGGCATACAGGAAAGCCTTAAGGTGGAGAATCCTATCGAAACAATGGATGAGAATACGGAAGTTTCTTTAGCTTTTGATAAGGAAATGCTTTTCAAGAATATGGTTGATGCCAAGGCTGAGTGGCTTTACAATCTGCCTGAATGGAATGCTATATTTGACGAAGAAAAGCGTGCCGCACTTACCAAGGAGGCAAGGGAGATGGGAACTGTAAAGAAACCTGAAAAGATTTATCCCAACGATCCCTGTCCCTGCGGAAGCGGAAAGAAGTACAAGAAGTGCTGCGGTAAAGCAGGCTGATGATATTGAGGGGCTGCCGGAAAAGGGGGCCTCTTTTTTACAGTTTTAGGAATTAGAGTATTAAGCAAAACGGAGGAAAAAAAGATGACAAAAATAGATGTTATATCAGGATTTCTCGGGGCAGGAAAGACCACTCTTATAAAGAAACTCCTTGCTGAGGCATGGAAAGGTGAGCAGGTAGTGCTTATCGAGAATGAATTCGGAGAGATAGGAATAGACGGCGGCTTTTTAAAGGAGGCCGGTGTGGAGATCACAGAGATGAACTCCGGCTGTATCTGCTGTTCACTGGTGGGAGATTTTGGAACTGCACTTAAGGATGTTATGAGCCGTTTTACGCCCGACCGTATTGTTATAGAGCCTTCGGGTGTGGGAAAGCTTTCAGATGTCGTAAGGGCGGTTGAGCAGGCTGACCTTGGTGATGGTGCAAAGCTTAATTCTGCTATCACTGTAGTGGATGCCAACAAGGCAAAGCTTTATGTTAAGAACTTCGGTGAGTTCTTTATAAACCAGGTTGAGAACGCCGGTACCATTATATTGAGCCGTACGGGTAACATTTCGGATGATAAGCTTCAGAAGACACTGGATATACTGAAGGAGCATAATGCAAAGGCTACTATCATAACCACGCCCTGGGATCAGATAACGGGTGCTTCCATAAAGGATACCATGGAGGGTGTTGATCTTATGGATACCCTCTTAAAAGAAGTTATAGAGAAGTATGAGCATCACGATGAAGAGGAACATTGCTGTCATCATCACCATCATGATGATGAGGATGAAGGACATGAGCATTGCTGTCATCACCATGATGATGAGGACGGGGAGGAGCATGAGCATTGCTGTCATCATGACGATGAGGAAGAGCATGAACATGAACACCATCACCATGATCACGATGAACATCATCACCACCATCATCATGATGGCGAAGAATGTGATGATCCCGAGTGCGAGTGCCACCATCATCACCATCATCATGCGGATGAAGTATTTGGCAGCTGGGGCATGGAGACTGCAGCAAAGTACACTGAAGAAGAAATCAGCGGGGCTCTTTCCAAGCTGGTAGACGCTGTGACATACGGAACGGTACTCCGTGCAAAGGGAATGGTTCCTTCGGCAGACGGCAGCTGGATATACTTTGATTATGTGCCCGGGGAGAGCAATGTGCGCAAGGGCGAGCCTCAGCCTACAGGTAAGTTCTGCGTGATCGGTTCAAAGCTCAACGAAGAAGAACTTGAAGAACTTTTCAGGAAATGATGGCATTTCTTTCAACTGAACATTGATGCCGCAAAGTGGCAGAAAGAGGAAGTATGAGACCGGTATATCTTATAAATGGTTTTCTTGAAAGCGGAAAGACACAGTTCATAAAATTTACGATCGCCCAGCCTTATTTTCAGATAAAAGGCAGGACTCTTCTGATACTCTGTGAAGAAGGTGAAGAGGAGTATGAGGACAATGTGCTGAAAGCGGCCAATACCGTGGTGAAGCTTATTGAAGATGAAGAGGACTTCACTACTGAAAAGCTTATGGCGCTGGAAAGGGAAGTGGATCCGGAACGCATAATCATAGAGTACAACGGAATGTGGAATATGAAGAATCTGACACTGCCTTTCCACTGGAATCTTGAGCAGCAGATAACCTGTGTGGATGCGTCAACATTCGAGACCTATTATACGAATATGAAGTCATTGCTGGCAGAGATGATAAGGAAATCGGAGCTTATCATTTTCAATCGGTGTGACAATGTGATGGATAATCTGGCTGTTTACAGGAGAAATATTAAGGCCGTAAACAGCAGCGCAGATGTTATATTTGAAAATGCACAGGGGGAAATTAACCAGATATTTGAAGAAGACCTGCCATATGATCTTAAAGCAGACAAGATAGTACTGGACGAGAAGACTTTTGGAATATGGTATCTGGATACCATGGATCACGCAGAAAGATACGAGGGTAAGATACTGGAGTTTGATGCCATGGTGCTTAAGCCCAAGACTTTTCCCAAGGGATATTTTGTGCCCGGCCGTCTTGCAATGACCTGTTGTGCGGATGATATGCAGTTCCTGGGGTATGCCTGTGAGTATAAGGATGCGGAGAAGCTTAAGGACAGGGACTGGATAAGGATCACAGCAAGGGTAAACAAGGAATTCTTTTCCGATTATCAGGCGGAGGGACCCGTGCTTCATGCAATTAGCGTGAAAAAGACACATAAACCGAAAAATGAGATAGTGGGATTCGGCTGATCCTTTGAGGCGTCGGGATATGCATGGGCATGGTATGTTAACTAACAGTGTAAATATTTCGGATGACTTTGATCTGGAAAAGCTCAGGATCAGCGGTCAGTGCTTCAGGATAAAGCTTTTGCCGGACGGAGTCTATCGCTTTATAAAGGGCAGGCATGTGCTGGATATGAGTATGCCTTCCCCGGGAACATATGCTATAAGCTGCGGGGACGAGGAATTTTCCGATGTCTGGCATGACTATTTTGACCTGGACCGGGATTATGCCGCTATCAGGAGCGAAATCGATCCAGACGATACATATCTTAAGTCTGCAGCAGAAAGTGGAAAAGGCATAAGGATACTGAAACAGGATCCGTGGGAGTGCCTTATCTCTTTCATAATTTCCCAGAGAAAAAATATACCCGCCATAACGGCAGCAGTTGAGTCCATATGCAGAAACGGCGGAAGAGAGATTGATGGTACCGGGGAATATGAGTTCCCGGATGCGGAGCGCATGCTTGGGTTTTCGGATGAGCAATGGGCATCTTTTAAGCTGGGGTATCGTGAGGCTTATGTCAGAAGCGCTGTTACGGATTCACCGGATATGGACAGCATGGCAGATCTTAGTGATGAAGGGCTTATGGAATGCCTGACTGCCATGCACGGTGTCGGTATAAAGGTGGCTTCCTGTACGGCGCTTTTTGCTTATTCAAGAGTGAATCTTGCTCCGGTGGATGTGTGGATAAAGCGTGTGTTTGATGAGCAGTACGGCGGGGAGGATGTCTTAAGCGGAAGGAAGAATGCAGGGATACTGCAGCAGTACCTTTTTTATCATGCCAGAGTGTCAAGCTGAATTTTCCGGACCGTATCAGCGTCCGGAGAGTGACTTGTACAGGTGGCTTTTATATGATGTTTTTCATTGAATGTGGAACGTGTATATGGTAATATATATGGCAGTACGGATTTGTTGGAGAATAATATGTGCGGATGTGACAGACATAATTTCATGAAACCAGATGTGCTTGTCGATGCACATTATTTTTTATTATTTATAGTATTTGAGGGAAACGTTTTGTTTCTCTTTTTTGTTTTATCGGATGGGATGCGCAGGTTTTTTAGCTGATGCAGAAAACTGCATGATGTGGGAAATGTAATGATTTCATCTGCGCAGCCCGATTATCTTAGGGAGGAAAATTTATGGAAGTGATCGGAAAAGACGGCAGACCGCTCAGACATCTGATGACACCGTTGGATTTTTCGGTGGAGGAGCTGGATAAGCTTTTTGACTTTGCGGCGGATATCAAGGATCATCCGGATGATTATAAGGATCTGTGTGCAAGGAAGAAACTGGCAACATGTTTTTATGAACCCAGCACAAGGACAAGGCTTTCTTTTGAAACAGCAATGCTCGATCTGGGGGGACAGGTCATAGGATTTTCCGATGCCGCTTCATCATCGGCATCAAAAGGAGAGAGTGTCTCGGACACAATACGTGTCATATCGTGCTTTGCGGATATTTGTGCTATGCGCCATCCTAAGGAAGGAGCACCCATGGTGGCAGCGGCTCATTCCAGGATACCTGTGATCAATGCAGGCGACGGAGGCCACCAGCATCCCACACAGACGCTTACGGATATGCTTACCATCAGGTCACTTAAGGGTCAGCTTGACGGGTTTACCATAGGACTTTGCGGTGACCTTAAATTCGGACGTACAGTACATTCCCTTGTGAATGCAATGCTTCGTTATCCGAATAACAAATATGTGTTCATTTCGCCTGAGGAACTGCGTATACCCAGCTATCTGCGTGAGAAGCTAAAGAGCATGAACGTAGAATTCGAAGAAGTGGAAAGGCTGGAGGACAGCATGCCGAAGCTGGATATGCTTTATATGACCAGGGTTCAGAGAGAACGCTTCTTCAACGAAGAGGATTATGTAAGGCTTAAAGATTTCTATGTGCTGAATAAGACGAAGATGGAGCTTGCACCTAAGGATATGCTGGTGCTTCATCCGCTGCCTCGTGTTAATGAGATATCTGTGGAGATAGATGAGGATCCGAGGGCTGTATATTTTGAACAGGTTCAGTATGGCGTATACGTAAGGATGGCGCTTATAGCTACGCTTCTCGGGCTGGCAGGTTAAAGGAGGAGATACAATGCTTAACGTCGGAAAGATTGATGAAGGATTTGTTCTGGACCATATTCCCGTTGGCAAGGGAATGTCGATATACTATCATCTGGGACTTGATAAGCTGGACTGCATGGTGGCGATAATAAAAAACGCACACAGCAAAAGACTTGGCAGGAAAGATATAATAAAGGTGGAGTGTGACATAAATACACTTAACCTGGATGTACTGGCGGTGATCGATCACACAATTACCGTAAATGTCATAAAAGATGGCGAAATACTCGAAAAGCAGCCGTTAGAGCTTCCGAAGGAATTAAAGGGTGTAATGCACTGCAGAAATCCCCGTTGCATCACATCCATAGAACAGGAGCTGCCGCATATCTTTTATCTGGCAGATCCTGAAAAGGAAATCTACAGATGCAAGTATTGTGACGAAAAAAATTCTGAGAAAATGTAAAGATGATTGTTCGGAAGCAGTTTAAGAAATGACAGTATTCTGAATGGATGAAGGCGTAGATTATTCGGATATGGAACTTGAAAAAATAAGAAAAGAACTGGATGAGGTCGACAGGCAGATCGTGGAACTGTACGAAAAGCGCATGGCTCTTGCCTGCGAGGTGGCTGAATCCAAAAGAACGAGCGGAAAAAATGTATTTGATAAAGCAAGGGAGGATGCCAAGCTTAAGAGTGTATCAGGGCTTGTAAAGAAACCGGAGTACAGGCAGGGAGTGCAGGATCTTTTCGGGCAGCTTATGGGAAGCAGCAGGAAACTGCAGTATTCCATATTGGCTTCGGATGATAAGGGAAGTCTTCCCTTTGCACCTGTTGATGCCCTGAATAAAAAGGCAACGGTTGTTTTCCAGGGGGCAGAAGGGTCTTATTCCGAGGAAGCAGCCCATACATTCTTTTCGGAGACGGCAGAATTTTTCCACACCGATACATTCAGGAATGCAATGCTTGCTCTGGATGAAGGGAGAGCGGAGTATGCTGTGCTTCCGATAGAAAATTCCACTGCCGGTATAGTGAGCGAGATATACGATCTGATGGCTGAGTTTGAACACTATATAGTCGGTGAGCAGATGATAAAGATAGAGCATTGTCTGCTGGGATGCGAGGGTACCACGCTTGATTCGATACATACGGTTTATTCACACCCCCAGTCGCTTATGCAGTCGGAGCGTTTTTTGCGCAGCTACCCTGAGTGGAAGATCATTTCCATGAGTAACAATGCTTTTGCAGCTAAGAAAGTGGCGGATGAAAAGGATATATCACAGGCCGCAATAGCAGGGGAGCATGCCGCTAAGGTTTATGGGCTTGATATAATACAAAAAGGGGTAAATCACTCGGATACTAATACTACTAGGTTCATAGTGGTAAGCAACCGTAAGATATTTGTAAAGAATGCAAAAAAAATAAGCTTATGCTTTGAAGTGCCGGACGAAAGCGGTTCCCTGTACCGTATGCTGTCCCATTTCATATATAATGACATTAATATGAAAAAGATTGAAAGCCGTCCCATAGAGGGCAGGAACTGGGAGTACAGGTTCTTCCTGGATTTTGAGGGAAATCTGTCCGATCCGGGAGTGAAGAATGCTCTGTGCGGGCTCAGGGAAGAGGCAAGGAGCCTGCGTATACTTGGAAATTACTGATACGGATATAAGGATCAACATACATATTAATCTGCAGTTAAACATTTTGAAAGAATAACAGGAGGATCGGTATGAATAAAAAAGAAAGAGAGAAAAAAGTAGAGGCACTGCTTTCAGAACTGACTCTCGAAGAAAAGATAAGCATGATCCACGGATCGGAGTTTTTTAAGAGTCCGGGAGTGGAGAGACTAGGAATACCGCCTATTGTGTATTCGGACGGTCCGATGGGCGTAAGGAATGATTTCATGCCGGATGAATGGAAGACCATAGGCACGACGGCTGATGAAGTCAGCTATGCTCCCTGTAATTCGGCTATTGCTGCTACTTGGAACCGATCCCTGGCTTGGAGTTCCGGCAGGATGCTGGGGGAAGAAGCCAGGGGCCGGGGTAAGGATATGCTCTTGGCACCGGGAATCAATATAAAGAGAAATCCCCTCTGCGGAAGGAATTTTGAGTACATGAGTGAGGATCCCTGCCTGATATCGGAGCTTGTGGTTCCTCTTATTGAGGGAATCCAGGAGGCAGATGTTTCTGCCTGTGTTAAGCATTTTGTGTGCAATTCCCAGGAAGCCGAACGCTATATGGTAAACGTGGAGCTTTCCGACAGGGCACTGCAGGAAATTTACCTTCCGGGCTTTGAAGCTGCTGTACGCAAGGCCAAGAGCAGAGCTGTAATGGCTGCATATAATCTTATCAGAGGAAAGCATTGCTGCGAGAACCGGTGGCTATTAAATGAACAGCTCAGGGGTACATGGAAATATGACGGGCTCATAGTATCCGACTGGGGCGGTAACCACAATACAAAGGATGCTGCTGAGAGTGCGCTGGATGTAGAGATGGGCGTAAAGCCTGATTTTGATAATTACTTTATGGCTGATCCCTTGCTTAAAATGGTTAAAAAGGGAGAAATCGATGAGTCGCTGATCGATGAGAAAATCAGGAATATCCTGCGATTTATGCTCTATATCAGGATGATAGATGTGGAGTTTAAGGAAACAAAGACCAAGGGCGGCAAGACCGTAAAGGCAAAGGCGGTGCCTGTTGAAGACCGGAACAGGGGCAGCTATGCTTCAGTAAGCCATTTTGAAAAGGCTCTGAATACTGCAAGAGAGTCAGTTATACTTCTTAAGAATGAAAACGGTCGTCTTCCTATTGACCCCCAAAAGACAAGGAAGGTACTGGTCATCGGAGACAATGCAAATCGCAGGCAGGCTAATGGCGGAGGAAGTGCTGAGATAAAGGCTCTTTTCGAGATTACCCCGCTGCTTGGGATAACCAAGGCATTCGGAGGCAATACTCAGGTGAAATATGCAAAGGGGTATTATGTTCCGCCTAAAAAAACCGAGGAATTCAACTGGCAGGCTGAGAGTGTGAATATTGAGGATGTTTATCAGGCTGTGGCACAAAAGAAGGATTCTGCAACTGATAAAAAGAAGGGAAAAGAGCTTAGGGACGAAGCTGTAAGGCTGGCTAAAGAATATGATGAGGTAATATTTGTAGGCGGTCTGGATCATGACTATGATGTAGAAGACCATGACAGAACCGATATGAAGCTTCCTTATGGTCAGGATGAGACTATAAGTGCTGTCCTGGATGCAAATCCAAACACGGTGGTCGTGCTGGTAGCAGGAAGCCCCGTAGAAATGTCCAAGTGGGCTGACAGGGCAAAGGCCATCGTATGGATGGGATATAACGGAATGGAGGGGGGAACTGCTCTGGGTGAGGTCATCACAGGCATGGTAAATCCTTCAGGTAAGCTTCCGGAGACGCTTCCTGTTGATTTCAAGTCCACACCTGTAAGCCGCTTTGGTGATTATCCGGGAAGGAAGCTGAAAAAGGAAGAGGCATCAAGGATCAATGCGCATCTGACGCAGACGTTCAATGAAGGGGTCTTTGTCGGCTACAGATATTATGAAAAGTATGATGTTCCGGTACAGTTTCCCTTCGGTCACGGTTTGTCATATACTTCGTTTAAGTATTCGGGACTTGCTGTAAGGAACGTGGAAGGTAAGCCGGTTAATAAGAGAAAGCTTACTGACGGCTTGTACGTGGTCAGCGTAAAGATAAAGAATGTGGGAGATCGTGAAGGCAGTGAGACTGTTCAGTTCTATGTGGGTGAAGAGGTGCCCTCTAAAGAAAATCCCGTAAAAGAACTCAAAGGATTTGACAAGGTTTTGTTGAGGCCCGGTGAAGAGAAGGTCGTAAGTGTTGTACTTCCGCTGAAGGCATTTGCCCATTATGATGAAGAAAAGGCCGAATGGGTAATGATGAAAGGCAAGGCAAAAGTGTATGCTGCAGCGTCATCTGCCGATGTGAGACTGGAGAAGACCATAAAGCTTTGAACCGGTATTGTATGCATTAATATTGTAACAGTATTGAAAAGGCACGATGTTTAATCGTGCCTTTCATTTTTGTTATCGAAACATTCACAGAACCTGGCTGCAAATGACGGCTTCATGCCGGATGCGTATAAGTGGGAAGTATCACCATATTCGATGCACCGCCACTGGGCGATTCCCTTTTCACGTTCTTCTGTCACAATGGTTGTTACGGAGGTGGGGGCCATGCACAAACCGTGCCACAATATCATTGGCGATATATTAAGGAGACGGCTTAGCAGCAGTGTGGCACAGCCGAAGTGTGAAAAGAAAACATAGGTATCGTTGTTGGCGTTTTCTGCGTTGTAGTATAAACCATTCCTGCTGTAGCCGTGGGTTTTCAGGAAATCTTCAAAAGAACTGATTACATATTCATATCGCTCTTTAAGGGATTTTTCTTCGAAAAGAGGATGAAGCATCCATCTGTCTTTATCGTAAAAATCAGGATATGCCATCCAGTCGGAGGGCCTCCAGTCCCAGGCCATTCCGGCTTCACCGGGGGCTTTATCAGGACGGTGGATAAAAATATCAAATTCTCTTATCCAGTCAAGCTCAGTTGCGCTGCGGCCGATTTTTTTTAGTGAAGGGGCTGCGGTTGCTTTCGCTCTGCCTAAAGGGGATACATAAAATTCTTTAACGTCCATTCCCGCGACCCTTTCTGCGAGAAAAGCAGCTTCTTTAAATCCCACTTCTGTAAGGGAGTCTTTTTCGTAATCCGGTTCGCCGTGTCTTATAAAAACAAGTTTCATAATGAATCTCCTTGATGTATTTATATTTGGTTCAGGCAATTTCGATATATTTTACAATATTTTGCCGGGGAATAACAACCGCATCACAGAATAATGACAGGATGATTATTAAATCCGCCCTAAATATCCGATTTGTAAAACAAAGTGATTAATGAAAAAAAAGTATGGCAATTATTTTAATGTAGTGTTATTATTAAATAAGTTTACATAAATTATTAACATAATATGGAGAGGAATGTCTTACGCCGTATGTTGTTTTTTTGGCGTATGTACAAAGGTACCGCACATATGCGGCAGAAGGAGGAAAATAATGAAACAGAGAACAGCAAGGAAAATGCATCGCTTCATCAGCATGCTGATGGCTGTGGTGCTATGCGCAGGGCTTTGCGGCAGCTTTTTAGCCATAAAAGCTAATGCGGCAGACGGAACTGTCAAGGGAAAAGTGGCAGACGGTACCACTGATGACCTGCTTAAGCTTGACACATCCGAGGGCGTAATGCAGATCAAGATGGATGCAGACCTGAATATTGAGGATGCACCTGTTCTGATAAAAGGAAAAGAAGTTACGGTTGAGTGGAAGTATGGCAGTGATTCATACCTTCATACTTCATGCATCAAGGCATCCGGCGGAACCAACTGGGGGGCAACTGTTGATACTACCAACCAGATAACTGTTTCAGGTAAGGTTATGGAAGGCTCTGACGCAAGCACCCTTCTTCTTGACTGTAACGGCAGTAAGTTTAACATCCGCTTAGACAAGGCATCCAATTTCCCGGGCTGCAGGATCATACGTAAGGACAAGCAGCTGAGCGTGACTGTTGCCGGTGCATCTGATGGTTATCTTCATGCAGTGAATATCACAGCAAACGAAACGGCTTCATCTTCGAGTACTATCACAGGAGTTCCGGAAAAGACTCCCGATGGACGTACACTTGCGGTTATCTCGGGAACTGTGCAGGACAATCCGTCTGATTCTTCATTTGTGCTTAAGGTAAATAACAATCTTCTTACAATAAAGATTGACAGCTCAACTGATCTGACCCAGCTTCATGTGCTGAATTCTGGAAGGACTGTAAGCGCGGCTGTATATACCGGCTCAGATAACCAGTTCCATGCATATAAGCTTGGCGGAAATATAACAAACGGTCCGGTAGCATTGGACGGAGCAGCAGTGACGGTAAGCGGAACTGTACTTAAAAATACTGATGATAATACGCTTCTGCTTTCAACCTCTGATGGAAATATGACTATCAGGATGGATACACAGACCGTTATCGGTGCAGGAGGACTTCTTCTTATCGGTAAGAAAGTGGAAGTGGTCGTTCAGCATGGTGCAGATGCATATATGCATGCTGTTAAGATCACAGGAAAGGAATCGTCTTCAACAACTGATCCCTCATCTAATCTGTGGCCTGCCACAACAAGATGTTCCGGCGAAGTGGATGTAAAGGGAAAGGTTGATAAGAAGACGGATAACAATACTCTGTATCTTAATATAGATGGTCAGGGCACAATGATCATCCGCATTGATGTGAATACAAAGTGGGAAGCTGCACAGGCCTTTAGGATCGGTGATACAGTAAAGGCTAAGGTGTATGGCGGTGCGGATGCATATATGCATGCTGCAAGCATTACATCAAATCTTGATTCTGCTTCAGGTACTTCACTTGATGCAACTAGCCAGCTCAATTTTGTGGGTAAGATTACAAAGATCGATGGTTCCAAGATTACACTCTCTACTGCATCAGGCGACATGCTTATCAAGTATGATAACGGAACAAACTTTGACGGCTACCGTATCTTAAAGACAAGTGACAGTAATGTGACTATCACGGCTATGACAGGTTCAGACGGATACTGGCGTGCAACAAGAGTGTACAAGTAATACAATAACTTATATTTAAGGAATAAATCTTCATCGCGTCAGAGAATCTGCTATCACAAATTCTCTTCGCATAGCCGATAGAGCGGCAGAAAGGGAAAAAAATGAAGAAATATATTGCAGAATTTATCGGAACGTTCATATTGGTGTTTGTAGGCTGCGGAACGGCAATGCTTGTAGGCTGTGATTCGAAAAATGGATGCGGCTATATACTTACAGCTTTTGCCTTCGGTCTTGCCATTGTGGCAATGGCCTATGGTGTGGGCAATATTTCAGGCGGCCATGTTAATCCGGCTGTGTCACTTGCAGTATTTATAAATGGTGGTATTACACCTGTGGATTTTGCAGGATATGTTGTGGCTCAGTGCCTGGGTGCGTTCGTAGGTTCTGAAGCGCTTGCATGCATATTCAGTCTCGGAAATGTTACTGATATGACAGGCGGACTTGCAACCAACGGTCTCGGCGGTGTATCCGGATCATTCGCAGCAGGAATACTGGTAGAGGTTATAGCTACCTGTATATTTGTAATGGCTATACTTGGCGTTACATCAAAGAAGCAGAGCCACGGCTCTTTCGGCGGACTTATAATCGGTCTTACCCTTGTGGCTATCCATATCTGCACTATCGGTCTTACCGGTACATCCGTAAACCCTGCAAGAAGTCTTGGCCCTGCTATAGCAGCAGCCATCGGATCAAATTTCGATCCCATAAAGCAGGTGGTAGTATTTATAGTCGGTCCTCTGCTTGGCGCGGCTATTGGCGGTTTTGCATATAAGTTCCTTGAAGCAGATGATAAAAAGTGATAAATAAATCACTTTGCAAAATCTGATTTTGCGTGTAGAATGTAAATATTGAAAAGAGTAAACGGCAAAACTGATGGAGTTTTGTCGTTTGCTATATTAGGGCTGTCTTCTTAAAAATTCATGGAGGTATAGATGTCCGAAAATGAAATAAACAGCGTCCTGTACCGTTATGGTGCTTCCATATTTGATTCGGCTGAATTTAAGCAGGCAATGAATCAGAAGCATCATAACCGTACTACAGTAGGTGACCATACCATCAGGGTGGCACATACCAGTTTAAAGATATGTAATTTTCTTGAAAAGATACACATATCTACCAAGAAGTCGGATGTAGTAGTAGGGGCTCTATGTCACGATCTGGGGATACTTGATCGCGATAAGTGTTTTAAGAATAATGCTGAATGCTACAGGGAGCATCCTGTCAGATCGCTGGATGTGGCAAGGCGGCTGGTACCGGACATAAATTACAATACTGAGAAGATCATCCGCTGCCATATGTGGCCGGTGACCATCACGAAGTTTCCTACATCGAAGGAAAGTATGATAGTTTCCATAGCTGATAAGTATGCTGCAGTCGGTGATGGGATAATGAGAAAGAAGAAGGCAGAGGCAGTACGCGCAAGAAGCAATAGGGCCATAAACTACGGAGTTTAAAAAGAGAGGGGAAGTGCTGAGATTATGAATAATGCGATATCTGGTGTAAAGGACAGTATAGACAGTGCACAGCAGAAGATAAAAGACTGGGTAGCAGATGATGAGATAGTGGTTTCCAAGAAAGTCATCATTCTGGCTTTCATAGTCGCTTTTCTTGTTGGCTTTGCAGTGGGTGTGATGATGGTACCAAGCCCTACCGTGATAGTGCAGTCTGACAAGAAGCCGAGTGTTATAAGCGGTCTTAAGAGCCTGTTCAAGAGGGTGTGATAAATTGGGCATCATAGGAGCTTGTACCATACAGGTGTTTCATTTGCTGGCCGGCAGGCTTAAGCAGGAGACAAGGGAGAGCCAGTACAGGCTTAACAGGATCGCGTGGCGTGAATATAAGAAAAAGATCCCGGGGAGATATCTGGAAAACCAGCCGGCTCTCACGGGATTTTTATATGGCGTTGCAGGTAAAAATGCCTGTAAGATATTTTTCAAAGGGCTGCCTTTGACGGCGGCACGCAATTCATGTGAGGTAATAGCAACTTATAATGCGCTTCTGGCACTTGGTGATGAAAAAAGCTATCCGGAGATACTGTATGAATATTCAGGAGACGGCATATGCTTTAATGGAATATTCGGAACAGATCCGCTTGCGATATACAGGTATTTTAAGGAACGTGGCTATGAAGTGACGGAATACAGAGGCCGGAAGATAGAGACACTTAAGGATGAGGATGACGGGGCGGCATATATCTATACGGCTTTTAACAGGGGATATAATCCTTTCCATATGGTTCATACGCTGTGTGTAACCAGGGAGGGGGACAGCTTCAGGGTTCATAACGGCTTTATTGAAAAAAATCCATATCCGGATCCTCTGACAGCACTAAAGGCTTATAATGGCGGAATGAGCCGTACCATATATGTTTTGAAGATAAGAAAAAATGACACATCGTCAGTGCATGTTTAGTTCTGCAAAACCTGGGTTTTATCTTGCAATTCCGGTTAGTTTATGGTACAGTTGTTAGGTAGATAAAACTCGCGTAAGCTAAAAGATAGGAGTGCAATATATGAGGTCCAACGAATCATCAGAAGATTATCTTGAAACTATACTGATATTAAGCAAAAAACTTCCTGTGGTGAGGGCTGTTGATATAGCAAATGAAATGGGATTCAGGAAATCCAGCGTCAGCATCGCCATGAAGAACCTCCGGGAAAAGAACCATATTACTGTAATGGATGCAGGCTATATTTATCTTACCGACAGCGGAAAGGCTATAGCTGAGACGATATATGAAAGACACCTTTTTCTTTCTGCGTGGCTTAAAGACCTTGGCGTGGACGAGGATGTGGCAACTGAGGATGCCTGTCGCATAGAACATGTAATAAGTGCAGAAAGCTTTGCGGCATTGAAAAAGTACCTCAAGGATAAAGGGTATGAGCCCGGAGCAGTCTGAGAAGGCTGTCAAGCTGAGGAAAATATAAAACACCGCTTCAACATGCAGCTGAAGCGGTGTTATTTTTTCTAAACTTACGGTAATGTGTGAGATATGGTTTTATGCAAAATATCTCTTATAGAGCCCTTCGAAAGCTTTGCCGTGTCTTGCCTCATCGCGGGCCATCTCGTGAACAGTATCGTGGATCGCATCCAGGTTTGCAGCCTTTGCGCGCTTTGCAAGGTCTGTCTTGCCTGCAGTAGCACCGTGCTCTGCGTCTATGCGCATCTCAAGGTTCTTCTTGGTGCTGTCTGTAACTACCTCGCCAAGAAGCTCTGCGAATTTTGCAGCATGCTCTGCCTCTTCGAAAGCAGCCTTCTCATAGTAAAGACCTACTTCGGGATAACCTTCGCGGAATGCTACTCTTGACATTGCAAGATACATACCAACCTCGCTGCACTCGCCTGTGAAGTTATCACGGAGATCCTTTAATATATCTTCAGATACGCCCTTGGCAACGCCTACAACATGCTCGGAAGCCCATACGCGCTCGCCTTCTTCCTGCTTTGTGAACTTTGCAGCGGGAGCCTTACATACGGGACAAGCCTCCGGAGCCGTATCACCCTCGTGTACATAACCACATACCTGACATACCCATTTTGCCATAATGAAATCCTCCTTGTCTTTTGTGCGGTGCATAAGATTATATGATAAAATCATAGCACTGCATTAAATTTTAGTCGCTATTGCAGCAAACGAAAAAAGAAAACTTATTTCAAAGAAAACTTAATTCGCTTAACTGTAATGATAACAATAATACCATGTACAAGTCAAACCATATTTATGCGTAATCGTTAATAGGGAGCCATAACAGAATGCCGCTAATGTCAGTCTACATCCACATACCCTTTTGCGTGAGAAAGTGCCTATACTGTGATTTTCTGTCGTTTCCCTTATGCGGAGAGCGGGGGAAGGATGTACCGGCATATATAGATGCCCTTAAATCTGAAATCAGAGAAAAAGCGTCATCCTATCCGGACCGTACTATCGGCAGCATATTCTTTGGTGGCGGTACTCCTTCGGTCATTAATGGAAAGTACATAAAAGAAATAATCGAAGAATTAAAAAAGTACTGGCAGATAGCAGGGGACGCTGAGCTCACGCTGGAGGTAAATCCTGGTACAGCGGACGATGATAAGTTCAGACTGTGGAGGGAAGCCGGAGTAAACAGACTCAGCATAGGCCTTCAGTCGGTTCATGATGAAGAACTGAAACTGCTTGGCAGGATCCACACATATGATGACTTTATTAAGTGCTATCAGGGAGCATTAAGAAACGGCTTCGACAATATCAATATAGACCTTATGAGCGGCCTGCCGGGGCAGAAGGTATCGGACTGGACAGATACCCTTGAAACAGTGCTTAACCTGGATATGCAGCCCAGACATATTTCAGCCTATTCCCTGATAATAGAGGATGGGACGGTATTCGGCGATGTGTACGGAGAAAACGAATCGGAACCGTCTCTGACACCAGATGGCTATGATGACCTAAGAAAAAAGACAAGGGCTTTAAGTTCGGTGCAGCTTCCCTCCGAGGATGAGGACCGTGAGATGTACCACCTGACTTCAAAGATTCTCAGCGAAAAGGGCTATAAAAGATATGAGATATCGAACTACGCCATGGAAGGGTATGAGTGCAGGCATAATCTCGTCTATTGGAACAGGGGGGATTACCTTGGATTGGGGCTTGGCGCCTCTTCATGCATGGGTAATGTCAGATGGAAGAATACTGCAGATCTGAAGCGGTATATTTCAGATGTTTCACATGATAAGTACGAGGTGGAGGAACTCTCAGCCGGGGACAGGATATTTGAGTGCATAATGCTGGGATTTAGGCTGACTAAAGGGATAGATCTTTATGCTTTTAAAACAGAGTTTGGTGAAGACTTCGAGGTCCGGTTCAATGACAGGATCAGGCGATTTATTAAAGAAGGCCTCCTTTCCGTAAAGGACGGACATGCCGCCCTTACGGAAAGAGGCCTTGATGTTGCTGACTATGTCATTCTCGAATTCCTGCGATGAAAATCCGATGAATCAAACTACACACTCACAAGCTTCCACTGACTAAATGTTGGCAGTTTAACAGTTTTACTTACGCTTCCTCCGTACTTACCGCAGGCTCTTCAGTCAGATAGTCGTCGGTTCTTCTTCTCTTCCTGAAGAATTCAAACATCAGATAGAATGTAGGCAGCAGAAGCAGTGTAAGCAGAGTGGAGGCTAGAAGTCCTCCAACGATTACCACGGCCATGCCCTGCATGGATTCCGAGTTCTTTGCGAGCTTAAATGCTACGGGAAGCATTGAAAGCTCTGTGGTAAGGGTAGTGATAAGTATGGGGCGGAGTCTGTCCTTTCCCGCATGTATAAGGGCTTCATGGACCTCCTCACCCTGGTCCCGGAACTGGTTAGCGGTATCGATATAGATAATACCGTTATTAACTACTATTCCGGCTAACATCAGTACGCCTAAAAGAGCTGTCATGGAAATCTTTACGCCCATTACCAGCAGCAGGAATACCGAACCGATGGCAGCAAAGGGGATGCAGAGCATTATAAGTACTGAGTATGCCGCAGACTCGAACTGTATGGCCATAACCATGAATACCAGGTAGAGTGCGACTACTATTGCAAGTCCGATCGCCGTAAACTCTTCATTCATCATTTCATCAGTCATGTTGCTGATATAATTTACTCCGGGACCGAGATCGAGAGTGTCAAGTTTGGGCTGTACATCTTTCATTATGGCATCCTTTTCCTTTTCGGTCATGACAGCCGTGATAGTGGCACTGAAACGGCCGTCTGTGCGGGATACCATTTCTGATCCCTGGACCATGCGGATCTCTGCTATCTCGGTCAAAGGTACAGACATGCCGGCAGGACTCATAAGCGTCATGGACTTTACATCATCAAGGGTGGTGTAATACCCCTTGGGATACTCGACCTTGACCTCGTATGTATCATTGCTTATGGTCACCTCGCCTGCGCTTGTCCCCTTCATGTTAGCATATACAGTCTGTGATACCATTGCGGCACTGAATCCCTTTGCGTTTGCTTTCTCAGGATCAACATCCACGAGAACTTTGGCACCGGCATCATCCAGAGTAGAGCTTACTGTCAGTACGCCGGGGGTGGAATTCATCAGTTCCGTAATCTTTTTGCTGGCGGCACGAAGTGATACAAGGTCATCTGCGGCAATGTCTATTTCCTCGGTAGCACCACCGGCCATGGCAGCAGACATTCCGGTAGAGCCTGAGCTTGCAGTGATCTCACAGAGTCCTGCGAACTGCTGCAGGTCTGCGTTCCACATATCGACTACTTCCAGAGTGGTTTCCTTCGTGTCTTTCTTTTTGTAGGCTGTGACGGTTGCCTTGCAGGTACCTTCGTTTATGGTGACATTTACCCTGTCTGTAAGACCGGAGTCCGTAACGAATTTTTCTACTTCGGATACCGTTTCATCCATTTTCTCAAGGCTTAGGTTTGGACGGAAAGTCATGTCGATATTGATGACACCCTCATCCGTAGAAGCTAACAGCTCCGTGGGGAGTGTAGTGGCTATGAAAATGGACAGTATGAACAGTGCAGCAGCTATGACTGCTGCCAGTACCTTGAAATCCAGTATTTTTGCAAGAACTTTTGCATATATTCCGGCAATAAATTCGATGAGCCTTGTGACCGGATTGTTTATGCGTTCCTTTGGTCTGTAAATACTGAAGAAGAAAGGAACGAAGGTGATGGCTGAAATAAGAGACGCCAAAAGTACGAATACAATTGTGAGGCCCATTTCCTTGAAAAGCTGGCCTGAAAGACCTGCAAGGAATACCAGGGGAAGGTAAACGACAACAGTGGTGATGGTTGAGCCGACTACTGAGTTTACCACAGTCTTAGTGCCTGCATATGCCGCATCTTTAAAGCGCATTCCCTGTTCCTGCTTTTTAAAGCACATCTCTATTACCACCACAGCGTTATCCGTGATCATTCCTATGGAAAGCACCAGACCGTTTAAGGAAACCAGATTAAGTGATATCCCGGCAAAGTTCATTAATACCAGTGCTGTCAGAAGTGAGATGGGCATGGTCACGCCGACTATGAGGGAACCCTTAAGGTCGCCGAAGAAGATAAATATTACTATCATGGCAAGGGCGATACCGAGTGTCAGTGTCTTTGCCACGGACCATATAGTATCCTCTATTTCATCGGCAGCATCATAGATTATCTCGATTTCAACATCGGGATTTTCAGCCTTGAACTGTTCAACGATCTTTTTTACCTCATGGGAAAGGGTGACGGATGTTGAGTTTGACTTTTTCTTTAAGCCTACGGATACTGTCTCGTTGCCGTTATATCTTGAAAGCTGTGTTTTTTCCGATGCACCGTAACTGACATTGGCTATATCGTAAAGATGTATGGTCTGTCCCTTGGAAGTGGTAATGGGAATCTGGCGGATCTTTTCTAAGTCGTTATACTTTACGGTTGACTCCATGTTCAGCGTCTGATCGCCGTAGGATACGGTACCGGCCGGCATGGTATAGTTCATTGCCTTTATGGCAGCGGCAATGGACGCAGCATTTACACCATACTGTGCGGCATATTCCGGTATGATACGGACTGCGATATAGGATTCTGTGCCGCCGGTTATGGTCATGTCTGCCATAGCAGCAGCCTTATGGAGCTCAGGATCAAGCTTGTCATTTACGAGCTTAAGGACATCGGTTCCTTCTGATTTTGCGGAAACAGACAGCTCCATATCGTCCATGGCATCAAAGTCCATTTCTATTATGGTGGGATCTTCGACGCCTTCCGGCAGATCACGCTTTATGCGGTCTAACTGCGCTCTGATGTCTTCTCTGGCCTGATCCATATCGGCACCGTAGTTAAACTGGAAAAGCACCATGCCGTAACTGTCGTAGGACTGGGTGATGGTTTTCTTAAGGTCTCCGATGGTAGAGCAGCTTTCCCGGATCTTTTCGATAACATTTTCGTCTACTTCTTCGGGGGAAGCTCCGGGGTAGGTGGCCATAACGACCATCATAGGTATGTTTATGTCCGGCATGAGCTTTAAAGCCATGCTTCTGACTGATACTATGGCAAAAAGCACCAGTCCGATCAGCGTCACGATAACGGTTACGGGACGCTTTATAACCATTTTTGTAAGTCTTTCCATGTTGTGATCCTTTTCTTAATTTACATTTACAAACTTATATTCTGTGTCTGCGGTACAGATGTATGGTGCAGAGCGGTCACTTTACCTTTATGCCGGCACCGTCTTTCATATTTGAGTTCCAGCTGATGATGACATTATCATCGGATATCAGTCCCTCTGTTACCTCTACATTGCCGTCTTCCATCAGGCCTGTGGTTATGTCGCTGCGTTTTGCTTTATCACCGTCCTGTACATATACATATGCCTGTTCTCCGTCATAATATATGCTGTTCTCCGGAACCGTCAGGACATTCTTTGACTGACGGGCTACAGTGAGAATGTTTACACTGGAACCGTTGGAGGGAAGCTTGCTGTTATCGTCAGCCTGTACTTCTATTTTATAAAGGCCCGTTCCGGCGTCTATTACATCGGATATGGATACTATTTTGCCGGTGAATTCCACTCCGTCATGGTCCATCAGTGCAGTATTTCCTAAGGACATTTCCAGCATTGTCTTTTCTGCTACGTAGAACACAACCTTTCCGGGAGCATCTGTCTGGATGGTATATGCAGCTACAGTGGGTGCAGCCATATTGTACTCTGAGACATTGATGGCGGTTATCGTTCCTGATACCGGGCTTAAAACAGTGTAGTAATCAAGGGCTGTCTCTGCATTCCTGACACCGCACTCTGCAGTAGTGACTGCGGCGCGGCTGGTCTGAATGGTAGCAGCGGTTGCTTCAAGCTGTGCGGCGGTGGCGGCGAGCTTCTGGTCGGCACCTATTATCTGGGCTTCCGTGGAAAGCACTAAGGTATTCTGGGAATATGCTAAGTAGTCATCAAGCTGCTGCTTGGCGAGATTGTATGATTCAACAGCCGTATTGTATGCTTCGGCAGCAGAAAGCGCCTGGTTGTGAGCGGTAAGTTCTGCAAGCTCCAGCTTATCGATCATGTCCCTGTCATATCCCGGCTTATTGTCATGGTATTTATCAAGGGCCTTATCAAGTGTTGTTTCAGCGTTGTAGTAATTCTCTGTTGCGGTACCTGCAGCAAGTCCTGCCTGGGTAAGCTGTGCTTCGGCAGACTCAACTGCCAGGCGCAGCTTCTGTTCAGTGGTATCCATTGTTCCTAATGTTTCCTCTGCACTGACATGAGTGACATTGGTCGCTGCCTCTGTAGCAATGTAAGTAGCGTTCTGTGCATCGTAGTTCGCCTGTGCGGCACTCAATCCTGCCTGTGCGCTTGCAAGTCCTGCCTGGGCCTGGGAGAGTGTTATCTGTGCCAGGGTGTCATCCATGGTAAAGAGCAGGTCGCCTTCATTTACATGGTCGCCCACTTCAAAATTCTTTGTGAGTACCTCGGCAGATACCTTTGCCATTATATTTACAGTGCTGTCAGCCTCAACGGTGCCCATATAGCGGGACTGCGTGGAGAGCGTCATCACCTGGGGGCTCGATACCGATACTTCGATAACGGCGGCCTCTTCAGATGAGGTTTCTTCCGCCTTTTTTTCGGAGCCGCAGGCGTTAACTACGAGAGCGGCGGCCATAAATGCTGTGAGCAGTGTTCCTCTGATCTTTGTTGATTTTTTCATAGCTTGTCCTCCAGAAAGTCATCAATATTTTTGCTTATGCGTTTTGCCAGTATCCTGAATGCATCCTTTTCTTCCTCCGTGAATCCGGAAAAACACGCTTCACATTTTTTAAAATGCGAGGTGTTGATCATCTCGCAGAGCTCCTCCGCTTTGTCAGTGAGGCGGTAGATAAGATAGCGCTTATCCTTTTCGCTTTCCGTTATGTCGATGTAGCCCTTCGTCTTCAGATCGTTTACAGACATGGAAACCTGGGCCTTGTTGAGTCCTTCGCTGCGGCTTATATCCCCAAGGGAGGCTGAAGGATTATAGCGGAGATAGAAGAGTATCTCTAAGTCTATCTGCTTCAGGTCATAGAGTCTGCGCGATTCATCATCGATTTTTTTGAATAGCTTTCTCAGTTTTCTGTTCCAGAAAAGCCAGCCATAGAATTCGGTATATGACTTTTCGGTAACGGTGTCGGTATCGGTGTTTCTGTTCATGGTTACGCCTTTCTGTTTAGGGTTAAACGTTTAATTACAAATGTTTAATTACGAATGTTTATTTGTAAATGTTTAACAATAAACAGATGGGATTATCGCACTAATTCGGACCGGTGTCAAGAGATTTGTTCATCGGACAGCATGCGGTGAGCTGAAAAAAATTTACGCAGGCGTGCTGGAAAAATGAAATGCATGGGTCTGATGTGGTTTACATAATACTATATTTAGATAAAAAACTGCTTATGACAATAAAAAACCACAAAATATTGTGGCTCTGACAGAAATAAAAACTTGACTTAATTTGCATGGGGGGGGGTACAATGACGAGGTAATGTATTTATGGAACAATAGTGAGCGACGGACATAACAACCATAAATATAGTAAGTAAAAAACAGGTAAAGGAGAAGTGATTTTATGAAAAGACTGAAAAAAAAGATTTTGGGCATACTGCTCAGTATCGTGATGGTGCTGGGGCTGATGCCGGGTATGAGTCTGATGACGGATGCGGCGAATAGTGTTACTGATCCTATAACCACGGTAATTCCTGGCGCGCAAGGCGTAACGGTGAATCATACATTTCATGGTTCTCATTGTGATATTACCGCAGGATATGTTGACAGTTTTTTTGGAATCCGTTTGGAGGATAATTATACAGCTTATTTCGTAGCACACCCGGGTTACGTCATTACAGAAATAAGCTTTAACGGTTTTTGTAATGGGGGAGCAGAGTTAACAACTACAGAAGGTGGTATTTCTCAAAGTGGAACTAGCTTTACAATATCTGGTATTAATAAGGATACTGTTACTCTTGGTGCTAGGAATGAGCGCATTTACTTTGGCTCTGTCGACGTTACTTTATCTGAGGAAAACACCCCCGGCACCAATCCTGCTGCAGCTACTTCTGTAGATATTCCTGTTACTTTTATGGGCACTCCGGATGGAAACAACACCGGGCATATAGAACTGGATCAGCAGGTGGCTATTGATACTACTCAGGATACTTTCCTTGATGTTATGCCAGATGGTTTTGTCATGCATCTGCGTCCGGCTGATCAAAATAATGCCCCTGCTTCTATATCAGGTACCTATGAGTTCACTTACAACGGTACTACCTATACTGGAAGTTTTACGGCAAGTTTAGGTTATATTCAGTCTTCGAACGCCATGGTTTATGTTTCTTTTCCTATTGCATTTAATAACAGCGGAAGCGACAGCAGCTCATCTTCCGGTCATCATCACCATAAATGCGAAGACGGACACAAATTCAGCTTCCTGGTGCTTGAGGCAGCTACCACGGAGAAAGACGGCATAGGAATGTGGTGCTGCGAGCGCTGCGGCATTCCTGACTGGAATGAGCACGAAAATGCGGCTCCAGGCGAAAAGGTAGTTATTTCTGCATATACTGTTTTCAATGACACTCTTGAGAACAATATAAAGGCGGCTGAATCCGGCGCAACAGTTTCAATCACGACTTCCCGCTGGGTAAGCGTGCGCCGCGGAGTGCTTGAGGCCCTTGCAGAAAAGCCCGGCGTGACACTTACCGTTAACTTTGAGTATCAGGGCATGGGTTATGTTATTGCAATCCCCGGCGGTGATCCCGCCCTTGCAGGCCTCCTTGCATCAGAGGACCGTTTCTTCGGTCTCATGAATCTCGGAAACACCTTCGGCCTGACAGCAGTAGAGAAATGATCTTTTATGGATCACTGAACTAATAATGAAATGCCTCCGGATAAATCCCGGAGGCATTTTTTTGCTTTACATCCTTTATTCATTATGCTACATTAGTGTTACATTTCTGGAAATATCTACGGCATTCGCCACATTTTTCCAAGAAATTGCAGTTGAAGTAGTTAGTAGTGGAATCTATAATGAAAGGAGAAATGAATGAGCGAGATCAATAGGGAGTACAAGGACCGTCTTTTTGTATTTATTTTTGGCAGGGAAGAGAATAAGAAGTGGACGCTTTCTCTTTACAATGCAGTAAACGGCACAGACTATACGGATGAGAATGCGATAGAGATCACGACCATGTCGGATGCAGTCTACATGGGAATGCGCAATGATGTGTCA
>OCVV012871145.1_pt1 | contig 25253 bp, 17 predicted proteins | sample 1539721 | NCBI WGS metagenome assembly OCVV01 (sample SAMN02144230, study PRJEB22623) | gut metagenome | biome: sheep rumen | host: Ovis aries | place: New Zealand
CCCCGAATTGGTAGAAGTCAGCGAGGCAATCAAGCCATTGGAGAAACTGAATGCAATAACAGTTGACGAGCTCAAGTCAGACCTGAACAAAATGACCAACGAAATCACCACAGCACGCAACCAGCTGGTATTGTAATTTCCTGTCATTGGTTATAAAACAAACAGAAAGGCGTCCAAACGGGCGCCTTTCCCTTTTATCTGTACAAGTAAACTACAAGTTTTTTGAACAAAGAAATCTGTCAGTCATACTCTTTTTTCAAAAAAAGGTAGGCTATCAGATTTTATCCCCTTACAGCAGGCCCTGGTTTTTCATTTCGGCAACGGTTTCTTCCAACTGCGTGTACCATTCCTGACCGAAGCGGCGGATTAGGGGTTCGCGCAGGAAGACGTAGAGTGGGGTGTTCAGTTCCCTGCCGCGTTGGATGGCATCCCGGCAAATGTCCCATCGGTGGTAGTTGATACCGACAAGGTCGGGCCCGAAGCGTTTTTCGCGTATAGGATACAGGTGGCAGCTGATGGGCTTGCTGGTGAGCAGGCAGCCATTGCAACCGCGAAACGCACAATCGCGACCAGCTACGATAGTTGTTACCATTTCGCCCTCTGGGTCGGGGTAGGCGACTCCCTGCTTGTCAATCATTGCCTGCGCTCCTGCAGACAGTTGTGGCCACAGCCTGTCCAGATTCTGTTCGATGTCGGCAATCTCGTCCAGGGTTACGGGCGCGCCTGCGTCACCTTCCTGGCAGCATAGTCCATGACATTTGCTGATGTCGCAGTTGAAGGGTTCGGTAATTATGTCGATATGTACAATGACATTGCCTACCATGAGCATTGGTGGAAGGTCTTTTTTTACCATTTTATCGGTTCCTTTCCTGACTGGATAAGGTAGTTGTTGCACATGGTGAAGTGGTTGTTGCCAAAGAATCCGCGATATGCTGACAGCGGGCTGGGGTGTGCTGATTTCAGCACCAGGTGCCTGCTGCTGTCGATTAGTGATGATTTTCTGCCTGCCGGTGCTCCCCACAAGAGAAATACAACGTTGTTGCAATGCTGGCTAATTTTGCTTATGACGGCATCGGTAAATGTCTCCCATCCCTGGTTGCTGTGGCTGAAGGCTTGGTGCTGGCGTACACTTAGGCAGGTGTTCAGGAGAAAGACTCCTTGTCGTGCCCATCGTGTAAGGTCGCCCGAGGTGGGGATAGGGGCTCCCGTTTCCTGTTGTATTTCCTGGAATATGTTTCGTAGCGACGGTGGAAACGGTGTACCCTCCTGTACGCTGAAGCACAGTCCATGTGCCTGCCCGGGACCGTGGTATGGATCTTGGCCCAGGATGACGACCTTGACCTGGTCGATGGGGGTTTGCTGGAATGCGTTGAATATTAATCTCCCAGGTGGGTAGCAGGTGTAGGTGCTGTATTCCTGCCGTACAAAATGAATGAGTCTGAGAAAGTAGTCTTTCTCAAACTCATCCTTTAGTATTTCGCCCCATGAGGGTTCAATTCTGACCATCAGTCCTTAATCTGAAATAAGGCACTTACCTGTCATTTCGGCAGGTTGCTTCAGTCCCATTATATGCAGAATCGAAGGTGCTACATCGGCCAATACGCCATTCTGCACTTTTGCTGATTTGTTAGATGTAACGTAGATGAATGGTACCGGATTGAGCGAATGCGCCGTATTTGCACTGCCATCCGGGTTGAGTGCGTTGTCGGCATTTCCGTGGTCAGCTATTATGATGACCTCATAGTCGGTTGCCTTTGCAGCTTCTACCACTTCGCTGACGCATTGGTCAACAGCCTTGACGGCAGCTTCGATAGCTGTGTAGATTCCTGTATGGCCAACCATGTCGCCATTGGCAAAATTAACTACGATGAAGTCAAACTTGTCCTGCTTGATGGCGTCAACCAGTTTGTCCTTGACCTCGAAGGCGGACATTTCTGGTTTCATGTCGTATGTCTGTACCTTGGGCGATGCTACCAGAATGCGTTCCTCGCCCTCAAATGGGTTCTCGCGTCCGCCGTTGAAGAAGAATGTCACATGTGCATATTTCTCGGTCTCGGCTGTGTGCAACTGTTTCTTGCCTTGTGCCGACAGGTACTCGCCCAGGGTGTTCTCGACGTTTTCCTTGGGGAAGATAATATGTACATTCTGGAAGGATGCATCGTACGGTGTCATGCAGTAATACTGTATGCCGGGGATTGTCTTCATTCCCTGTGATTCCATGTCCTGCTGTGACAGGACGATGGTCAGTTCCTTTGCGCGGTCGTTGCGGTAGTTGAAAAATATTACTACGTCTCCTTCCTTGATTGTTCCGTTGACGCTGGCATTTTTTATCGGCTTGACAAACTCATCGGTAACGCCTTCGTCATAGGATTCCTGCATTGCTGCAACCATGTCGTCTGCTGGTTTGCCAATGCCGCCTACAATCAGGTCATAGGCTACCTTGATGCGTTCCCAGCGCTTGTCGCGGTCCATTGCATAAAAACGGCCTACGATATCGGCAATCGCAGCATTGCCGACTTCATTACATTTGGCGGTAAGCTGCTCGATAAAGCCTTTGCCGCTTTGTGGGTCTGTGTCACGACCGTCCATGAAACAGTGTACAAAGGTGTTGTTGATACCGTATTCCTTGCCTATTTCGACAAGTTTGAAAAGGTGATCCAGCGAGGAGTGTACGCCGCCGTTGGATGTCAGACCCATCAGGTGGACGTCCTTGCCGTTCTTGACTGCGTATTCGTAGGCATTGATGATTTCCTTGTTCTTCAGGATACTGCCATCAGCGCAGGCGCGGTTTATCTTAACCAAATCCTGATATACTATACGGCCGGCTCCGATGTTCAGGTGTCCTACTTCGGAATTACCCATCTGTCCATCTGGCAGTCCTACATTTTCCCCGCTTGCCTGCAATTGGCTGCATGGATAATTCTTCCACAGACTGTCCATGTACGGTGTGGGTGTATTGAATATTACATCACCTTTACTCTTGTTGCCTATACCCCAGCCGTCCAGGATTACTAATAAAGCTTTCTTTGCCATAGATGTTATATTTATATATATATGATTCTTTGCCAAGCAAAGTTACAACATATTATTTAATAATTTATGCAAACGATATTATTTTTATCGGGCATGCGTAAAAAAAAGAAGGTTGTCTCACGACAACCAATCTTTAGTTAACCTTAAATCTAATACCATGAAAAACACGATGCAAAGGTAGTGCTTTTCGTAATACTTGCAATATTATTATTGATTTATTTTGTGTATTTGCCAGTTTTCTTGATTTATATCAAGTGTTCGGGGTTGTGCTCTATGACAGGATATAGGCAAGCAGGCGCAGTTCCTGCTCGTTGTAAACGTCTCCCCATTCACGGCGCAGTTTTTGTATATTGCCGGCATCCGGGGCAAGGCTCTCGCGTACTTCCTGCACCTCTTCGGGGCCGATTACCTCGTCGGTGAAGTAGGTGATATCCAGGTTCTTGCCATTGTGGCGCAACGCTTCCAATTCGTCTATGACCTCGTCCAGGTCAATGTTCTCGTTCTGGGCAAAATCATCCAATGCGATTTTGCGGTCAATAGCCTGAATGAGTTTAATCTGCCGTTTGGTTCGCGGATTGCGGACTTTCTGGTCAATGGTCTGTACTCCGTCCTTAATAGCTCCGCGCATCATCGAAACAAGGTCAGGGTCGTCTATCCCGTTGTAATCCTCATCATCGGCACCTTCACCTAAAATGACTGGGTGGGGCTTCTTGCGGAATTTCTTGCCTTCCGGTGTGTAGGTAAGGGTGTGGTGTTTCTGATTCTTGACCTTGAGCAGACCTTCCTCGATGGCACGGTCAAAGACGGCATTCCAATCCTCATCCTCACTGCCCTCGGCTATACCGAAGGAGTCAAGCTGGTCAAATTCATTGTTCTGCACATCCTCACTTTCCTGTCCGGTGAGTATGTCCTGCAGTTGATTACGTGTCAGGCCTATGCCTGCTTCCTGAATGACGATTATAATTTTTACAATATGATTCTGTATATTCATATCAGTATCAGTAAGGTCGTAGGTTACGTTTCTTTAACTGTGCAAAATCCAGTGGTTCCAGACAGCGATCCAGCGTTACCGAACAGTTGTGATCATTGAGATAGTGACGCTGAGCTTTGATTCGGTAGCTGGGCGATGCCAGGGACAGTGTGTCTTGCCGTATGTTGGTAGTGATGCCGCCAAGTGTCAGCATAGTTGGGAAAATGCAGTCACTCTGAACAGGGTCTTTGCGATGCTTTGCTACGAGACTGGTACGCTGGGGGTATAACTGGTCGTACCCCTGGCTGAACCAGAACACCAGCGGTGTGTGCAGCTGATAGTAGCTGGGCCACGGGGATGCGTGCAGATACAGGTTGCGTTCGTCATCATAGATGTCTTCGCCGTGGTCACTGGTATATACAAGCGCACTGGGGCGTCCGCTCTGGCTAAGCATATCAATGATGCTTGCAAGAAAGTGGTCAGTAAGCCGTATGGTGTTGTCGTATGCGTTGATCAGTATGTCGCGGCAGTCGGCTGTGGCCTTGACTACATTGTCTGGGTGGAAGTAGCTCTGGTAACTTTCATATCGGTCGGAGTAGGTGCTGTGGCTGCCGTAGCTGTGCAGGACGATAAGCTGGTGGGGGTGTTGGTTGACAAGGGCCAATGTCTGGCTGACGTAGGGCAAGAGCAAAGTGTCCTTGGGGTCACCGCTGATGTAGTCCCGCAGGAATATGGTGGTGTCCGCCTGCTCGCCCAGATGGTCGTTGAAGGAGTGGTTGCGTGGTTCGTTGCTGACGAATGTGGTATGGTAGCCCGCTTCGCGGAATGCAGCCAGGAGCCCTTTGGAATGGTATAGGACCGAGAAATCCTCAGCCGTTGCAGGTGAGAGCAATATAGGTACGCTCTTATGCGTTGCGTTGCTTTGTGTCAGGCAGTCGTGGTATGCGATAACGCCCGGTGTCTTGCTCAGACGTGGGTTCGTCTCGCGGCCGTATCCCATTATCTGCCAGTTGGCTGCACGGCTTGTCTCGCCAATGACGAGGACAAGGACCTGGGGGATGGTGTCTGCATCCTGACAGGTGGCATCAAAGCTGAAGTCGCGGCTGTTTTCAAGATATTTGAGCGAGATTGCCTGACGCTGGACTGCAAGTTTCAGATTGTAGCATACGTTTACGGGGAACAGGTCATCCAGGATATTCCACTTTCCTGTTGCTATGGTGGCTCCTGTCAACGGGATGGCTGTCAGCAACAGCGTACCGGCTACCCAGCGTTGCCTGCGTATGAAATGGTGGGGAAGACGTTCTTTCCTTCTCATATCATAGATGGCATAAATCAGTGTGGGTATATAGATTATAACCACGGCAACGACCGACGGGTATAGCTGGGCGAGCATTTCACCTGCTTCGTTGGGACTTGATGTTGCGACGTTGAGCCACATGTCAACAGCTATGACACCCTTGCCGAACAGGTACGAGAGTACGATGTTGAAGGCACCGATGAATTGTATCGGAAACGTCCACAGGCAGACCTTGGACGGGCGATGGCTTAATGTCATGACAACCCAATACACCGACAATGGAAGGAGCATGAGTGTAGCCTTGCCATACCAAGGCATGTTCTCGGTATAGCAGAGAATCATGTTTGGCAACATCAGGACCGTCAGGTACAGGTAAAAAAGAACCTTTTGTCTCATGTATTAAACTTATGGGTGCAAAGGTATGATTTTTTCCCAAAAGCGCAAATTTTTTGCAAAAAAGTTTTATTTTGCCTTTTTACCGTGCCGGTTCGTGAGCATGAGACTGGCACACTCAGCAGGGTCTGCCCCCAGTTGGACCGCACGTGCAAAATCTGCGCGGGCAAGGGAATTTTTCTTGAAATCACGGTACAGTATCCCTCGCGAAATATAAAAGTCAGGATTGTCGGGCTCCAGACTTATGGCCTGATTCATATCTTCCAGTGCCAGTTCATAGTTACGGCGTTTCTGATGCAACCCTCCACGCACAATCCATCCCGTAGCGTAGTTGGGCCAGTAGCGGATTACGACATCGGCTTGTTCCATGGCTTCCTGCGGCCTGTTGTCATCGGCGTTGAGCATGGCAAGCAAAATCCGTGCCTCGCGATTGTCGGGCTCCAGCATAATCAGGTGCTCGTAGTCCCTGCGGGCTTTCATCATCAGGTGCTGCCTGCGAAAGACATAGGCGCGGTAGAAGAGACCTTGTGTGTGATCTGGATTGATGGTCAGAAGCTTGTCCAGGTCTGTCAGTGCACGCGTCTCGCTGTCCATTGTCAGATAGAGCGATGCACGGTCGATTAACAGGTTTTGGTTTTCGCCTTGCAGTGACAGTCCGTCGCTGAATGCCTTCAGTGCATCGTTGTGACGTTTCTGGCGGACATATATCTCACCCAGATATTGGTATAATACTGCATTTGCCTTGTCTGCAGGTTTCAGGTGCATGGCCTGACTGATAAGTGATTCGGCTTTGCCGAGCGAATCCTGCTCCATGGCTTTCATGGCATTTTTTACGATTGACGCATAGTCGTCCTGGGCTCTGACAGGTTGCAGTGTCAGAAGCATGGCGAACAGGATGTACAGAGTCTTGTGTCTCAATGTAGGTACGGATAGGTTATACACTCATTTTTGCGCATACGGCCACAGGATCCTGGGCACTGAAGACCGCACTTCCAGCTACCAGCACATCTGCCCCCAGGCTGCGCAGTTCCTGGTAGTTTGTAAGGTCAACCCCACCGTCCACCTCGATAAGGGCGTGCGAACCTGTGCTGTCGATAAGCTGACGCATCTGCTGTACTTTGCTGAAAGTGTGCTGGATAAATTTCTGTCCACCGAATCCGGGATTCACGCTCATAAGCAGTACAAGGTCAACATCCTGCACAATATCCTGCAATACCGATACGGGCGTTGCAGGATTCAGGGTCACTCCAGCCTTCATTCCTGCATCATGGATCTGTGCGATGATGCGGTGAAGGTGGGTACAGGCTTCGTAATGCACATTCATAATGTGCGCTCCCAAGGCTTTTACTTCGGGAATGAATTTCTGCGGCTCGACAATCATGAGATGTACGTCCAGCGGTTTCTTACTGAGACGGGCTACATGTTTCAGCACGGGAAATCCAAACGATATGTTGGGGACGAATACACCGTCCATGATATCTAAGTGCAGCCACTGGGCAGCACTGTTGTTAAACCATTGGAATTCGCGTTCCAGGTTGCCGAAGTCGGCACTTAGTAATGATGGGGCTAACATGTTATATTTGTTGAAATTGCGTTACTATGGCCAGATGGCCTTTATGATATATCTGAACGTGCGGTCACGCCACTGCATCTGGTATTCCTTGCGCGGCCATGCTCCCCACGAATTGACACAACCCAGTCCCATCTGTGTCTGGCAAATCTGTGTTACCGTAAATGGCCGTGGAACCAGGTCTCCCGAGTGGCTTTGATGCAGGTTCTTGTCATTACCATCGTCCAGGTCCTGCGGCAGGAAGTTCAGGGACGAACATTCCATACTGTCAAGACACAGGAACACGAGCCCGTGTCCGTCGTCACCGGTCAGTTGCCATGATGTTACATCACAGTGGTTGCCAGACTCTTGGGGGCGTACGTAATTGTAATATTGGTCGGATACGAGTGATGTATATATTCCTATCTGCTGCGAGGACTTGCGGTCGGTGTAGTTCTCAACGGGCCCACGTCCTGTGTAGCATAGGTTGCAGTATTGTCCGGGCATAACCCATTGCATTCCAAAACGCAGGGGCTGAGGTTTGTTTTTGGCGTTTTCATCGACATCCAGATTCAGCGTGATACGAATCTCTCCCTGTGCAGTTGCTGTGTAAGTAATATTGACACAGGCTTCGATGTTCTGGATTTTGAGACTTGCCATGACCGATGCACTGCCGTCCTCTTCATATGTCAGTTTCATGTCTTGCAGGGAATATTCGGGGAATTTCCATGCTGCAAATCTGTTCTGCAGTCCTGCTCCATAATCATTGTCGGTAGGTGCACGCCAGAAATTTGGCGTAACGTGGAAACCTTCCTGCAGCATTTCTTTTTTACCGTTCACAAGGCTTTCTATCAGTCCTGTCTGGCGGTTGATTGCAATTTTTATATTGTCGGTAGCAAGTATATATCTGTCGGGGAGACTGTCGATGAAAACTGCTGTCCGAGTCGTCTGCGGAATCTCTGCCACAGCGGCAGGGTGCAGGTGCAGTTGTCCGCGGGATACTACAGTTCCAGCAGGCAGAATGCCTTCTTGGTTCTTGGTTACAAACTCGACATTGAGATAGACATTGCTGTTTCTGTATTGTTTCAGTGCAGGACCTATCTTTGCCATGGGTATGCGCATCCTGGTTGTCTCCTGGGTGGGCAGGTACAGGAAATTGGCACGGTCATTGCAGCGTTCAATACCGTCGGCAACAAGGTGTATCTGCATGGCGATGTTCTCGCCTATGCTGAAGAAGTTCTCGTTATATATGCTGATTTGCCCGGTTTCTTCGTCAAATCCCTTTACCCAATAGTTCTGATATCCGTACTGCACCTCGTAGGCATGTGGATTAAAAGTGCGGTCCGGTGCCAGTATGCCGTTACAGTTAAAATTATGGTCGCTGGCTGGATTCTCTCCATCATCGCCACCGTACATCCATATCTGCCTTCCTGTCTTCTTGCTCTTTCCCCGTACTCCCTGGTCTATTAGGTCCCAGATAAATCCCCCCTGGTATTTGGGATATTTGCGTATCAGTTCCATGTAGTCTATGAATCCGCCCATCGAGTTGCCCATGGCGTGGGCATATTCGCACTGGATAAGTGGCCGTGGATTGCTGCCCAGGGCATATCTTGCGCAGTTGTCGTAATCATAGTACATGGGGCAGAATATGTCTGTCGCGCCATCTTGACCGGCCTGCTCATACTGAACCGGACGGGTCGCATCCATCTTCTTGACGGTATTGTATGCTTCCTGGAAGTTGTTGCCATATCCGCTTTCGTTACCCAGACTCCAGATAATAATGCTTGGGTGGTTACGTTGTATGACAACATTGGCAATATTGCGTTCCAGGATGGTTGTACGGTAATCGGGGTTCTGTGCCAGTCGCCTGTCTCCATATCCCATACCGTGGCTTTCGAAATTAGCTTCAGCACACAGATATATTCCGTATTCGTCACACAAGTCATACCATCTGGGATCATCGGGGTAGTGGCATGTGCGTATTGCGTTGATGTTCAACTGCTTGATGGCCAGTATGTCCGCTTTCATCCGTTCGGGACTCAGTACATATCCGCCGTCAGGATCCATTTCGTGCCGGTTGGCACCTTTGATCAGAATGGGCTTGCCATTGAACAGCAACTGACCGTCATGTATTTCGACATGGCGGAAACCTACCCTCTGCCGTATGCTCTGTATGGTGCGCCCGCGGTCGGATATGGTCACAGTCAGGGTGTAGAGATTTGGTTTCTCGGCACTCCACGGCTCGACATCCACTATAGGCTCCTTCATAAAGACCAGGTCACCACCTATCTTTCCCTTGCTGCACCATACATTGCCGCCGTCTGGTGCAGACAGGTTCATCACGATGTCCTTGCCCTTGCACCCCGTGGTGTATAGTTCAAATCCCAGCTGACCTACGCAGTTGCCTGCATTCAGGTCCTGCGTAATCCTTATGTCCTGGATATGCGACTGTGGGCGGGCATAGAGATAAACCTCACGTGCTATTCCGGTAAAACGCCAAAAGTCCTGGTCCTCTCCATACGAACCGTCACACCAGCGCATTACCTGCATGCAAATCAGGTTCTTCTTTCCTGGTTTCAGGTAGCTTGTCAGGTCAAATTCTACAGCATCCTTCGAATCCTCGCTATACCCAACCTCATGCCCGTTGACCCATAGAGTCAGGTTACTGGTTGCCGAGCCAACGTACATTATTATCTGCTGACCGCTCCAACTGGACGGTACGTCGATAACACGTCGGTACGAACCGGTATAGTTGTTCTTTTCCTCTATGTATGGCGGATTGGGTTTGAACTGCTTTGCCCAGGCGTATCCTATATTCTTATAAATCTTGTCACCATAGCCGTGCATCTCAAAAAGACCGGGGACGGGGAAACTGACCCAGCGCGAGTCATCAAAATCTGTCCTCCAGAAATTCTTCGGAGCCTTGTCATGGTCTTTGCTGAAATTGAATTTCCAGTCACCCTCCAGCGACATATAGCGCGCGCTGCGGCTCTTGTCGTTTGCAAGAGCCAGGTCCTCGCTCTCAAAAGCAAAGAACGATGCATGAGGCGGAAGCGCGTTCACCCGGTTCACACTGGGGTCCATCCAGCGTGGCCTGTTCTCCCCCGCAGCCATTGCACTTGCTGCACCTGCGATAGCCGTAACGGCGATTATTGCTAATATAGTTCTGTGTAATTTCATGCGGCAAAGATAGACATTTTATACCAAATGCCCAAATCTTTGGCATTTATCAATATTAATATTTTGCCATATATTTTTTGTATGCTTCCTCGTACATAATGTACGAAATAGTGAATGGATGACGAAATTCTTCATCAAAGCAACTTATTCAGATAAACCATTTTTTGCCCCTGTCTTTTTGGCTATATAGGAAAATAGGGTTTCCCGTCAACTGGTTTCGGTCGAAATTAAGTCAACCATTTCGGTTAACAACCAGTGTAGGCATACCTTTCCCATACCCTACCTATACTTTTCCTTGGGCACATGTCCGGTACATGTCCGGTATATGTCCAGTACATGTCCAGTATATGTTCAGTGTAAGACCGAACAAGTACCGGGCATATAGCGGGCAACTACCGAGCAACTACCGGACATCAATCGAGTCATCTCCCTTTCTAATGTATGGGAAAGGTATGGCTAAGTGCTATATCTTTCATAAGTTATGGGAAATTTGGTTGGTTTGTATATAATTTTTGTTAACTTTACGCTGCGAAATGTGCATAATCAATAAAGTAAGGTATATATGTTTAGTCTGAGGAAATTGTTTTTCATGCTTGTCGGCATGGTGGTTACGGTGGTTGTCAATGCCGAGCCTATAACGCGTGAGCAGGCACGTTTGCGTGCTTTGAACTTTTTGGAGAAGGCACCGGGCAGTCATCGTCTGGCTCCAGTGGTAAACGGTGCGAGGCTTTCACCGCGAAGGATTGCCAAAAGGGGAGCATCGGATTTGGAACTGTACTACGTCTTCAACCGCGGCGATAATCAGGGCTTTGTGATTGCGACAGGCGATGACAGGCTGCGCCCTGTGATTGGATATACTGACGAGGGTGAGTTTGACTATAACAACCTGCCGGATAACATGAGGTTCTGGCTTGAGGGTTACGAGGCCGAACTGCAATACCTGAGGGAGCATCCCGAAAGTATGGCCGAGGCTCCCAGGTACGCTCCCATACACAAGGCTGTCGCACCTATGGTTACGACCAAGTGGAACCAGACGGCTCCTTACAATAACGAATGTCCACAATATTTTACATTGGGACGCAGCGTGACTGGTTGTGTTGCTACGGCTATGGCCCAGATTCTGTATTACCAGCGTGCAAAATCAGTTACCGAGACGCAGGCGGATATGCCTTCGTACGAAACTAAAACGGCGCACCCTGATTACGGAAAATTGGCTGTTGCCGGGATTCCTGCAGGTTCTCCCATTGACTGGGATAACATGCTTAATACATATACCAGCAGTGCTACTGCCAAGCAGCAGTTGGCAGTGGCGCAGTTGATGCACTATTGCGGTGTGAGTGTCAAGATGGACTATAGCAGTTCGCAGTCAGGCGCTTTCTCGTACATGGTGGCAAATGCCATGAAGCAGTTTTTCGGTTATGGGAGTTCGGTCAAATACGTTTACAAGGACGATGTCTATACGGATGATGCTTGGGATGCGCTGCTGTATAATGAGCTTGCCGAGGGCAGGCCGTTTTATCTGAGCGGTGCTAATTCCAGCGGTGGACATGCCTTTGTATGTGACGGATATGACGACCAAGGGTGTTTCCATATCAACTGGGGATGGGGAGGCAGCAGCGACGGATATTATGTGCTGACAAGGCTGAACCCAGGCTCACAGGGTGTGGGTGGCAGCAGTGGAGGCTATAGTAACGGTGCTGAGGCTGTGATAGGTTGCGAACCGGAAAACTACATGGAACGTGCCTTGCCAATCAGCAATGCTTCGCTTAAGAAAATATGTGTTGATAACTGGGACACCAACAACGATGGGCAGTTCTCGTTTGGCGAGGCAGCGGCTGTTTCTACCATAGGTACAGCGTTCAAGGGAAAGACGGCGATAACATCGTTCACCGAGCTGTATTATTTCACCGGGCTTACATGGCTTGCCGACGAGGCATTCATGGGATGTACGGGATTGAAGGAGGTGAAGTTGCCCAAGGGGCTGCAATCCATAGGTAAGCGGACTTTCAAGGGTTGTACGAGACTGAAGACGCTTAATATGCCGGACGGGCTTACAAGCATTGGCGAGGAAGCTTTCTCGGGATGCAAGATATTGCCTAACGTAACCTTGCCTCAGGGTATTTCGCGTATCGAGGACAATACTTTCAATTCCTGCGCGGCCTTTACCAGCGTCGAGTTGCCGCAGGGTATTCAGCATATCGGCACTCAGGCTTTCATGGGATGTACCAAGTTGGCAACGGTCAGACTGTCAAGCGTCAAGCCGCAGAATATCACATTAGGAGAATCGGTCTTTGGCAGTGTTGACCTTTCGGGTGCTACGCTATTCGTTCCACAGGGCAATAGGGACTATCTGTCAACTGCCGTACAGTGGAGGGATTTTGGAAGAATCCAGGAGCAGCGGACCTTGTCGCATGGCGTCTATGCAGAGTTGGCAACAAATACTCTGTTCTACATTTATAATGTAGGCACGGGACGTTATCTGACCAGGGGCGAGGCATACGGCACCCAGGCCATAGTGGATGACACGGACAGTCCTATGCGCTTCGAATTGCGCCGCACGACCGGCATGGCTTCCAATACGTACTATATCTATTCGGACGATACAGGCAACAGCAATCATATCCTGTTCCGTACCAATACTGACTCCAAAATTGGATACGACGTGTATGCCTGTTTCGTGGACGGGACTGCGGCTGATGAGAGCAAGGGTTATTGGAAGGTGACACTGGTAAGCGGTACGGATAATGTCTATACCATGCAGACACCAAGCAATCAGACAGGCTATGCCGCTACGCAGTTCCTGGGCGTGCAGACCACGCACAAGAGCAATGCAGCGACTCCGACATATGGCATATACAGCGACATTGTCTATGCCGAATGTCCGCTCAACTGCCAGTGGATGTTTGTGCCTTATGACCAGGCGCGTACCGAGAATTACCGGACGTCGCTGGAACTGAAGAAACTGCTGGATGCCGGCATCGGCCAGGGATTGGCTGTTGTGTATGAGCAGGAGAAATATGACGATATGCAGAGTTCGACCGAAGACCTGCTCAAGTGCTGTCGCAAGATGCGTGCCAAGATGGGACTTCTGGACTTTGCCGACAAGGAAGTCCGCAGTGTTGCCCTTGCCAACTACGATGCAAATGGTGATGGGGAAATAAGCCTGTCCGAGGCTTCATCCGTTTCGGATATCAAGACGGTATTCTGCGGAAATACCAAAGTGTCGGACTTGAGTGACCTGACTTACTTTACCGGTATGGAGGAACTGGCTGAAACGGCGTTCAAAAGTTGCACATCGCTTCGTCGCGCAACCTTGCCCGACCAGCTGAAGATAATATCCGCAAGGGCATTCCAGGGCTGTACCAAACTGGAAAGCGTAACCTTGGGCAGTCGTATTTACAGCATAGCCGACTATGCGTTTTACAACGACAATGCGATACGCAAGTTCCGCATTTATGTGACCGATCCCTCAACGATAAACATGGGTAGCAGTGTGTTTTCGACATCTGCGTTGAGCAATGCTACGCTGTACGTGCCGTATGGCTCCAGGGAACTTTATGAAAAAGCTGATGTGTGGAAGGATTTCAGTTCTATCGTCGAAATGCGTTCCCAGGCAGTAACCGGCTATACTGCAGAACCGCAGGCAGATACTGAGTACTATATATACAATCTGGCTCTCAAGAACAACATCGCGCGAGGCGAAGCCTATGGTACCCAGGCTGTTGTAGGCAACAGGGGCATGGTATATCAGCTGAAGCGTACCAGTTCAATGCCTGCTGGTACATACTACCTGTATTCCGAGGATACCGGGAGCAGCACTAACAAGGTAATGAAGCGCGTCAGCACTGATGCCAAGGTGGGGGACGGTGTGAAGGCGTGCTTTGTGGACGGTACGTTAAATGCGGCTGCATATTGGAAACTGGCTCCTGTTGCAGGCAAGGAGGGCGTGTTCACATTGCAGGTTCCCGAAACGGATGCAAGTTACAAGAGCGGTGAGTATCTGGGTACCGACCTCGGTCACATCAGCAATTTCACATCTTTTTCCTACGGGTTGTACTGGGATATCAACTACGAGAGCAATCCCATTAACTGCCAATGGGCATTCGTCAGTGTGGACGAAATTAATGCAGCCAGGTCATTCTATGACAAAACCGTTCATCTCAAGCAACTGATAGACAGGGCTCGTGACAAATCGTTCGACGTAACAGCCGAGCAGGCTGTATATGACAATTTCCAAAGCACAGAGGATGAGATAGACGTAGCAATAGGAACCTTGCGCAACAAATTGCATTACATTGATTTTACAGATGCCAATGCTGCTTTGATAGCCGTTAACAGATGGGATGATGACGATGATGGTGAGATCAGCCAAGAGGAGGCCGCCTCGGTAACATCGTTGGGCAATACTTTCCGTAGCGCAATACAGATGAAGAGTTTTGACGAGCTGCGCTACTTCACTTCGCTTACCAGCATAGACGAAGAGGCCTTCCGTAACTGTCCTGCACTTACGTCCATATACATCCCTCAGAATGTCGGTACAATCGGGCAGAAGGCATTCTATAGCTGTTCGGGACTGAAATACATTGCCGTGTTGTCACCAGGCGTGGTAGATGCGGGCAGTTCGTCGTTGACGATGAACAAGCTTCAGGTCTTTGTGCCGGCATCCATGATGGAGGTATATGCTGCGGATGCGGTGTGGGGCAGTGCGACAATAACAGAGTTGACCGGAACTCCCGTCGTCAGTGCCAATGTGCTGGAACGCCAGTATGGCCGCAACAATCCTGCACTGACATTCACGGTTACTGGTGCTCCCATAAACGGCGTTCCCTCCCTGTCGTGCGAGGCTGTGCTCAGGTCTCCGGTAGGCGAATATCCCGTGGTCGTGTCGGCAGGCACCGTTACGACACCGGGTGTTGTCATGCATGACGGAATGCTGAGGATAAACCGCTATCCGCTGACCCTCACGGCAAAATCATACAAGCGTAATTTCGGTGAGGAGAATCCTGTATTCGAGTTTACCAATACGGCTCTGCGTAACGGAGAGAAGATCAATGACATCCTGCTGCAACAGCCTGTGCTTGAATGCGATGCTACGCCCGACAGTCCGGCCGGAATATACGAGATACGTATATCCGGGGCAGAGACTCAGAACTACGATGTCGCATACGTCAGCGGCACGCTGACCATAGAAAATCCGACAGGAATATCCGATGTCGATGCAGCTGCGGATGCCAGGGTGTTCTATGACCTGCAGGGACGACGTATAAACAACCCGGTGCGCGGTCTGTATATCGTGAACGGCAGAAAAGTAATGGTCAAATAACCGTGTGATACGGACTTTTGGGGCTTCTTTTTTAGAAAAAAGTCCTGAATTGTTTGTCAGTTAAAGGAAAAGTCTTACCTTTGCACGCCGATTATTATCAACGGAGCCCTTGACGGGGTCCCGTGGTGCGTGTGGATAGCTGTCCGATTGGCCTCGGCGGTGGTCCGTGAATCGTATCGAAAAACAAGGAAATTAATTAGCAACAAACAAAGAAAACAAAAATGGACACTTTGAGTTACAAGACCATCTCTGCCAACAAGGCAACCGTAAAGAAGGAGTGGGTTGTAGTTGACGCTACAGGCCAGGTTCTGGGTCGTCTGGCATCTAAGGTGGCAAAAATCTTGAGAGGTAAATACAAGCCCGAGTTCACTCCTCATGTGGACTGCGGTGACAATGTTATCATCATCAATGCAGACAAAATCGTCATCACTGGTAACAAGATGACCGAGAAGGTATATCTGCGTTATACTGGTTATCCCGGTGGTCAGCGTAGCGAGACTCCCGCAAGCATTCTGGCTAAGAAGAATGGCTACGAAAAGTTGATTCGCCGTACAGTTAAGGGTATGCTGCCAAAGAACCGTCTGGCAGACAAAATCCTGGGTAACCTGTACGTTTATCAGGGCGCAGAGCACAAGCACGAGGCTCAGACCCCAAAGACAATTGATATTAACCTCTACAAGTAAGAAATATTATGGCAGTAGTAAATGCTTTGGGCCGTCGTAAGAGTGCAGTAGCCCGTGTATATGTTCAGGAAGGTAGCGGCAAGATCACCATCAACAAGCGTGACTTGACAGAATACTTCCCAAGCACTATTCTGCAGTATGTCGTTAAGCAGCCTCTGACTACTTTGGACTGCGCAGAGAAATATGATATCAAGGTTAATCTCCAGGGTGGCGGTTACACAGGTCAGAGTCAGGCTCTGCGTCTGGCTATCGCCCGCGCACTGGTTAAGATTAATGCCGAGGACAAGAAGGCACTGCGTGCCGAGGGCTTCATGACACGTGATGCCCGTGAGGTAGAGCGTAAGAAGCCGGGTCGTCCAAAGGCACGTCGTCGCTTCCAGTTCAGCAAGCGTTAATCCGGGACTGGAATATGTTTAGCATCTAAATCAGCCGGACTCGCTATACCATATATATAATAGGATTACCGGCAGATTGGTTCGCGAAAACGAATTAAAAGGAAAGTAAACAAATTAAAAAAAGAAAACAAGAACATGTCAAGAACATCATTTGAGACACTGTTGGAGGCTGGCTGTCATTTCGGTCACCTCAAGAGAAAGTGGAATCCTGCAATGGCTCCTTATATCTTCAAGGAGATGAACGGTATTCACATCATTGACCTTCACAAGACCGTAGGTATGGTAGAAACTGCAGCCGAGGCTATGAAGCAGATTGCCAAGAGCGGTAAGAAGATATTGTTTGTTGCAACTAAGAAGCAGGCCAAGGACATCGTTGCCGAAAAGGCACAGTCCATCAATATGCCCTACGTTATCGAGCGTTGGCCCGGTGGTATGCTGACCAACTTCCCCACAATCCGCAAGGCTGTGAAGAAGATGGCAACCATTGACAAGCTGACAGCCGATGGCACATACAGCAATCTTTCAAAGCGCGAGATGCTGCAGGTAACCCGTCAGCGTGCAAAGCTGGAGAAGAACCTGGGTTCTATCGCTGACCTGACGCGTCTGCCCAGCGCATTGTTCGTCGTTGACGTTATGAAGGAGCACATTGCTGTAGCCGAGGCAAATCGTCTGGGTATCCCCGTATTCGGTATCGTGGATACAAACTCTAATCCCAATCCTGTTGATTTTGTCATCCCTGCCAATGATGACGCAAGCAGCAGCATCGAGGCTATCCTGAATGTGGTATGCGGTGCAGTTGCCGAGGGTCTGGAGGAGCGCAAGGCCGAGAAGGCTGACGAGGCTCAGAAGGAGACAAAGAAGTCTGAGAAGAAGGAAGAGGCTCCTGCAGAAGAGGAGGAGCAGGTTGCTGAGTAATCAAGTGGCCATATCATTAACGTCAAACTAAAAAAAATAGGATAGTACGATGGAAGTTACAATGACTGAAATCAAGAAGCTCCGTGCAATGACTGGCGCAGGTCTGGCTGACTGTAAGAAGGCCCTGGCCGAGAGCGATGATATGGACGGAGCAGTGGCATACCTGCGCAAGAAGGGTGCTGCTGTGGCTGCAAAGCGTAGCGACCGTGAGGCTGCAGAAGGTTGCGTATTGGTAAAGGCTGATGGCGGCTTTGCTGCTATCATTGCCTTGAAGTGCGAAACTGACTTTGTTGCCAACAATGCAGATTTCGTGGCTCTGACTCAGCAAATACTGGATGCTGCTGTTGCTGCAAGGTGCAAGACTCTGGACGAAGTCAAGGCCCTGCCAATGGGTTCGGGTACCGTTCAGGATGCTGTTACCGAGCGCAGTGGTATTACTGGTGAGAAGATGGAACTGGATGGCTACTGCACTGTCGAGGGTGCATGCATCGCAACATACAACCACATGAACCGCAACAGTCTGTGCACGATGCTTGCCTTCAACAAGGAAGTTGCTGACGAGGACTGCGGCAAGAACATTGCCATGCAGATTGCCAGTGCAGCTCCTGTTGCCATTGACGAGAGCGGTGTCCCCCAGTCTGTAAAGGACAACGAGATGGCCGTTGCTATCGAGAAGACCAAGGCCGAGCAGGTACAGAAGGCTGTAGAGGCAGCTATCAAGAAGGCTGGCTACAATCCTGCACACTTTGACAGCGAGGACCATATGGAGTCCAACCAGACAAAGGGATGGATTACGGCTGAGGATGTTGCGGCTGTCAAGGAGATTATCGCCAAGGTAAGTGCCGAGAAGGCAGCAAACCTGAACGAGGCTATGATACAGAACATTGCCAAGGGTCGTCTTAACAAGTTCCTGAAGGAAAGCTGCCTGCTTTCTCAGGAGTACATCTGGGACAAGAGCATGAGCGTTTCCCAGTATCTGCAGAGCGTTGACAAGGATCTCGCTATCGTGGATATGAAGCGTTTCACTCTGAAGGCTGAGTAATTATCTCCTTCAATATATAAAAAGTGGATTGGCCATTATGGTTAATCCGCTTTTTTTGTGTAATTTTGTCGCAAAAGGAATACGGCAATGAAGATATTCGGCATAGCTAAGAACTACAGCGAGCACATCGCAGAGATGGAGATGAAGGCCCCTTCACCCTCGCTTCCTACATCCAGGGATGTATCCGATATGGCCGAGCCTGTCGTCTTTACCAAGTGTGACAGTGCGCTGGTAAATCGCGGCAGACCTTTCTTTATTCCGGATTTTACCAACGAGTGCGAGTACGAAACCGAACTGGTAGTGCGCATATCACGCATGGGACGCAGTATCAGCCAACGCTTTGCCCACCGCTATTACGATGCCGTCACCGTGGGCATTGACTTTACTGCCCGCGATATCCAGCGCAGGATGCGTGCGCAAGGGCTTCCGTGGGACCTTGCCAAAGGCTTTGACGGAAGTGCAGTCATAGGTGAATGGAGGGAGTTTGACCAATTGCCCAACCGTAATCCTGTTGAACTGCGGAATGTCTCGGACCTGCTGAAGGCCGGTGTGGAGTTCAGACTTGATATTAACGGCAATACAGTACAGTCGGGTGTCAGCACCCAGATGATACACAATGTAGACCGTCTTGTCAGTTACATCAGCAACTTCTTCACCCTCAAGACAGGAGATATAATCTTTACAGGAACCCCTGTCGGGGTAGGGCAGGTGCATATTGACGATCATCTGACCGGTTTTCTGGACGGAGAGAAGGTACTGGAGTTCAATGTAAAATAAAATACCTGAGTTCTGCGTTATAATAAAGTGAGAAGTCTGATACTATATTGCCTGTTTTCTGTTGCCGTCTGCATGGCAGCCCCGGTCAGTGCGCAGCAGCGTATCACTTACCTGGACTGGAATATCATAGCAGCAGACACGGTCGCACCTGTCTATGGCGAGGTTGTTCCGCTGGAAAGCGACTACCGCCTGTGTACATACCGCGTTGCAATAGAATATCCCGTATGGGGACCTCTTACACCCCGTGAAACGGCACTTGCCAGGAAATACCGTTCGCTTATTTCCGACACCCTCGACGTCGAGCATTATATAACAGTAAGCCGCGGAACCGGTTTGCTGAATTACAACTTCGTCCCAATCATCCGCAGGCACGGACGTTTCCGCAAACTGCTCAGCGCCAAGATTTCCATCATCCCGACACCAAGGGTCAGTTATGCCAGGGCAAGGGATATACTGGGGGCAGATGCCCAGGGCGGTCGTTATGCAGACCATTCGGTGCTTGCCCAGGGTACTTGGCGTACAATCCATATTACATCGGACGGCATGTACCGCCTTACGTCCTCGTTCCTGTCCTCGATGGGATTCAAGGACCTCGGCAAGGTTCATCTATACGGCTATGGAGGCCATCAGCAGAACGAGGTGTTTGATATGGATTGCGATTTTGACGACCTCGAGGAAGTTCCGCTCTATACGGCACCGGACGGCAGTCTGTTGTTCTGGGGAAATGGTCTGGTCCATTGGGATGGCGTCAAGCGAGTGTTCAATGCATACGCACGTCAGGCAACATATTTCCTGACAGAAGGCGGGGAACGCGAGGAAATCAAGACCGAGAAGACATATACGGGTCCCGTTGCCCAGACCGTGCAGTCATGCCTTGCACACAGGCTTTACGAGACAGATGACTTTGCATGGTTCCGCGGCGGCAGAAACCTGTATGACTCCAATCTGTACAGCGGAGCATATTCACGCAGTTATACGCTGAAGGACATCAACAGCCTTGGAAACGAGAAGGTAATGGTATCGTTCACGGCAAGCAAGGTCGTAACGCCACTGTCCGTCTATGTAAACGACAGCCTTCTCGGTACACGTACCATATATCCCCCGGGAATGTTCGAGGCCTTTGCAGTCGGCAATTTTACCAATGTAAACGCCAAAGGATATGCCAGGGGCAGAACCGACTGGACTTTCAGGCTTACTACAGGTAATCAGACCTACGGCAGCAATCAGATTACAGGTCGTCTGGACTATATTGCACTTAATTATACCGCACCTATTGAACTGCGCAATGGCTTTGTACAGTTTGGCGGGGGCTATTCAGGTACTGGCGAGGGCACCGGAACGTCCGAAAAGGTCACCAGCAGATATACCGGAGCGACCAGGTTCATAAACATTGCTCCGGGCAGTACGGATGTCAAGGTCATGCGCCTTGGCAGGCGTGGTAGGGCCGCATCCCTCGTTGAAACCAGCCGGATTGAGGGTGCAACTGAAATTTCGGTTCAGGACGGTACGGACGATTTTGTAGCATTTGACCCTGCATATCAGTTCCCACTGCCTACTGCAGGCTCGTCAGTAAGTAATCAAGACCTGCACGCATCCGAAAGCGTTGATATGGTCATAATCGTGCCTTCCAGCGGTCTCCTTACGTCACAGGCCCAGCGTCTTGCCGATGCGCATGCGCAGTATCAGGGGTTGAAGTGCATGGTGGTAAGTGCCGACAAGATATACAACGAATTCTCGTCCGGAACCCCGGATGCATCGGCATACCGCCGTTTCATGAAGATGCTATATGACCGCGGAATATCGGGCGGCACAGCCCCCAGATACCTGCTCCTGTTCGGTGATTGCGCATGGGATAACCGCATGAAGAGTGCTGACTGGCGCAGTTTCTCCCCCAACAACTATCTGTTGTGCTATCAGAGCGAGGAAAGCTCCAGCGATGAGAAATCATATTGCTGGGAGGATTATTTTGGACTTATGGACGATGGAGAGGGCGGCAATCCTACCCAGGATGTCTCGGACCTGGGCATCGGACGCTTTCCCGTTACTACTGCGGACCAGGCACGCATTATGGTAGATAAGACCATAGACCATCTGGCTGCCACATACGCCGGTTCGTGGAAGAACCAGGTACTGTTCGTGGGCGACGACGGTGACAATAACGAACACATGAATCAGGCTAACATGGTTGCCGAGACACTTATTGGGGCAGCACCCGATGTTGATGTGCGCAAAGTCATGCTTGACAGCTATGTGCGTCGCAACGAGGGGTTGTACTATACATATCCCGAGGTTCACGACATTATCGGCAAGGCAGTTACCGACGGTTCCCTGATGATTAACTACACGGGCCACGCCAGTACATATCTGCTCAGCAACGAGCGCATTGTCCTGCTCGATGATGTCAAGTCGTGGAAATCCAAACGTCTGCCATTGTGGTACACGGCAGCCTGTGATACGCAGCCCTTCGATTCCAGAACCGAGAATCTGGGCGAGGAAGCAGTATTGAACGACGGAGGCGGTGCAGTGGCATTCATAGGCACCACGCATACGGCGTTCTCGACACAGAATTACTATCTGAACAATTTCTTCTGCAAGAACCTGATGTCCTGCGACAGTCAGGGCAACCGCTACCTTCTGGGGGATGCTCTCCGTATGGCAAAGAGCAGTATGACCGAACATTCCAAGGATAGTCAGCGTCCATACAACAAGATGCAGTACTGCCTGCTTGGAGACCCTGCACTGCTCATTGGCAATCCGGTTATTAAGGTCGTGCTGGATAGCATCAACGGCGAGACACTTACAGGCTCCCAGCAGCTGAAGGCTGGCGGGCGTGTGCGCCTTTCGGGACACGTCGAGGTTCGGCCAGGCGAGGTCGATACCCAGTTCTCGGGCATGATGGCCTTCCGCCTGTACGACAATATGGAGACCGTGACCACCAGGGGCAATGACGGTAATACGCCGTTCAGCTACGATATATGGAACAAGGAAATCATCAGCGGCTCGGACAGCGTGCGCATGGGCAAGTTCAGTACCCAGTTTGTCATGCCCCGCGATATCAACTACAGCGATTTGCCTGGCAGATTGGTGCTGTATGCGGTAACATCGGACAATCTGCGCGAGGCAAACGGCAGTAGCGAGAATTTCCTGGTCGGAGGCACATCGCATGAACTGGATACGGATACCATAGGTCCATCGATGTTTATCTACCTTAATGACAAGGATTTCTATAACGGTGATATAGTCAATTCCACACCCATGTTCGTTGCCGAGCTCAGTGACGATGCAGGCATACAGAGCAGTGGTAACGGCCTTGGCCATGACCTGGAACTGATAATAGACGGTTTGCCCTCGCGTACATATAACCTAAATTCCAGCTTTATACCGACGGTAGGAGACTATACTCGAGGCACGGTATGCTTTACTGATATTGCTGAGTTGGAGCCTGGTGCACACTCGCTGTCCTTCCGTGCATGGGACATGCTTAACAATACTACGGTCAAGACACTGGATTTTGTCGTAGGTGACAATCTTGAGCCTGAAATACTGAACCTTGTGCTGGAGAACGACGTCCTGTCGGGCGGTACAGTTTTCCATATCGCTTACAATTACCCGGGATTAAGATGCCAGTTCAAACTGGAGGTGTACAGCATCACTGGCATGATACAGTACCGAAGCGAATTCGAGGCATCCGACGGGCATGGTGTCATTTCCATCCCCTGGTCATGTTGCAACGGTAGCGGTGCTTCGCTCAACAACGGCATATATGCAGTGCGCGTGACAGCATCATATAATGGAGGCAAAACGCATTCCAGACAAAAGAAATTTGTCCTTTGGCGCAATAAATAGAAGCGGTAATAAGTTATTATAGCAGATGAAACGTTTATTTCTATATGTTGTTGCCTGTTGTGCGGCCGTTGTTACCGCATCAGCGCAATCGGCGAACGACTATTTCCGTCCCGAGGTCTATGGCGTAACGTCATTGGCCATTGCCCCCGATGCCCGTGCAGGCTCTATGGGTGACATGGGCGTAGCTACCGAGGCAGACATCAATAGCCAGTACTGGAACTGTGCCAAGTATCCCTGGAACGTGGCCCGTGCAGGTGTCGGTGTGTCATATACCCCTTGGTTGCGCAAGATAGTCGGTGGCATCAACCTTGCCAATATTCAGGGTTTCTACCGCATAGGTGACTATTCGGCCGTCAGTGCTTCACTGCGCTATTTTGGTGTAGGTGACGTTGGCGTGCAGGATGGTAGTGGCAATGTATCTGAGGGATTCACGTTCAGACCATACGAGTTAGCCATTGACGTGGCATATAGCCGTATGCTTACCCGTACGTTTTCGATGGGTATTGCCCTGCGCTTTATCCTCAGTGACATGAACTTTGCTCCCGAGGCAACCTCGGGCAAGGCTTTTGCGGCAGACATCAGCATGTACCGTCAGGGCTACTTTATGATAGGCTCGCGCGAGTGCAGTATGTCATGGGGTCTGTCTATCAACAACCTGGGCAGCAAGATTAATATGAATGCCGGTCAGGATAACCGTGCGGATTTCTTGCCGGCAACACTGCGTCTGGGCCTGAATATGACCATTCCGTTTAATCAGTACAACAGACTCAGTTTCGGTGTCGAGGCATACAAAATATGTGTGCCTACAAAACCTGTGCGACGGGAGGGTGAGACCGAAGAAGAATACGAAATCCGTTTGAACGAGGATTATTATTCAGTCAGCTCCATAGGTGGCTTCTTCAAGAGTTTTGGCGATGCACCAGGTGGTTTTGGCGAGGAGTTCAAGGAGATACGCTGGTCCTTCGGTGCCGAGTACAACTACAACGACCGTTTTATGCTGCGTACGGGTTATCATTACGAGGCTCCGACTAAGGGTAACCGCCAGTACTTTACCGTGGGTGGTGGTTTCCACATGAGTGTGTTTACCGTGGATGCCGCATACTGTATAGCTACAAACCCGGGTAATCCACTGGACCAGACGATGCGTTTCACCCTTGGGTTTGACCTGGATGGCATGAAGGATTTGTTCAGCCGCAAGCGTCGATGAAAAGAACGGCTTTCTTTGTAATCTGTTTTATTCTGGTATCAATATCAGCATCTGTTGTCCTTGTGGCTTGCCAGGGCAGACAGGACGATAATGCTCCGGCATTTGCAATGATAGCCCAGAGCCGCATGTATCTGGCGGCACAGGATTACGAGGCGGCACGCAACAGTATTTTAGGGATGCGCAAGAAATACCCCGCAGCCATACAGGCTCGTGCAGCAGGCTTGCTTTTGCTGGACAGTATCGAGTTGGCAGCAGCACGCGACAGCCTTGACAATGCTGAGGGTGCAGAAAGGGAAAGACTTTCGCTCAAGTATCGTTTCTTCGAGCGCAAGCTGCAGGAGGATTTGAAAAAGGAAATACTCAGGCAATGAGATACCTGACGGACCATGACCTTGCAAGGCTGCTGGACAGCCCCATGTTTCATAGAATCGGTGAAATTGCCGATGAGATGGGTGTGGAATGTTATGTGGTTGGAGGTTACGTCAGGGACTTGTTTCTGGAACGTCCTTCCAAGGATATTGATTGTGTTGTCGTCGGGACGGGTGTTGACAGCGTATCTGATACTGCTACCCGGATTGAGCGCCCCGGAATAGCCCTTGCCAAACAACTTGCCAGACATTTGGGCAGGGGTGCTAATATTTCG